>ERZ761607.51-NODE-51-length-294914-cov-14.676323_pt1 | contig 294914 bp, 305 predicted proteins | sample MGYA00511164_ERZ761607 | MGnify/ENA primary metagenome ERZ761607 (study PRJEB28899, sample SAMN02445080) | bioreactor sludge metagenome | biome: EBPR sludge | place: Australia: Brisbane, Thorneside Wastewater Treatment Plant | collected 2011-06-22 ... | reverse complement strand
CAGTCCCAGTGTGGCTGATCATCCTCTCAGACCAGCTAAGGATCGTCGCCTTGGTGAGCCTTTACCTCACCAACTAGCTAATCCTACGCGGGCTCATCCCTGGGCGATAAATCTTTGGTCCGAAGACATCATCCGGTATTAGCTTCAGTTTCCCGAAGTTATTCCGAACCCAAGGGCAGATTCCCACGCGTTACGCACCCGTGCGCCACTAGACCCGAAGGTCTCGTTCGACTTGCATGTGTTAGGCATGCCGCCAGCGTTCGTTCTGAGCCAGAATCAAACTCTCAAGTTGACGTCCGACCATTGGCGCCCGCGAACCGAAGTCCGCGACCATCCAGGGCCGGATATTCAAGGAGCCGTTCCTGCACTTCACATATACTGTGGATATGTAACGAGACATGAGCCTTTCGCTCGGGCGAACCCGATCGAACGGCCATTGGAACGACATAGCTTTAACCGATCCTCCGAGGCCTTGAAGTCCTCGGTGACCGGAGCCGCCGCCCACATGTCCCTTCATCTGCATCAACAATGTCAAAGAGCCGTCCATCACATCCCGGAAAGGGCGAAACGGACAAGCGCGCCTCTTGCCCCTGCTGTTAGTCAGGGCACCGGGGTTGCCGATGTTAGAGACGCAACGAGGTTGGCCAGAAGGCCGGTCCCCGTCGGGTGAAGCGCCATATATGAAGCACTCATTCGTGCGTCAACAGCTAATTTCGCTCTTTTCCGCCAATTTCGCGCACATTGCGCAGAACGAACAGAAAGGGGCGAAACGGGTCGGCATTGCTGCCGGCCGCTTCACGGTCGAGGCCTATATGGTCCGGATGATCCGGTCCGCAAGTCCTCTTTTTCAAAACTTTCAAAGAACTCAGCAGCTTAAGGGTCGGAACCCACACACGTCCGGCTTCGCGCTGGCACAAGGAATTCTATTCCCCGAACCGAGGCGTCTGCCATCCGTCTGTCTGCTGTCCCTGCGGCCCTGCCCTTCCGAAGAAGGCCATCAACCGCCGGGAGGGCGCATATGGCGGGGGTGTTCTGAGTCGTCAACCCGGGGAATCGGGAAAAACACATTCTCTTCGCGGCCCCATGGCTAACCGCTTCTTCACGGCTCTGGCGTAACCCCGCCTCATGGCCACCGAGCCCGCCACCGCCGCGTCCCCTGACGCGCCGACTCCGTCGGTGCGTGGCGCGGCCTTGTGGGCGATGGCGGCGCAATATGTGACGTTCGGCGTGACCTTCGTCACCGGCGTCATCATCTCCCGATTCTTCCTTGGCCCGGAGGAAGTCGGCCTCTTCTCGATCGCGATGGCGGCGGCGATGATCGTGTCCGTCTTCCAGGATTTCGGCATCACCCGCTACGTCGTCGGCGAGCAGGAACTGGGCGAAGGGAAGCTGCGAACCTGCTTCTCGGTCAGCCTGGTCGTGGCTTTCGCCATCGGCCTGGTGATTCTCGCTTTGGCCTGGCCGGTCGCGTCCTTCTACGGCGACGACAGGCTGGTGCCGATCGTCGCGGTGATCGCCGCTTCCTATCTGCTCGCCCCGTTCGGCATCGTCCCCTCGGCAGTGCTGCAGCGGAACATGGATTTCCGGCGGCTGTTCGTCGTCAATTCCGGCTCGATCCTGGCCATGGGCGGGACGGCCGTGGCCTTCGCCGCGACCGGCTGGTCGGCGCTGTCCCTCTCCTTCGCCGTCGTCGCGCAGATGGGGGTGAAGGCGATTCTCGGCATCGCCCTGTCCGGCATCCGCCCGCCCTGGCCGCTCAGCTTCGGCGGCGCGCGGCCGGTCTTCGGCTTCGGCTCCAAGATGATGACGCTCTATGCGGTCGCGGCGGTGGGCATGCGCTCGCCGGACCTCGTCGTCGGCCGGGTCGTGTCGATCACCGCCACCGGCCTGTTCAGCCGCGCCACCTCGCTCGCCGCCCAGCTCGTTACCTTGCTGACCGGCGCGGTCGGCGCGGTCTTCTATCCCGCCTTCGCCCGCCTGCGCGACCGGGGTGAGGATCTGGCCGGTCCCTATCTGCGCGTCGCGGCAGGCTTCACGGCAGTCACCTGGCCCGGCATGGCCTTCCTGGCCGCCGCCGCCTTGCCGGTGGTGCTCCTGCTCTACGGCGAAGGCTGGGCCGAGGTCGCGCCCCTGCTGGCGCTGATCGCCATTTCGGAATTCTTCTTCTGCGCGCTGCCGCTGCAGGGCGAGCTGCCGATCCTGCTCGGCCGGATGAAGCTGCTGCTGATCGTCAACCTCTTCGAGACGTTCGTCTCCATCCTGCTGCTGGTGATCGCCGGGATGATCAGCCTGGAAGCCGCAGCCGCCTCGCGAATCGTCTATGGCGCGATCTGGTGGGTGGCCTATGCCGTGATGCTGCGTTCGCTGGTCGGCCTGAAGTGGCGCGAATTGTTCGACGTCTATGCGCGCGGCCTCATCGTCGCCCTGGCGACGATCGTGCCGCTGCTGCTGGTCTATGAATTCGTCGACGGCCCGGCGACGATCAACTTCCTGTGGCTGGCCGGCGCGGCATTGGCCGGCGGGCTGTGCTGGCTCGCCGCCTTGTTCCTGTGCCGCCACCCGGCCCGGCACGAGGTGAGTGGTTTCCTGGAGATCATCCTGAAGGGCGTGCCGCTGAAGCGCTTCCGGATGCAGCCGGCCGAATAGGTCAGCCGGCGCTCAGCTCTCCCGCTCCCACTGGAACACCTCGTCCAGCGGCTTGCCGAACACTTCCGCGATGCGAAACGCGGTCTCGAGCGTCGGCGAATATTTGCCCTGCTCGATCGCCGCGACCGTCTGCCGCGTCACGCCGATCGCCGCGCCGAGATCGGCCTGCGTCATCTCGTCGGCCATGAACCGGAGCATGCGGATGCGGTTGGTCAGCCGCCGCTCAGTCACGCCAGCCCCACCGATAGCCGGCCACGGTCGCGGCCGAGCGGACGATATCCGCCGCGACCAGGCCGGCCAGACCCGCCGTCGCCACAGTAATCCCGTCGCAATAGAAAGCCATGAAGACGATCGCGATCATGGCGAGCAGAAGCACATAATAGGCGGCCGGTCCCGAGCGCCGCGTCACCGCCCGGTCGCGCTCGTCCGGCTTCCCCCACAATTCCGCGCGCCCTTCGGCGGACAGCGTGAGGAGGCCACCGGCGATGATCGCGAGCCGTATCGCCGTCGCGATCGCGAACAGGATGACGAGCGTCAGGGGTGTCCGTTCCGACTGCAGAAAGGCGATGAAGAAGAAGCCATAGGCCAGGATCATCCCGATCAGGTCGATCCAGGCGAATCGTTCACGCGCGACCATTTACGTCTCCGGCTCCTGGCGAGAGGATAAGGACCTTCCGCATCACGACAATGGCCGCCGTTCGCGCAGCGCGTTCAGCATCCGGCGCACCGCGGCCACGATCACCTGCGGCTCGTCGAGCGGAATCGTATGGCCGCTATTTTCGGCGACGATCAGCGCGCTGTTCGAGGACAGAGCGGCCAGCGCCTCCTGACCCGCGCGATGGTTCAGGTCCGAATCGCCGGGCGGCTGCGCGGTCCGGCCCCGGCGAATGACGAGCAAAGGCTTGTCGCCCAGCGCGCGGGTGGCAGGCGGCTCGCGCAGCCCGGGCAGAATAGAGTCGAACGCCGCAAACTCGACCTTCAGGGCACGCAGCACCTCCGGCGTATAAGCCATCATCGTTTCGGCGGGCGTCCCGGCCGGAAAGCCGATCACCGGCTGGCCCGGCCGCGCCGCGGCGATGGCCGCGTCCAGTTGCGCCATGATCGGCGCGCGCGCCGCCTCATATTCCGGCACGTTCCGATGCGTGGTCGAATCGACCAGGATCAGCCCCGCAACATTGCGTGGATGCGCGCGGGCATAGTCGCGCGCCAGCGGCCCGCCAAACGAATGGGCGACCAGAATATAAGGACCGGGCACCTCCGCCGCGGCAAGCAGGCGGTGCAGATCCGCGATCATGCCATTATGCGTCCAGCCCTCCGGCGCCGGATCGCTCCAGCCCATCCCGGCCCGGTCATAGGTGCAGACCCGCGCGAACGGCGCGATCGCATCCTGCACCGTGCCGAAGGTGGTGTTGGCGGTGAATTGCGACAGGCCCGCCTCGAAAACCACCGTCGGCCCGGCCGCGTCGCCCTTGCACAGGATGTGAAGCCGGCGCGTCCCGTCCACCGCCACCATGCGTCCGGGCGGCTCCGGGCGGACATAGCCGGCCGGCGAAGTGGAAGGCTGCGCGGCGTGCGAAGGGGTGGCGGGTGCCGCCAACAGCAACGCGGCTCCCGCCAGAAAACGACCCAACATGCTGTCCACTCCCAGCCAGACGCCAGCCGCCGCGAGGCGACATGACGTTGTCTAACATCACTCACACGATGTTATATTTAGCGAACACGATGTCAAGATATCGCTTCATCGTTACGCGAGCCTGCCCTCGGCATGGCGGACAATTCAGGGGGGAATTCAGCGCGCGGGGGCGCTACGGGCGCGTTCGAACAGCCAGACCCGGATCGCGCTTGCGAGGTTGGCCGGTTCCGGCCCCTCGATTCGCTCCGCATCGATTCGGGCGACCAGAGCGGAAATGGGAATCCCCTCTTCCGCCGCCGCCGCCTTCAGCGCTTCCCAGAAAACCGGCTCCAGGCTGATCGACGTCGCATGGCCGGCGATCATCACCGAACGTTTCATCGGGGCGCGATAGTGGCTGGCCATCCCGTCCTATGTACGAATTTTTTGGGGTAGAGCGAGCACCACCCCCTTCCTAGACCGGTGGCATGGCCGAAGCGCTGCAGAACCTGACCGACAAGGAAAAGCAGACCCTGCGCCTGATGGGGCGCGGCCATGACGCGAAGTCGATGGCGCGGCATCTCGGCCTGTCGGTCCACACCATCAACGAACGCCTGCGCGAGGCACGGCGCAAATTGTCGGTTTCGAGCAGCCGCGAGGCCGCGCGCCTGCTGCTCGACAGCGAAGGCGATACCCCCGATTCTCTCGGGGACACACTTTTGGGGGAAGCCGGCGCCACCCGCGCCCAGGCACAGGAGGCTCCGACGGCCGGAGGGCGCGCATTCCGCCCGCCCTGGGTCCTCGCGGGAGTCCTCATCATGTCCGCCCTTCTCGGTATCTTTTTGCTCGCGATGCAGCCGCAAACCGCCGCCGCTCCGAATCAGCCGGCCGCCACCTCGCAAGTCCGGGCGGACGCCCCCCAAGCCGCGCGCGACTGGCTCGCCATCGTCGATGCCGGCCGCTGGGAGGAAAGCTGGCGGGCCACGGGCGAGCAGTTCCGCGCGCTGAACACGGTGCAGGCCTGGACCAGCGCGTCCCAGTCAGCCCGCGTGCCGCTCGGCGCGATGGTGTCGCGCACCAACCTCTCGCACGAGCACGTCTACGCGCCGCCGCACGGCTATGAGACGGTCAAGTTCCGCAGCAGCTTCGCGAACCGGCCGAGCGCGGTCGAGACGGTGACCCTGGCCCGCGAGGGCGATGCCTGGCGCGTGGTCGCCTACGTGATCGACTGAGCGGGCCGCCGAAGGCGGAATTGGATTTCACGCGGAGCGCGCGGAGAAGAAAAAGAGGCGCGGAGATCAGGCTCAGCACCTCCGCGCCTCCCCCTCTCTTCTCCGCGCCTCCGCGTGAACGATCCTCTTCCCGCTACGCGGGCTCAATACATATGCTGGCCGCCGTTGATCGACAGCGTCGAGCCGGTGACGAAGCCGCCTTCCTCCGCCGTCAGGAACGCGACCCCGCGCGCAATCTCGCTGGCCTGGCCCAGACGGCCGACCGGGATCTTGGCGACGATCTTCTGCAGCACGTCCTCCGGCACCGCGGCGACCATATCGGTATCGATATAGCCAGGCGCGATCGCGTTCACGGTGATGCCGGCGCGTGCGCCTTCCTGCGCCAGCGCCTTGGTGAAGCCGTGAATGCCGCTCTTCGCCGCGGCATAATTGACCTGGCCATACTGGCCCGCCTGTCCGTTGATCGAGCCGATGTTAACGATGCGGCCATATTTGCGGCCGTTCATCCCGTCCCACACCGCCTTGGCCATGTTGTAGCAACCGCCGAGATTGGTATCGATCACGTCTTCCCAGGCCTTGCGGTCCATCCGCTTCATCGTGCCGTCGCGGGTGATGCCGGCATTGTTGACCAGCACGCCGACCTCGCCGAGTTCGCTCTCGACCTGCTGCACGCCGGCGACGCAGGCGTCATAATCGGCGACGTCCCACTTATAGGCCTTGATCCCGGTCCGCTCCGTGAACTCGCGTGCGCGCTCGTCATTGCCGGCATAATTCGCCGCGACCGTCATGCCCGCATCCTTGAGCGCCAGGCTGATCGCCTCGCCAATGCCGCGCGTGCCGCCAGTCACAATTGCCACTCGACCCATAGAACCTCTCCTTTTTAACTATGAGACGGCTCTATGAGGGTGGCAGCCATCCTTCAAGTTCGGTGCCGAGGATTGCGCGCAGCATGGCGATGCCGCCGGGCGTGTCGTTCAGGCAGGGGAGATAGGCGAAGCGCTCGCCGCCAGCTTCGATGAAGCTGTCCCGCCCGCGCATCGCCAGTTCCTCCAGCGTCTCCAGGCAATCGGCGGAGAAGCCGGGCGCGAGGATGGCGACCTTTGTCTTCCCCTGCCCCGGCAAAGCCGCGAGCGTCGCGTCGGTATAAGGCTCCAGCCATTTCGCTTTGCCGAAGCGCGACTGGAAGGTCACCATTACCTCGCGTTCGAGCGCCTCGGACAAGAGCCGCGCGGTCTTGCGGCAGTGGCAATGATAGGGGTCGCCGAGGTGGAGCGTCCGCTCCGGCATTCCGTGGAAGCTGGCGATCAATGCGTCGGGGGCGAAATCGAGCGCGGCCAGTTGCGCCTCGACCGCCTCCTTCAGCGCCGCGATGTAGCGCGGATCGTCATGATAAGGCGGCAAGGTCCGCACCGCCGGCTGCCAGCGCATCCCGGCCAGCGCCCGGAACGCCTCGTCATTCGCGGTCGCGGTCGTGGCGGCGCAATATTGCGGGTAGAGCGGTGCCAGCAGGATGCGCTCGCAGCCCTGCTCCTTCAGCGCCGCGAGCCGTGCGGAAATGGCGGGATTGCCGTAGCGCATGGCGTGATCGACGATCACGTCCGGGCCGAACGCGTCCTTCAGCGCCTCCGCCTGCGCCCGCGTGATCGCGGCGAGCGGAGAGCCCTGGTCGGTCCACACTTGCTGGTAGGCATGGGCGGATTTCTTCGGCCGTGTGTTCAGAATGATCCCGCGCAGGATGGGCTGCCAGACGAGCTGCGGGATTTCCACGACGCGACGGTCGGAGAGGAATTGCTTGAGGTAGCGCCGCACCGCCTTCGGGCTGGCCTCATCCGGCGTGCCGAGGTTGATGAGCAGCACACCCACCTTGCGGGCGGCGATGGAGGGGTGGTCGGTGGGCAATGTCATGTCGCGCAATCAAGGAAGTAAGAACCACCCCCAGCCCCTCCACGAAGGCGTGGAGGGGAGTCAGGCTGTGCAAACGGAGCCGCCCTGGCTCCCCTCCAGCCCTTGCTGGAGGGGTTGGGGGTGGCACTTTCTTGCCTTCCTGCAATCACCGCCCGCTCCCCACCCGCAAAGGCAACCTTCGCACCCGCTCCCCGGTCAGCGCATGCAAGGCATTGGCGATGGCGGGCGCGGCGGTGGGCACGGCCAGTTCGGTGACGCCGCCCGGCTCCGCCTCGCTCGTCACCAGTTCCACCGTGATCGTCGGCGTGTCCGCCATCGTCGGCAGGGCCAGATCGCCCAGATTGCGGGCCAGCGGCATACCCTGTTCTATGGTCAGTTCCGGGCCGATGGCGGCGGCGATGCCGTGAATCAGGCCGCCCTCAATCTGCTGGCGGACCAGTTCGGGATTCACCACCCGGCCGCAATCCACCGCGCAGACGCCGCGCAGCACGCGCACCTTCTGGTCCGGGCCGATCTCCACCTCGACCAAAGTGGCGATATAGGAACCATAGGCCTGCAGCGCGGCGATCCCCATGCCGCTGCCCGTCGGCCCGCCATCCCAGCCGCCGAGCGCCGTCGCCATGGTCAGCACATTGGCGAGCCGCGGATTCTGGCCGAGCATCGAGATCCGGTAGGAGAATGGCTCGATCCCCGTCTGCCGGGCCAGCTCGTCGACGAAGCTTTCGGTGAAGAAGGTCGTGTAGCTCAGCGCGTTCGAGCGCCACAGGCCGGTGGCCAGACCGATCTCGGCCGGGGCATGGCCCGCCGCGACGTCAGCAATCGCATAAGGCGGGACCGCGCCCGCCGCCGGGGCGCGCCCGCCGCCGAACAATGAAGCGCCGAGGCCGGTCCGCTCCGCCACTTCGCGCGCCGTCGCTGGGGCGGCGATGCGCGCGCGCCAGGCGCTGACGGTGCGGTCCGGCTTCAGCCGCGCCTCGATCCGGGCCATGGCGGCAGGGCGATATTTGTCGCCCCGTATCTCCTCCAGCCGCGACCAGGCGAGCTGCACCGGCCGCGCCATCTGCGCCGCCATGATCGTCGCCTGCCGGATCGCGTCCATCTCGAACTTGCGGCCATAGCCGCCGCCGGCCTGGGTCGGGTAAATGGTGACGTCGCTCTCGGCCAGGCCCAGCTCCGCCGCCGCCGCCGCGCGGGCCAGTGACGGCGCCTGCGTCGGCGCCCACACTTCCAGCTTGCCGCCATTGACGCGGGCGGTGGCGGTCAGCGTTTCCGGCGGCGCGCCGGGGGCGAGACCGACGGCATAGACCGCGCTCGGCCCGCCGCCGCTCAACGCCGCGTCGGGATCGCCGCTGCGGTGGAACCAGTCGACCGCATCGTCGGCATCCAGAGCCGCCGCCAGCGCCGCGTCGATCGTGCGCGTGTCGGCGCGGTCGCCGTGCATCTGCCAGGTCGGCCGCATCGCCCCGACCGCCCGCTCGGCCGCCCACGTGTTGGTCGCCACCGCGCCGACCCAGCTCGGATTCTGGAAGGTCGCCAGCGCCTCGGGAATGGCATTGGCCGCGTCGCTGTCCGCCGCGAGCAGATGCGCGCCCGGCGGCGCGACGAGCACAGCGGCGAAGACCATGTCGGGCAGGCGGATGTCGCCCGCGAACAGGGTCGATCCGTCCACCTTGCCCGGCGCATCGAGCCGAGGCAGCGGCTGGCCGATCAGGCGGTGATCGCGGCCGCTGCGGAGCGGCACTTCGGCCGGCAGGGTCTCACCCGCCGCCCTCTCCGCGAGATCGGCAAAGGCGATGGCCTCCTCGCCGCGCCAGACGAAGCCGGAATGGGCGCTGAGTTCGCCCGCCTCGACGCCCCATTGCCGCGCCGCGACGGCGGTCAGCAGATGCCGCGCCGCCGCGCCTGCCTCGCGCAACCGCCCTTCGAAGGCGCGCACCGAGGTCGATCCGCCGGTCAAAGCCAGGCCGCTGCGGGTGGCAACCTCCGTCGCCGTCCAGCGCCGCACCGGGCCGAGCGCCTCGGGCAAAGTGCCTTGCGACAATTCCTCGGCGAGCAATTGATTGACGTAGAGCGGATTGAGCGGCGCCGGCTCGACCGCGACGCTGCGCCAGTCCGCGCCCAGTTCGTCGGCCAATATCTGCGGCAAGGCGGTCATGACCCCCTGCCCCAATTCGGTCTGCGGCACGATCACCGTGACCTGCCCGTCCTTGCCGATCTTCAGGAAGGCATTGAGGATCGTCTCGTCCGGCCCGGCGACCAGATTCTCGCGATAGCGCCGCGGCCAGAGCGTCCAGGCGAGCGCCAGCCCCACGCCCACGCCGCCGCCGATCAGCAGCGTCCGCCGGCTGATCCCGCGCCGTTCCCCGTCATCCCCCGTCCGTGCCATCGCCGCCCCTGATAATCAGACCGGGGACTCGCGGCTAGCGCCCTTGATTCGCGGCCTCTCTTTCGGCATCGCGCGCTGATGGCCGCACGTATCTATCAGATGGGCAAGAACGCCCTGCAATCGGGCAAGGCCCGCGCCGGGACTTGGGTGCTGGAATTCGAATCCGGCAGCCGCCGCCGCGCCGATCCCCTGATGGGCTGGTCCGGCGGCGCCGACACGCAGACGCAGGTGAAGCTCAGCTTCCCGACGCTCGAGGCCGCGAAAGCCTATGCCGAGCGCGAGGGGGTGGAGGGCGTCCACGTCGTCCCCGCCGCCGCGCCGAAGCTGAAACTGCAAAGCTACGCCGACAATTTTAAATAGGCGCAAATCATCCCTGTGAAGCGAAGCTTCATGGGGAGAGGGACCGCCGAAGGCGGTGGAGGGGCCGCGCGCAGCGCGGTTCTTTACGCCGAAGAACGTTCGCTTCGCTCACGCCCCTCCACCACTCGCTTCGCGAGCGGTCCCCCTCCCCTGCGAATGCAGGGGAGGATTTAGATCATCCCCACACCCAGAAGCAGCAACAGCCGCACGTCGATCGCGCGGCCTTCGGCGCGCTTGCTCGCGATGAACTCCGGCACCTCCGCCAGCTTCACCTGGTGAACGATAATATCCTCGCCCTCGATCCCGCCGCCCGGGCCGACGCGCTCCAGTTCCTCCGCGCGCAGCAGAGTGAACGATTCCGACGTCATGCCTGGCGACGAATAATAGTGGCCCAGGTCCACCATCCGCCCGGCCCGCCAGCCCGTCTCTTCCTCCAGTTCGCGGATCGCGGCCGTTTCCGCCGCTTCGCTTTCGCCATCGTCGCCGATCAGGCCGGCCGGCAGCTCCAGGCACATCGCGCCCAGCGGCACCCGATATTGCTCGACCAGGATCACCGCATTGTCGTGAACCGCCAGGATCACCGCCGCGCCGATGCCGCGGGTGCGGGTCACATATTCCCATTTGCCCCGGCGCTTCACCGCGATGAAGCGGCCTTCCCACATCGTCTCTTCGGGCGGCAGTTCGTCCTTGCTCACAATTCCACCACCCGGTTCGGCAATTCGTTCACGTCATCGGCGCCACGTGGCAGGTGTTCGGCCAGCACGCCGCCGACATGGCCGACGGCGAGCGCCATGCCATGGCCCAGCCGGCCGAGCTTCACCTCGTCGACCATCGCCGCCATCGCCGCGCCCCATACTTGCGGATCGACCTTCGACGTGATGGCCTGCTCCGCGACGATCTCCGCCCGGTGCTCGGCCAGCGAGACGTAGATCAGGATGCCCGTGCGGCCGGTGGTGCGGCCCTCGCAGGCCGAGCGGAAGTGCGCGATCGCGCGGGCCCGCACCCGATGCGTCTTGATGAAGCCCGGCGTCAGCGCCCGCAGCAGCGGCTCCCAGCCGAGCGCGAGCCGCACCACCAGGAAAGCCAGCGCCATGCTGACGATCAGCCCGAGCATGATGCTGCCCCGCGTCCATTCGCCGTTCCAGCCGAGCAGCAACGTCGTCCACCAGTCGATCCAGCTCGCGGGCAGCAAAGCCAGCTTCACCGGCACCGCCAGCATCGCCAGCGCGGCATAATGAAGCGCCACGTCGCGGTAGGAATCGGACTGCGCCGCGACCAGGGTGACGATCTCACCGGACGTCCCCTCCTCGGCCGCAGCGACCGCCTCGCTGACCAGCTGGTGGTCGGCCTCGCTCATCAACGCCATATCACCAACTCCCGGAGGCGCCGCCGCCCCCGAACGATCCGCCGCCGCCCGAATAGCCGCCGCCTCCGCCGCCGCCACCCCAGGAGCCGCCGCCCCAGGAACCGCCGCTGCTGCCGCCTCCGCCGCCCCGGCCGCTGTGCCGCGCGGCATCGACCGCGGCATCGATCACGCTCCACATGATCACTTCGCCCCAGCCGCTGCCAGCGCGCCGGTAGCGGCTGCGCCGCACCTTCCCGCCGAACAAAGCCGGCAGGATGAAGAAGAGGAAGATCATCCCGAACACGAACAAGGGGATCAGCCAGCTGTCATTGTCGCCCTGTTGGCTGCCGCGCTGCTGTTCGGCCGCCGCTTTCGCGCGCTCCTCGGCGACCTCAAGCGGCGCCTGCAATTGCTCGATTATGCCGTCGACGCCGCCGACGATCCCGCCGGGCATGTCGCCGTCCCTGAAGCGGGGCGTCACCCGGTCGCGGATGATGATCCAGGCCATGGCGTCGGGCAGGATCGCCTCGACTCCGTCGCCCACCTCGATCCGCACGCGCCGCTCGTTGGGCGCGATCAGGAACAGCACGCCATTGTCGGCTTCGGCATTGCCCAGCTTCCACGTCTCCGCGAGGCGGAAAGCGAAATCCTCGATGCTGTAATCCTGCAGGCTCGGCACGGTGACGACCACCAATTGCCGGGTCGTCGCCAGGCGCAGCGCTTCCGATTTCGACGCGATCGAGGCTTCCTGCTCCGGCGAGAGCAGATCCGCCTGATCGACCACCGGCCCGGTCAGCGCCGGCAGATCCTGCGCGGCGGCGGGTGACGCGGTCAGCGCCAGCAGCAGCGCCAGTAATGCGCGCAGCCTGAAAATACCCGCGCGGGCCAGGAAGTTCACCGGCTGAAATTCACCTGCGGCGCGGCTTCGGCCCCCGGTGCGGCCTCGAACGGGGTCATCGGCTGCGAGCCGTAAATCACCCGCGCGCCGATCACCGACGGGAAGGTGCGGATCGTGGTGTTATAGTCGCGCACCGCCTCATTATAGCGTTCGCGGCTGCGGGCGATGCGATTCTCCGTGCCTTCCAGCTGCACCATCAGGGTCTGGAAATTCTGCTGGCTGCGCAGCTCCGGATAGGCTTCCTGCAGCCGCTGCAGGGTCACGTTGATGCGGTTCTGCGCCTCCGCCAGCCGCGCCATCGCGCCTTCGTCGGTCAGCATGTCCTGCGTCACCTGCACGCGCTGGGCATTGGCCCGCGCCTCGGTCACCTGCGTCAGCACCTCGCGCTCCTGGGTCGCGAAGCCGCGCACCGTTTCTACCAGATTGCCGATCAGATCGTTGCGCCGTTGCAGGTCGGTCTGAACATTCGCCCAGGCCGCCTTCGCCGCTTCCTCCTTGGTCGGAATGGAATTGATCCCGCAGGCGCCGAGCATCAGCAGCATCGGGGCCAGGACAAGGGCGAAGCGGACACGCGACATGGACATTCCCCCACCGTGTAGACAGGCCGCTCAAATAGGTCGTAGCTGGCGGTCCGGCAACAGGAGGCTTGTATGCTGTCAGGGTTCAAGGCGTTCATCATGCGTGGCAATGTCGTCGATCTCGCAGTCGCGGTGATCATCGGCGCGGCCTTCACGAAGATCGTCACGTCGCTCACCGAAGATGTGATCATGCCGGTGGTGGGCTGGCTGTTCGGCGGTCTCGACTTCGCCAACCGCTTCATCCTGCTGGGCGCGGTCCCCCCAGGCGTGAATCCGGGCGATTATGCCGCGCTGAAGGAAGCGGGCGTAGCGATGCTCGGCTATGGCGCGCTCATTTCGGCCACGATCAACTTCCTGATCGTCGGCTTCATCATCTATCTGATGGTGCGCGCCATCGCGAAGGCAATGCCGGCCAAGGAGGCGGCGCCGGAGGCGGAAGCGGCGGACATCGCCCTGCTCCGCGAAATCCGCGACGAGCTGCGGGCGGGCAAGGCGACCACTTCAAAATAGCCGCATATTCCCCTATATCGTCATGGCCGGGTCTTCGGGTCCGGCTATGGCGATAAAGGCCGGCGTAAAATAGGCACAGCGGACCCGGGGGCAGTACCCGGCGGCTCCACCATCTGCGCCGCTAGACGACACGCGTGAAGCGTGCCGCCGGGCGGCTCAGCTAGAGGGGCCGAACCAGGATCGACGTGTGTTGAAAGGCGCTGCGCTTTCGCCCGGAATGGGTCCACCGTGACGGCCCATATACAAGTGCCAACGATAACGAGGCGCTCGCGATTGCGGCCTAACCCCACGGCCTAACGGCCCAAGGTTAGACGACAAAAGCGCGGTTGGACCGAACCGGGCAACAGAATCGGATTCCAGCGGCCGCCGGGGGGCCGGGCAACAGAACCCCCGGCACTCAAAAGACGCCGCGCCGGGCAACAGAATGCCCAAGTTGCTCCGGCCGCAGGACGGAGATGCGAATGTCCGGCGGACATTTGCACTTTGGCATCCCCACTTCTCCCCCTCTCCGGATCGGACTATTGGATTGCAATGCGCCCGATCATTGCCTTCGCTATCCTGTCTTCGCTCGCCGCCTGCGGCTCGGCCGAACAGGCCGCCGCGCCCGGCAACGACACCGCCCGCATCAACAATCAGATCGCAAGCCAGGCGGAAGAAATCCGCGCCCAGGCCGACAATGGCGCCACCGCGATCGAACAGGCGCTGGAGAATGAAGGCGCGGCGATGTTCGAGAATCGCGAAGCCCTGCTGAACGCGAGCGGCAACGCCGCCGCGACGGGCAACCGCTCGCGTTGAACGGAGCGAGCGCTAGCCCCTCCCCCTTGTGGGGAGGGCCAAGGAGCGCTCGATCTGTTGCCCCCAAAAAAATCTTTGTGACGTTTTCCCCCGCCGCGCGAACCATCCGGTATCAAGCAGATCGGAGGGGGCGCGGACCGCGTCATGAACAAGGTGGATCGGGAAAGATTTGCGGCTCTGATCGCCGATCATGCGGGCATCGTCCGCAAGGTCGCGACGACCTATTGCCGCGATGCCGAGGATCGCGCCGATCTGGCGCAGGAGATTCTCGCCCAGCTCTGGGCCGCCTGGCCGCGCTATGACCAGGAGCGGCCGTTCGCGACCTGGATGTACCGGGTCGCGCTCAATGTCGCGATCAGTCACGTCCGCGGCGTCTATCGTTCGGCGCGCCATTTCGAGCCGCTGACCGACGATCATCATCAAGTCGCCGCCGCGCCGGTCGATCATGAAGCGAATGACGAGCTTGCCTTGCTGCAGGACGTCATCGCCGAACTCGACCAGCTCAGCCGCGCCCTTTTGCTGCTCTATCTCGACGATCGCAGCCACCGCGAGATCGCCGAGATCCTCGGCATCGGCGAATCCAATGTCGGCACCAAAATCAACCGGCTGAAGCAGCGCATCCGCGCGCGCCTCGCCTGACCACAACGTGAAAAGGATTTTCAACGTGGAACTGGACGATCTCAAGCAGGCGCTGGCCCGGCTCGACAAGAGGTTCGAGGATCAGGCGGCGCTGGATCTCGCCAACACCCGGCGCGCGGTGCGCAATCGGGCGGCGGACGGCCTCGCGCCGATGGCGCGTGGGCAGATCGGGCTGATCGTTTCCGGCGCGATCACCGCTTTGCTCGGCGTCGCGACCTGGCATGGCGCGGCCTTCAGCGCAGGCGGCATATCCGGACATATCGGGCCGTTCGTCAGCGGGATTCTGTTCCATGCCTATGGCGTCGCGATGATCATGTTCGGCGTGATCATCCGCCTGCTGATCTCGAACGTGGATTGGGCCGCGCCCGTGCTGTCGATCCAGCGCCGGTTGGCGAAGGTCCGCCGCGCCTATGTGCTGGCCGGGATCATCATCGGCCTGACCTGGTGCGTGCTGTGGATGCCGGCGATGGTGATGGCCTTCTTCCTTCTCTTCGGCGCGGACATCGTCGCGCCTTCGCCGGGCACCTGGCTTTGGCTTGGTGCAAGCGGGCTTGGCCTGATGGCCCTGGTCGGCCTTGTCTTCCTGTGGGCGAAAGCCACCGGGCGGACCGCAATCACCGGCGGCTTCGACCGGGCTTTCGCTGGCGAGCGGCTGAACCGCGCCCAGGACGATCTGGCCGCGATCGGCGCCTTCGAGCGCGACTGATCAAAGCGAGCGGCCTGATTTGTATGTTAGGTATTATATACATTGAGTGTGATTTAGCTTACATTGCATCGCAACGGGCCGACATGGATTCGGCCTGATCCGAAGGGGATTTCAAATGACGAACCTCCAGCCCGGCGCGGCAAGCGCCGGAGCCTCGCACGCGCCTGCTTCCGGACGCCTCCACGGCCTGGACGCCCTGCGCGGTCTGGCGCTTATGCTCGGCCTGCTGGTTCACGCCAGCCTCGCCTTCCTGCCCGGCGCGCAATATTTCTGGATCGCCGCCGATCCCGCCCCGGACCGCTGGCTCGGACTGGCCTTCTACGTGCCGCACATGTTCCGCATGATCCTGTTCTTCATGCTCGCCGGCTATTTCGGCCGGCTGGCCTGCGAGCGGCTCGGCACCAAGGCTTTCGCCTGGGACCGCTTCCGGCGCATCACGCTCGTCCTTGTCACCTTCTGGCCGATCGTCTTTTCCGGGATCATCGTCGCGATCGTGATCGCCGCCATGCATGCCAATGGCGGCAGCCTGCCCGACACGTCGCCGCCGGGACCCGCCTTCACGCCGGACGATTTCCCGCTGACGCACCTGTGGTTCCTGTACGTGCTGACGCTTTGCTACGTCGCCATGCTGGCCGGGCGCCGGCTCATCGCGAAGCTCGACAAAATGGGCCTGCTGAAACGCGCCGCGGATGGCCTCGTCCGCGTGCTGACCACCCCGTTCGGTCCCGCCCTGCTCGCTTTGCCGCTGGCGGCCGCGCTGCTGGTCACGCCGAACTGGTTCATCTGGTTCGGCATCCCGACCCCGGACAGCTCGCTCTATCCCAATCTCGCCGCCTGCATCGCCTTCGGCTCGGCTTTCCTGCTCGGCTGGTGGCTGCACCGGCAGAGCGGCCTGATGGCGCGCTGGACGAAGCATTGGCCGCTGCACCTCGCGATCGCCATCGCCGCCACCATCGCCTGCCTGTGGCTCTACGACCGCAGCAACGGCGCCGCCCCGGCCGCGCCTGGCCTCGAGACCAATGCCTATGCCTTTCTCTACGCGCTCGGCGGCTGGAGCTGGACGGTCGCGCTGACTGGCCTCGCCCTGCGCTTCTGCTCGGGCGAAAGCCCGACGCGCCGCTATCTCGCCGATGCCTCTTACTGGATCTACATCATGCATCTGCCGATCGTGATGATCCTGCAGGCCTATGCGGTGCAGCTGCCCGGCCCGGCATTGCTGAAGTTCGTGGCGATCATCGCCATCACCACCGGCCTGCTGCTGCTGACCTATCAATGGTTCGTCCGCCGCAGCTTCATCGGAATCTTCATTAACGGGAAGAAACGATGACCCGGGGCCGAGCATATCTTCGATCGCTTTTGACCTTGCCGTCTTGCTGTGTTAGCACTCTAACACGCAAGGGCGTGGGCCTTTACGAAATCATCCGGGCGCCAGTCGGCGTCTTGCTATCAGGGGAGGCGTCATTGCGCCGAATGTTGTTGCTGTCCGCCGCCATGGTCGTTCCGGTTTCCGCCGCGCAGGCGCAGACAACGCCCGCGCCGACACCCGCGCCTGCCCCCGCTCCCATACCCGCCCCGCAGGCGGCCACGCCCCCGGCCGAAGCCGCGGCTGCCGAAGCGCCGCCGGTCGAGGACAATGTCATGGTCGTGCGCGCCGAGGCGTCCGAGCAGCGCACGGCGATCGACCGCGAGACCTATCTGGTGCGCGACACGCCCCAGGCCCGCACTTCGAACGCGCTGGAGATTCTGGGCCGCATACCCGCGATCACGGTCGAGCCGGACAACAGCATCCGCCTGCTCGGCACCACCGGCGTCACCGTGCTGGTCGACGGCCGCCCCTCGCCCAATCCCAACGTGCTGCGCGACCTGCAAGGGTCGGAAATCGCGCGGATCGAGGTCGTTTCCAATCCGAGCGCGCAATTCTCCGCCTCCGGCACGGGCGGCGTCGTCAACATCATCACCCGCCGCACCGCGCCGGGCGGCCTGCGCGGCTCGCTGACCGCGAGCATCGGCAGCTACGAGAGCGTCGAAATCCGCGCCGCGCCCAGCTGGACCAGCGGCGACTGGACGATCAACGGCAATGTCGGCTTCACCCGCAACGGCACGCAGACCGAAGCGATACGCGAGCGGATCAACCTCGATCCCGCCAGCCCCATCCCCGACAGCCGCGAGACGCTGGAGACGGAGGGCCATTTCCAGTTCGTCAATGCCGGCGGCCAGATCAGCTACCGGCCGACCGACAAGAAGACGATCACCTTCCAGGGCGGCCTGATCTCGCTGGACGCGGGAAACGTCACGGATTCCCTGCTCACCATCGCCGGCGCTCCCGGCGGCCCGATCGGCCAGCGCACCACCAACGATTTCTCCTACCAGGCCTATAGCGCCGCTTTGGAATATCGCGCCGAGGGCAGCCGCGCGGGCGAGGTGCTGACCACCTCGATCCAGCAATATCGCTTCGATCCGATCAACGACGTTTTGACCGATTTCGGCGCGGGCAATTTCCGCTTCCAGTCGGATTCCTTCACCCGCGCCCGCATCTTCAAGCTCGATTATGTCCGCCCGTTCAGCGGCAACCGCCGCCTGCTGCTCGGCGGCGCGGCGAACGACACGTACGAATATAGCCGCGTCGCGCAGAGCGGCAGCCTGCCCTTGGGCGCCAACCCCTTCCCGCCCGTGTCGATCATCGACGGTTCCTTCGTGGAAGCCGCGGCCTATGCCAGCTACCAATTCCCCCTGCTGGGCGGCACATTGCTGGCCGGCATGCGGGTCGAGGGCCGCAATTACGAATTCGCCGACCCCGCGCTCGGCGACGGCCCGAACGATGTCCACCTCTTCCCCAGCCTGCATTTCGAGCGCAGCCTGGGCGGCGGCTTCAACGGCAATGTCAGTTACTCGCGCCGCATCACCTGGCCCGCCGTGCAGCAATTGAGTCCGGCGCTCCGCTTCCAGGACGCCACCACCGCCTTCGCCGGCAATCCCGCCTTGCGCCCGGAGCTGACCGACAGCCTGGAGGCGCGCGTGCGCGGCCAGGTCGCGCGCCAGAACGTCTCGCTGACCGCCTTCGCCCGCCTGACCGACGATCTCTATTCCAGCTTCGCCACGCTGAACGACGGCGGCGTGCTCGTCACCCGCCAGGTCAATGTCGGCAACCGCACCGATCTCGGCGTCAGCGTCGCGGTGCAGGGTTCGATCATCCAGGGCCTGAACTACACGCTGAACGCCAACCTCATCGACCGCAATGTCGAGCGCGAGGTGCTCGGCATCCCGGTCAGCGCGCACAGCACCAATTACAGCGCCACCGCCCAGCTCGATTATCGCGACGGGCAGGACGGCCGCCGCGGCGCCGACCGGATCACGCTGACCAGCACTTTCTCCGGCCCCTATGATGACGGCCTGCTGCGGCGCTCCTCCTTCTTCCGCGCCAGCGTCTCCTGGTCGCACGCCCTGACCGACCGGCTGTCGTCGGTGGTGACGGTGGACGACATTTTCGGCCCGACCGAATTCCGCGCCAGCACCTTCGCCGGCACGACGCTGACCAACACCACCAACTTCTCGGACGGCCCGCGCTTCAAGTTCGCGCTGACCTACAGCTTCGGCCGCCCCGGCCAGCAGCAGCAACAGCCCCAGCCGCAGGGTCCGGCCATGCCGGGAATTCCCATTCCCGGCGCGCAGTAGCGAAGATGCCGAGCGCTGCCCCGCCGGCGCGCAGCGCCGCCGGAGCAGCGCGTAGAGCCATCGCGCGCCGGCCAGCGGGTCGGCGGAGCCGAACCCGTCTGACGTCACGGATTTACTCCGTGACGGCCCCCGTTCCGCTCCCACCATCCCGATAAGGCCGTGCCGCCCGGATCGCCGCCGCGCGCTGGCGGATCGTCTCGATCACCTGCTCGATCGGCGGCTGCTTCCAGCGCCAGCGCCCCGGCCGGTTGCGCTCGCCCGCTTCCCGCCTTTTGTGCATCTCCAGCAGGTACAGCGCCTCGCTGGCCGTCATCTCGCGGATCGGCCCGTCGCAGGGCACGCCGCCCGGCTCGATCATCGCAGCGGCCTGCTCGATAAAGGCCATCTCGATGCGGATATGCGCGATGTTCAGCGTCTCGCGCCAGCGCCGCTCGAAGTCCGGCCGCCGGTCGCGGTGATTGTAGGCCGAAGCGGGGCTCAGCCCGACCGCGGCGCAGGCCGCCTTCACATTGGCCGTCCGCGACAGCGCCTCCAGAAAGCGATCCTCCGCCCGCGCCGTCCACTGCCGCACCCGCGCCCGCCCGATCTGCACCAGGCGTTTGTTCGCGCCAGCCCGCCCCGACCGCGTCCCCCGGATGATCAGCTCATAGCCCTGATGATACCGCGCCCTTTTCTTTCCCTTTCCCTCGACGGGAGTTTCGGGTCGGGATTGCCCCCGGCAATCCCTGGACCCTGCGGGGCAGGGTCCACCCGAAACTGGCGACTCAGACCCGGACTTGATCGGGGCCTGAGCGGGGAGAGGGTGCTCACCAAGACGCCGCTGCGATTCCGCCAACGCCTCCCGCACCGCCGCATCGAAAGCCGGATCGGTGGCCCGATGCAGCGTCACCCAAGACCGCGACACCTTCGCCCGCTCGACGGCGATCGTCTGGTTCCCGGTTTCCGCCACGATTTTGAGGAAATGGGCCCTGCGGGCCGCACTGATTTTTGCGCTCATGTGGATGCCTCCTGCACGAAATGCCAAGCGCAGCGCCGCCGACGCCAAAGGCGTCGCCGAAGCAGCGCGAAGAGCCATTGAGTGCCGGCCAGCGGGTCGGCAGAGCCGAGCCCGACTGACGTCACGGGATTCACTCCCGTGACGTCCCTCCATGGAGGCAGCCCATATATGCTAGGTCGGGTGCTGAAGGAAAATGCGGGATGCCTAATCGTCGAACATCGTCTCGACCAAGCCTCGATTGTGGGCGATCAACGCTGAATGGAAAGCCAGCCCCGCAGAACTGATGATGCGGGCGCGTTCGATCAACTGCTGCGCGAGCCGGTCCGACACCTGGCACCCAAGATTCGCGAAAATCGCAGCTGCTGGAGTGCCCTTTGAAGCGGGCGGCAAGGCGGCCTCGCTCACGTCGATTGACGGGACGAACCGAATATCGTCAGAGCCGCCGAACAGCGCGGCCTGAAGCTCTGTATCATCGAGATCGTCGATCCATCCCTCGATACCCTCGGCACCTCCCCACCCTTTGCCAAGGTCAACGATGCCGGAGAAGCCCTGGACCGACGCTTCTCCTTCCGGGTGCAGCCCGAACCCTTCGGCCGGCCATTCAAACTCGCAATAGGGCCAGTGATATTCTTCGCAGTCTCGATTGTCCCACGACCGCGCCAGGTGCTGCGAGATGCTGCGTCCACTTGTAGCGAGCCGAGCCAGAGTGTCGTCATCCCCAGAGAGCTTGGGCAAGAGATCCTCTTCGTCAAAGCGCGATATGGAGACCCAGACGCCGGTCGCCCCGTCTTCCCTCGGCCGAACCGAAAGCCAGACATCTTGCGGGTACTCGCCCGCGAAGCTCGCCCAGCCGTAGCCAAGGCCAGGCTCGTAGCGGATATCCGGCAGCCCGCCACTCACACCTGACTTGGGTACCAAGCCCTTCAGAATCAGCCACGCAAAGATTGCTTCGCCGGATTCGAAATCACTGGCTCTCGGCAGCTCTTTCCAAAAGCCTTCCGGGATCACGAAGATGCGACCAAGCCGCCTGTGCCCGCGAAGCCCCATCCGAATTTGTGGATATGGCCAATAGAGCGCCTTATGCCCTCCGCTTTCGCCGAGTTCGAAACGCCACCCGCCGTCGTCACGCCGACCGTAGAGTTCGGCCGCCCGGCGAGACACGTCCCCTAACGGACCGGCGGAATACTGATCTCCGTCAAATCGCGCCCAGGGACGCAAGGGCGTATCCGGCCGCTCGAGATCGTATCCTTGGATGTCGAACGGCGTCGTTTTCAATGCCGCCCAGAGAGAGCGAATGCCAGTACCGTCTTCGATCTTTCGAACGAGCTTGCGCGCCCAATCCGCCAAAAGGGCCTGCGCTCCGTCGACATCCGAAGGCAGGGTTGGCAGAGCTTCAAGAAACTCGGTGCCACGCAAAATATCGCGGATCGCGCGCTGACGATAGGCGTCTGCCGATTGCGTATCGTCGGGGTGTTGGGCCTTCGCGGCCCCCTCAACAATCTTGGCCCAATCAGCGCCAGTCGCGACATACGCCCCGTCTTCATTCGGGTCCGGCGGATTCTCTCCTGGAAAACAGATCAGCCGTTTCCGCTTGGCCCAGCGGTCAGCGCTCGGCCACGCTTGCTCAAACCAAGGCTTAGCCGCCCGGCGAGGGCGAGCAGGCGAGAGCTTCGCCGCCGCTTCTCCGAGGCGCTGCGCCAAAAGTGCCCGGTCCTCCCGCCGCACCTTTGGCGTTTCTCGCAACTGATCGAGAGGTGCGCGCGGCTCGCCACGCTTGCCGGTGCTCCCAAAGCGATCCCGCCCGTCGATCACGTTGTCCCTCATGCGATCTCTCAATGGAGCCATGCGGCGGTGACAATCGTCCCGTCGCCGCCTTCGATAAGATACGCATTGCGGAACTTCTCAAACGCTCGAACGGAAGGCCCGAGCGCAGATTGCATGGTGCGCCACGACTTCCGGTCAAACCGCCAGAGGGTCGCGCCACCCCCTGCGGGTGTCGGGTAGCCATAGTCGAGCAAAAGTTCGGTAGCGGCCAGCGGGATGCTGCGCTGCTGCATTCGCCGCTCCGCGTGACGGCTGTAACGCGCCATGACCGGCACTCTGTAGCTGGGTCTCATGCTCCACACCTTTCGAGCGTCTTCCTCAGCTATTCATGGCTCGCGCACTCTACGAGCGCACGTCCAATTTGTCTAATTTCCTGGCAATTTCCTGGCAATTTTCTTGGTGATTTTTTGGCTATATTAGCTTCTTAGGTAGCCGCTTTCCGTCACCGATTGTCGGTATCAGCGCTCACTCCGGAAACAGCACCCCGGCATAGTCCGTCGCGCCGTGCAGGACGTGGATCACATCCACCGCGTCCTCACCCACCCGATAGAAGATCAGATAATTGCCATGCACCCGGTGCCTGACCCCGTGCCGCTCGTAGCGCGGGACCAGCGGAAAGCGCTCCGGAAAGTCGGCCAAGCCTTCGCATTTCGCCCGCAATTCCCGCACGAAGGTCAACGCCCGCGCCGGATTGTCGCGGGCGATCCAGTCGCCGATCGCTTCCAGATCGCGCTCGGCCTCGTCCGAGATGCGGACGATCATTTCGTGTCGTTCGCCATCGCCTGATATTTGCGCTCCAGCCGGTCGAACACCTCACCCGCCGGCTTCGTCCGTTCGGCATCGGCATCGGCCAGACCGCGCGCGATGGAAGCGTCCAGCGCTTCAAGCCGCCGCTCGCGTTCCTGGATCAGTCGGACGCCTTCGCGCAGCACTTCGCTCTTGGAATTGTAGCGGCCGGTCTCGACCAATTCGGTCACGAAGGATTCGAGCGGCCGGCCGAGGTCTGCACTGATCATCACGCACCTCCGGCGTGAAGATATGTCATTTATCAACTGTTATCAACACTTGGTTCGCGCCAAAGAAAAGGCCCCGCCATCGCTGGCGGGGCCTTCTCTGTTTCTGCCCTGAAAGGCCGGGACTTAAGTTGGGGCCCATCAAAGCACTACTTTGGTGGGAAGCGATTAGTCCCGATCCCCCGTCAGGAAGGCCGGGGCAAACTCGGGCGCGGGGCCGTCGTCATTGCCGCCGTCGCGGTCGCGGCGCGGGCCGCGGTCGCCACGGTCGCCACGGTCGCCGCCTTCGCCACGCGGGCCACGATCGCCACGGTCGTCACGGCGCGGGCCACGATCACGGTCGCCACCGCGATCGCCGCCGCGGCCACCACGGTCGCCGCCCCGGTCACCACCACGGCCGCCGCGCTGGCGGTCGCCACGGTCGCCACGCGGGCCACGGTCGCCGCCTTCGCGCGGCTCGCGCGCCGGACGGGTGTCCTCCAGCTCCTCGCCAGTCTCCTGATCGACGACGCGCATCGACAGGCGGACCTTGCCGCGCGGATCGATCTCGAGGACCTTCACCTTCACGTCCTGGCCTTCGGTCAGCACGTCGGCGACCTTCTCCACCCGCTCGTTCTTGATTTCCGAGACGTGGACCAGGCCGTCCTTGCCCGGCATGAAGGTCACGAACGCGCCGAAATCGACCAGGTTGGCGACCTTGCCGGTGTAGATCTTGCCGACTTCCGCTTCCGCGGTGATGCCGGTGATCCAGTTCTTCGCGGCCTCGATCTGTGCCGGATCGGACGAGCTGATCTTCACCACGCCCTCATCGTCGATGTCGACCTTCGCGCCGGTGGTGGCGACGATCTCGCGGATCACCTTGCCGCCGGTGCCGATGATGTCGCGGATCTTGTCCTTCGGCACCTGGATCGTCTCGATCCGCGGGGCATTGGCCGAAAGCTCGGTGCGGGCGGAGCCCAGCGCCTTGTTCATTTCGCCCAGGATGTGCGCGCGGCCTTCGCTGGCCTGGCGCAGAGCGGTCTCGAAAATCTCCTGCGTGATGCCGGCGACCTTGATGTCCATCTGCATCGTGGTGATGCCGGCTTCGGTGCCCGCGACCTTGAAGTCCATGTCGCCGAGATGATCCTCGTCGCCCAGGATGTCGCTGATCACCGCGAAGTCCTTGCCTTCCAGGATCAGGCCCATCGCGATGCCGCTGACCGGGCGCTTGATCGGCACGCCGGCGTCCATCAGCGCGAGGCTGCCGCCGCAGACCGACGCCATCGAGGAGGAGCCGTTGCTCTCCGTAATGTCGCTGGTGACGCGGATCGTGTACGGGAATTCCTCGTGGCTCGGCAGCACCGGGTGAAGCGCGCGCCAGGCGAGCTTGCCGTGGCCGACTTCGCGGCGGCCCGGGGCGCCGAAGCGGCCGACTTCGCCGACCGAGTAAGGCGGGAAGTTATAGTGCAGCATGAAGCGCTGGTAGGAGAGGCCCTCCAGCCCGTCGATCATCTGCTCGCTGTCCTTGGTGCCCAGCGTCGTGGTGCAGATCGCCTGCGTCTCGCCGCGGGTGAACAGGCTCGAGCCGTGCGTGCGCGGCAGGAAGCCGACCATCGCCTCGATCGGGCGGACGGTCTTCGTGTCGCGGCCGTCGATGCGGCGGCCTTCCTTCAGGATGGCGGTGCGGACGATCTCGGCTTCCAGCTTCTTGACCAGCTTGGAGGCGGCGAGCTGCGCCTGCGGCTCCGCGTCGGCGAACGCTTCCTTCGCCTTGTCGCGCGCCGCGCCGATCAGGGCCTGACGCTCGGACTTGGCGGTCACCTTGTAGGCGGCGGCGATGTCCGCGCCGATCAGGTCCTTCAGCTGCTTCTTGACGGCGCTCTGGTCGTCATTGGCGGCCAGTTCCCACGGATCCTTGGCAGACTGCTCGGCCAGCTTGATGATCGCGTCGGCGACCGTGCGGCTCGCATCATGCGCGAACATCACCGCGCCCAGCATCACGTCTTCCGACAGTTCCCTGGCTTCGGATTCGACCATCATCACCGCGTCATGGGTGGCGGCGACGACCAGGTCCAGATCGCCTTCCTTCACCTGCTCCTGCGTCGGGTTCAGGATATATTCGCCATCGACATAACCGACGCGCGCCGCGCCGATCGGCCCCATGAACGGCACGCCCGAAATGGTCAGCGCCGCGGACGCCGCGACCATCGCCAGAATATCCGGCTCATTCTCGCCGTCGTAGCTAAGTACCTGACAAATACAGTTAATTTCGTTGTAGAACCCTTCAGGAAAAAGGGGCCGAATAGGACGATCGATCAGGCGGCTGGTCAGCGTCTCCTTCTCGGTGGCGCCACGCTCGCGCTTGAAGAAGCCGCCCGGGATGCGGCCGGCCGAGGCGAACTTTTCCTGATAGTGGACGGTGAGCGGGAAGAAGTCCTGTCCCGGCTTCACGCTCTTCGCGGCCGTCACGGCGGCGAGCACCACGGTGTCGCCGAGGCGCGCGATGACGGCGCCGTCGGCCTGGCGGGCAACGCGCCCGGTCTCGAGGCTCAGCGTCTTGCCACCCCATTGAATTTCTACGGTCTTGGTATCGAACATTTTCGTTCCTTAAACACCCGCGGCCAAATGCAGCGGGGGCCTCTTGGTGCGGGAGATTTCCCGCGGGGTTGGATCCCTACGATCCAACCGGCACGCCGCCGGATTGCGGGCGCCGGATAAGCGAAGCGGCCCGCCCTCTGGTCGGGGGCGGGCCGCTCCGGAAATTACTTGCGAAGGCCGAGCTTCTGGATGAGCGCGTTGTAGCGGCTGACATCCTCGCGCTTCAGATAGTCGAGCAGCGAGCGGCGCTTGTTGACCATCATCAGCAGCCCGCGGCGCGAATGATTGTCCTTGGCGTGCGTCTTGAAATGCTCGGTGAGCGTCTTGATCCGCTCGGTGAGGATCGCGACCTGGACCTCGGGCGAGCCCGTGTCGCTGCTGCCGCGGCTATTATCCTTGATGACTTCCTGCTTGCGCTCGGCGGTAATCGACATCGTCCATTCCTTTCGTCTTAGAGGTTGAAGCCGCGCACCACCCGGAGGTTGCCCTCCGAACACTCCACGAGCGCGATCGGACGAGAGTCCAGAACGGCAAGATGGAGACCTGGCCTTGCGGCGGACCCTTGAGGCTGCTGTCCCTTGCGGAGCATGTCGGCCTCTTCGGGGGTGACGGTCAGAGCCGGGATGTCGTCCAGCCCCGCCGTCAGAGGAAGCAGAGCCTCCTCTTCAAGCCGCCGCGCCTTAGCGAGTGCGGCCAATTTGTCCAGCGAAATCGCCTGGGCGAGGCCGAACGGCCCCGCCTTGGTCCGGCGCAACATGGTGACGTGGCCGACGCTGTGCAACGCCAGGGCGATGTCGCGGGCGAGCGAGCGGATATAGGTGCCCTTGGAGACGCGGGCGGAGAGCGTCGCCTCATTCTCTCCAGCACTGCCCTGCAGGACGAGGTCGTGGATCGTCACCGCGCGCGCCGCAAGTTGCACATCCTTGCCGGCGCGGGCGAGATCGTAGGCGCGCTCGCCATCGACCTTCAGGGCCGAATAAACTGGCGGGATTTGCTCGATCGGGCCGGTGAAACGCGGCAGTACCGCCTCGACTTCCGCGACAGTCGGACGCCGATTGGAGGTCGCGACGACCACCCCCTCAAGGTCCAGCGTGTCCGTCTCCTCGCCGAAGCGGATGGTGAAATCATAGGCCTTGTCCGCGTCCAGCATCCGCCCGGACAGTTTCGTCGCCTCGCCGAGCGCGACCGGCAGCACGCCGCTCGCCAGCGGATCGAGCGTGCCGCCATGGCCGACCTTCACCTTCGGATAGCCGCCCTCGCGCAGCACGCGCTTCACCGCGCCGACGACCTGGGTCGAGCCGATCCCGACCGGCTTGTCGATAATCAGCCAGCCGTGCATCAGCGCGGCAAGCCGAACGCGAGCTGGCGCTCCTCGGCTTCGCGGATGCGCTGGACGAAATGCCGCCGGCACAAAGCGATGTAGCGGTCATTGCCGCCAATCTCGGTCTGCTCGCCCGCCTTCACGGCATGCCCCTCGGCATCGACGCGAAGGTTCATCGTCGCCTTGCGCCCGCATTCGCAGATCGCCTTCAGTTCGACGAGCGAGTCTGCGATCGCCAGCAAGGCGCCGCTGCCTTCGAAAAGATTGCCCTGGAAATCGGTGCGCAGGCCGTAAGCGAGGACCGGAATGTCGAGCTCGTCCGCGACCGAGGCCAATTGCCAGACCTGATCGCGGCTCAGGAACTGCGCCTCATCCACGAGGATGCAATTCACCTTACGCTTCTTCAGCTCCCCCTCAATCTCGCCGCGCAGATCGCTCGACCCCTCATAGGTCCGCGCCCCGATCTCCAGCCCGATCCGCGAGCCGATCGTCCCCGCGCCGATCCGGTCGTCGAGCGCGGCGGTGTAGAGCATCGTTTGCATGCCCCGCTCGCGATAGTTGAAGTCCGCCTGCAGCAGGGTGGTCGATTTTCCGGCGTTCATCGACGCATAATAGAAATAGAGTTTGGCCATCGCCCCCTGCCTAGCGCGTCCGCCATTCGTCGGCGAGGATGGAGAAGAGCACAGTGTCCCGCACATGACCGGTCCAGGTGATCCGGTCGGCGCGGAGCACGCCTTCGCGTACCCCGCCGATCTTTGCCATCGCCGCCTGGCTGCGCGTGTTGCGGTCATCGACGCGGAATTCGATCCGCCGGAAGCCGCAGTCGATTGCACGGCCGATCATCAGCGCCTTCACCCGCTCGTTGAAGCCGGTGCCGCGAACTGCGGGCACATAATAAGTGCTGCCAATCTCCAGCACCATGCGGCCGAGGTCGATGCCGATATAGGAACTCATTCCGACCAGCTTGCCGGCGAGGATCAGCGCGAAGGACCGTCCATCCGGCTTTGCCAGCAGCCCGTCGAAACTCGCGTCGAAATGGCCGGGATCGTAGGAGGTGGCGTAGATCCGCCAGATGTCGGCGTCTTGGGCGCAGGCGGCTTTCAGCGCCACGCGATGCGCTTCGGCCAGAGGTTCGAGGCGAAGGTCACCCTCCGCCATCGGCGCTGCGAGTTCGTCATATATGGTCATGGCCGGGCCATGGCCTCAACACTCCACCGGCCATCCGTCCGCACCACCGCGTAGAGCCAAGCGTCAGCGGGCTGTCCTGCTGGAGCGAACCGCGTTTCCACGAACGCAATCTCGCCCGCCAGCGCTGGCGAAGTAAAGGCAAGCGCCGGACAATTGCGCGCTGTCGATCGCAGGCTCTCCGGCAATGCTCCCATGTCGAGCGTGATATCGACCCGGCCGGAGGATGGCGAACCGAGCAGAGACGCTTCGGCCAGACTCAGTTCCCGCGCATTCTGCTCGCCCAGGGGAAGCGCCTCAGCCCCCGGTCTGACCCAGGCCCGTACCGGATTGCGGCGCCGTTCGATGTCCGCGACCAGCCCCGCACGCCGTGCCGGCCTCGCTTCGGCAATTGCACGCTCAAGGGCGGCGACTTCCGCCCGCTCGCTCGACAGGGCCTCGCCTTCGTCGGCCAGCTGCACACAGACCGCGCCGCGGCCCGTCTTCTGCGCCTCATGCGCCAGCACGGCGGTCACAATGTCGCGATCATCCTGTTCGCGGGGCATGCCCCCGCCTTCCATCAGCAACAGGCCCTCGCGGTCCATCTCGATCAGCCCGAACAGCCCGCCTGGCAATTGTGCGGAGATCGCGGTCGCCAGTCCTCCCACCACGACGAAGGTGCAGAGCGCGGCGCGTGGGCTGAACGGAATGCCCATCCAGCCCGGTCAGTCGCCCAGATCCCGCGCCACCTTCGGGTCGCGCAGCAGGCTGTCGATCTTGCCGCCCTCGTCGAAGCTCTCGTCGGCGAGGAATTTCAGCCTCGCGGCATATTTGGTGTTCACCCGCTTCGCGACCTGACTCTGCAGATAGGCGGTGTTGGTGCGCAGCGCCTTCAGCACCTGCTCCTCGTCGGCGCCCAGCAGCGACTTCACGAACACGGTGGCGTGGCGCAGGTCCGGCGACATTCGCACTTCGGTCACGGAGACGCTGTGGCTGGCCAGAACATCGTCATGCACGTCGCCGCGCGCGAGGATGTCGGACAGGGTATGACGCACCTGCTCACCGACGCGCAGGAGGCGCACGGAGCGGCCCTCGGGGGTTTCGGTCTGTCGCACCATCGTCAGAAATCATCCCTCGGCAGCAAACTCAACGCATCACCACCGGCATGATAGCGACGAGCGCCACACAAGTCGTGCTGGTAAGAGCGAGGAGGAGGCAGCAGCCCCCATCCTCCGCCCTGCGAGAATTGCGCTCGTCCTTTTCCTCTTCACGGCGCACATCCTCATCGATGACGCCGTGCTTGCGGGTCACAGCGTGCGCGCGCGCTCTTCGACTTCGAACAGCTCGAGATTGTCGCCCGCCTTGATGTCGTTGGTGTCCGCGAGCAGCGCACCGCATTCGAGGCCGGCAATGACCTGCGGCACGTCGTCCTTGAACCGGCGCAGCGACGAGATGGTCGTCTTCGAAACGATGACATCGTCGCGGGTGAGGCGCGCATTGAGCCCCTTGCGGATGACGCCTTCGAGCACGAGCAAGCCGGCGGCCTTGTCCTTCTTGCCCGCCGGGAAGACCTCGCGGACTTCGGCGCGGCCGACGACCGTCTCGATGATCTCGGGACCGAGCTCGCCCGCCATCGCTTCCCGCACCCAGTCGGTGAGGTGATAGATGACATCGTAATAACGGAACTCGACCTTCTGCCGCTCGGAAATCTCGCGCGCCTTGGCATTGGGGCGGACGTTGAAACCGATGATCGGCGCGTTGCTGGCGGCCGCCAGCGTCACGTCACTCTCGGTGATCGCGCCGGCGCCCGAATGGAGAATGCGGACCTTGATCTCGTCGGTCGAGATCTTGTTCAACGCATTCACGATCGCCTCGACCGAGCCCTGCACATCGGCCTTCACCAGGATCGGGAATTCGATCGTGGCATTGGCCTTGTCGGCAAACATATTCTCCAGGCTGACCGGGGCGCTGGTGGTGCGCTTGCGATCGGAAACGCTCTGGCGATAGGCGGCGACCTCGCGGGCGCGCGCCTCATTCTCGACCACGGTCAAAGTGTCGCCGGCGGACGGCACGCCGCCCAGGCCCAGCACTTCAACCGGCGTGGACGGACCGGCTTCCTTGATCTGCTTGCCCTTGTCGTCGAGCATCGCGCGGACCTTGCCGCTGACCGAGCCGACCACGAAGATGTCGCCGACCTTCAGCGTGCCGCGCTGCACCAGCACGGTGGCGAGCGGGCCGCGGCCCTTGTCCAGCCGCGCCTCGATCACCGCGCCTTCGGCGGCGCGATCCGGATTGGCCTTGATCTCGAGAATCTCGGCCTGCAGCTGAATCGCCTCCAGCAACTTGTCGAGACCGGTCTTCTTGGCCGCCGAAACCTCGACGTCCTGAACGTCGCCGCCCAGATCCTCGACGACGATCTCGTGCTGCAGGAGCTGCTCGCGCACCTTCTGCGCATTGGCCTCCGGCTTGTCGATCTTGTTGATCGCGACGATCATCGGCACGCCGGCCGCCTTGGTGTGATTGATGGCCTCGACCGTCTGCGGCATGATCGCGTCATCCGCCGCCACCACCAGCACGACGATGTCGGTGACGTTGGCGCCGCGCGCGCGCATTTCGGTGAAGGCCTCGTGGCCCGGCGTGTCGAGGAAGGTGACCTTCGACTTGTCCGGCAGGGCGACCTGATAGGCGCCGATATGCTGGGTGATGCCACCCGCTTCGCCGGTCTGCACCCGGGCGCCGCGGATCGCGTCGAGCAGGCTGGTCTTGCCGTGATCGACATGGCCCATGATCGTGACCACCGGCGGACGCGGCTTCAGCGTTTCGCTGGCGTCCACATCTTCGCTGGTCTGGATATCGACGTCGCTTTCGCTGACGCGCTTGATGTTGTGGCCGAACTCGGTGACGAGCAATTCGGCCGTGTCCTGGTCGATGTCCTGATTGACCGTGACGACCATCCCCATCTTGAACAGGGCCTTCACCAGGTCCGCAGCCTTTTCGGCCATGCGGTTGGCCAGTTCGGCGACGGTGATCTGGTCCGGCACGATAACATCGCGCACCTGCTTGGCGGCCGGGCCGCTCTGCTGATGGTGGCGCCGGTCCTTCTCGCGCGCGCGGCGCAGCGCGGCGAGGCTGCGCGTGCGCGCATCGCCATCGTCGCCGGACAGCGCGCGGGTGACGGTGAGCCGGCCGGACGGACGACGGTCGTCGCCACGGCCACGGGCGGGGCGCGCGGGCTCGGGCCGCTTGACCTGGACGAAGCGGCTCGGCTTCGGGCCTTCCGTCGTGGCGGGACGTTCGGGAGCAGCCTCCTCGGCCGGCGCCGGCGGCGCTTCGGCGATGCGCTTGGCCTCCGCCTCGGCGGCGGCGCGCGCCTCTTCCTCGGCGCGGCGATTGTCCTCGGCGCGGCGCTTCTCGTCGGCTGTAGCCTCCTGGGCTTCGCGATCCTCGCGGCGACGGGCCTCTTCCAATTGCGCCAGGCGCGCTTCCTCGGCCTCCAATTGCAGGCGCGCGGCACGCTCGCGGCGGGCAGCGGGATCGTCGGCAACCGGACGCGGCTTGGGCGCAGGCTCGGGAGCGCGCGCAACGGGCGGCGGGGGCGGCGGCGGCGCGACCTCGACCGGCTTCGGCGCTTCCTCGCCCGGGCGGCCGAACACGCGGCGCTTCTTCACCTCGACCTGCACCGTGTTCGAGCGGCCATGGCTGAAGCTCTGCTTCACATTGCCGGCATCGATGGTGCGCTTGATCCCCAGCGGCGGGCGCGCTCCCAGCTTCGGCTTGTCAGTCGTATCGGTCATTCTTGTTCCTACTAGTCCACCGCTGGCGCGTGAGCGCCGTAGCGGGCAATCCTCAAGCCGAAGCGCCGGAATCCGCAGAAGCGGCTCCTAACGCAGCATCCCGTCCGATAAAAGCGGCCCACCTGGCGATGAGGCCCTGAACCCGCGCGGCGGCCGCACGGTCCACGATGGCAACATGTACCACATTCTGGCGCCCGAGGGCCAATGACAATATGGCGCGGCCGGCCGGAAAAACCAGACCGTGGCGCATCTGTCCCTCGCTGCCGACGCGCAGCGCCTGATCCAGCTTGGCATTGCCATCCGCACCGGCATCGTCGGCGTGCAGCAGCAGGCGAACCTCGCCGCGCCGCAGCGCCGTCTCGATCTTCTCGCCGCCAATCACCAGATTGCCGGCGCGCGCCTCCAGCCCCAGCCGGTCGATCACGGCCTGACGAAGCGCAGCTTCGATCCGCTTGCCCAGATCGTCCGGCGCGTTCGCGTCGCCTGTCTTGAAGGCGCGTGCGAGCGCGGCCTTGAGCTTGCCCTTGGCCTGCGCCGCGTCGAGCGTGGGGCGATCGACCCCGATCCACGCCCCGCGCCCCGGCGCCCGCGCCCGCACGTCCGGGGCGACGATATTGTCGGGACCGAGCGCGAGCCGGATCAATTCCTCCCGCGACGCGGTGCGGCGCGAGAGGATGCAGGTCCGCTCGGGGACATGCTTGTTGTTTTCCGTCTCCGCCGCGGCGGAGACGCCGTCGCTCAGTTCAAGCGTGTCATTGGGAGGGTTCCGCAACAGCGTCCTCCTCTTCGAACCAGTGTGCGCGGGCGGCCATGATGATCTCATTGCCCTGCTCGTCGCTCAGGCCATAGGCGGCGAGCACGCCGCCCTTGTCCTCGGGCCGGTTGCTCTCGCGCTGGCGGCGCTGCTCGGGCCGCTTCTTCTGCACCAGCTCGTCGGTGGCGAGATCGGCCAGATCGTCCAGCGTCAGGATGCCGGCCTTGCCGAGCGTGACCAGCATCGCTTCGGTCAGATAGGGCAGTTCGGCCAGCGCATCCTCGACGCCCATGCCGCGACGTTCCTCGCGGGCGGCCTGTTCGCGGCGCTCCAGCGCCTCGACCGCGCGGCTCTGCAGCTCGGCGGCGAGATCGTCGTCGAAACCCTCGATCGAAGCGATTTCGTCCGATTCGACGTAAGCGACTTCCTCCAGCTCGCCGAAGCCTTCGGCGACCAGCAGCTGGGCCAAAGTCTCGTCCACATCCAGTTCCTCCTGGAACATGGTCGAGCGCTCCAGGAACTCGCGCTGGCGCTTCTCGGACGAATCCGCCTCGGTCATGATGTCGATCTGCGAGCCGGTCAGCTGGCTGGCCAGGCGCACATTCTGGCCGCGGCGGCCGATGGCGAGGCTGAGCTGGTCGTCCGGCACCACCACTTCGATCCGGCCTTCCTCCTCGTCGATCACGACGCGGCTGACAGTCGCGGGCTGCAGGCCGTTGACGACGAAGGTGGCGAGGTCCTCGCTCCACGGAATGATGTCGATCTTCTCGCCCTGCAATTCCTGCACGACGGCCTGGACGCGGCTGCCCTTCATGCCGACGCAGGCGCCGACCGGGTCGATCGAGCTGTCGTGGCTGAGCACGCCGATCTTGGCGCGGCTGCCCGGATCGCGGGCGGCGGCCTTGATCTCGATGATGCCGTCGTAAATCTCGGGCACTTCCTGCGCGAAGAGCTTCTTCATGAATTCCGGATGCGCGCGGCTCAGGAAGATCTGCGGGCCGCGCGTCTCGCGCACGACCTTCAGGATGATCGAACGGACGCGGTCGCCGACGCGCAGCACTTCGCGCGGGATCTGCGCGTCGCGGCGGATGACGCCTTCGGCGCGGCCCAGATCGACGACGACATGACCGAACTCGACGCGCTTCACGACGCCGGTAATGATCTCGTTGCCGCGATCCTTGAACTCCTCGAACTGGCGCTCGCGCTCGGCATCGCGGACCTTCTGAAAGATCACCTGCTTGGCGGCCTGGGCGGCGATGCGGCCGAATTCGATCGGGGGCAGCGGATCGACGATGAAGTCGCCGATCGCGGCGCCCGGCTGCAGCTTCTCCGCATCTTCCAGGCTGACCTGCTTGAAATAATCCTCGACGCCCTCGACCACCTCGACGACGCGCCACAGGCGCAGGTCGCCCGAACTCGGATCGAGCTTGGCGCGGATGTCGTTCTCGGCGCCGTAGCGGGCGCGGGCGGCGCGCTGGATCGCGTCCTCCATCGCCTCGATGACGATGCCGCGGTCGATCAGCTTCTCGCGCGCGACGGCGTCGGCGATCGCGATCAGTTCCGCCTTGTTGGCGGAAACGGCGCCGGGCGCAGCCGGATTGGGGGCGCCGGAGTCAATTTGGGTCGCCATCTTAGCTATCCTGTCCTTCTACCTTGATTGTGTCCGCACCGTCCGCACTAAGCGGAGCGGTCGCCGCGATAAGTTCGTCCGTCATCACCAGTTTGGCGCTGCGGATATTGGCCCGCGTGATCCACATATCGTCCTGGCCGGGCACCTGGATGCCGATCAGCTCGCGCTCAACACCGAGCAAAGGTCCGGTCAGCTGCTTGCGGTCCTGCACCGGATCCTCCAGCGAAATCCGCGCCTGATGGCCCTTCCAATCCTCGAAATCCTGCAGCCGGGTCAGCGGCCGGTCGATGCCGGGCGAGCTGACCTCCAGCCGGTAGGCGCCCTCGATCGGGTCCTTGCCCTCGGCCTCCAGCACATCGAGCATGTCCGACAGCCGCCGCGACAGGCGCGCGCAATCCTCGAGCGTCAGCTGCCGCGTCGCCGGATCCTCGGCCATCACCTGCAGCGTCGGATCGGACGCGCCGCCGATCATGCGGACACGCACCAGCGCGAGGCCCTCGGCCTCGACCGCCGGCTCGATGATCCCGTTCAGCTGGGCGATGTCCGCCACGCGCGCTCCTGAAAAATGCAATGCTTCTCCGCCGCCGGCCCCGTCCCCGGGGCCGACCTCAACGTCTGACGATGTCGAGAAAGGCAAGGCGCATATAGGCGCGGCCGGCAGGAGGGGCAAGCGCGGATTGGCGACCGGTGCGGATCAGAAATCCGATTTGCCGAAGCGGGCGACGCCCTTGTTCTGACCAGGCGGATCGAGCACGCTCAAATCGAGCGGCACCGGCTCGCCGAGCCATTGGCCGAGAATCGTATGATCGGCCAGATCGTCATCCGTCAGAGGGTGAATCAGCGCCCGCAAGTGCGAAGCTTCGATGACCGGAAGCAAGGCGGGAAGCGAAGCTTCCACAAAGTGAATCTCGAACTGCGGAATGGGGTGCGGCCCGACCGCCTCCCAGGTCATTCTGCCGACGAAGCCGACATGTTCAGGCATCCCGGCAAGGCGCTCGCGCAGCAGCTTCGCGGCCGCACGCTCTCCCTCCTGGTAATAGATGTGCGCGTGATAGGGCGCGTCGCTCAATTGCTGCCCCAGGGCGGCGGCGGCGCCGCTATGGGCCGGGTCAGGTCGAACTCGACGCGGAGCAGCCGGTTCGGGCGCTGCAGCTGGTAGGCATAGGTCCGCCCCGGCAGAATTTCGACCGTCCACACATTCGTCATCGACTGGGGGATGTTGCCGCGCTGGAACAGGTCCTTGGAGAATTGGTCGGCGGGGAAATCCTGCCGCGTCGCGGTCCCCGGTGCGGCGCTGTCGCCGCCATATTGGGTCAGGTCATCCTCGCTGCCATCCTCGTGGCGATGGTCGTGCTTCAGCCGCACGCCCTCGGCTGTGCGGGTGATCACCCAGGTGCGCGAGCGATCGGCGCCGACATAGAATGGCACGCGGATCACATCGTCCGAACATTCCCGCACGTGCATCACCAGCCGCGCGCTCCGCATGTCATTGTCGGCGGCGTCGGTCGTGACCACCCGCCCCTCGAACGCCTGCCCGCAATAAGCGCGCAGATTGGCCATGAAGGCGTCTTCCGGCGCATTCGCGGCGGACGGGGTCGTGGCGCAGCCGGCCAGCAAAGCGAGCATCGGCATGGATGCGAGGAAGGTGATGCGGGATAAGGTCATGCAGCCGACCCTAGGCACCCGAACCCAATCTGCCAACCGCCAGGGCGGTCAGCCGGTCACGCCGCCTTGAACACCCAATAGCGGTTGAGCGCGAAGCTCATCAGGGGCGTCAGCACGATCATCGCGGGCAAAGGCGCGAGCGGATGCAGGCGCATCACATCGACCGCGAGCCACACCCACAGGCTGTTCAGCAGGAACGCGAAGGCCGACGCGATCAGGAAACGGACGATCATCGCCCGCTCGCCCTCATCCGTGTCCGCCTTGAAGCTCCAGCGGCTGTGCACCGCATAGCCGGCCGCCATGCCGCAGCCATGGCTGATCACGTTCGCGGCCAACGGCAGCACGCCCGCGAACACGACGGCGGAATAGATCAGCGCCGAGAACAAGGTCACGGCCATGCCGCCGACGACGAAGCGCAGCAGCTGACGGAAGCCCTCGCTCGCCACGAGTTCGGTCAGCGCGGCGCGCGCGTCTTTCCGTTCGGGCGTCGTTTCGGCGTCCATCACACGTCCCAAATGCACTGAAGGGGGTTAAGAGCGTCTTTCTTAACCGATTGGGTCGGGATTCGGCAAGGCCGCGGAATCGGCAGCGCCGGGCAGGCGCGAATCCTCGCGGGGCACGAACAGCTTCGGCCGCTTCAGCTTCCACCGGCTCAGCCGATAGTCCATCGCCGTGCCGAGCACGCCGAAGCCATAGACGCAGCTGCGCTTGAAATTGATGCTGCTCGCTTCCGGGAAATATTTGGTCGGGCAGCTGATCTCGCCAATCCGGAAACCATGCCAGGCGGCCTGCGCGATCATCTGATTGTCGAACACGAAATCGTCGGACGCCGCCAGCAACGGCAAAGTCTCCAGCACCTTGCGGCTCCAGGCGCGATAGCCGGTATGATATTCGCTCAATTTCTGCCGCATCACCAGATTCTGGAAAGCGGTGAGCATCCGGTTCGCGACATATTTGTAGCGCGGCATGCCGCCCTCGATCGCCCCGCGCGACAGGATGCGCGAGGCGAACACCGCGTCATAATGGCCCGACGCGATCATTCCCGCCATCGCCGTCACCAGCTTGGGGGTGTATTGATAATCCGGGTGCAGCATCACGACGATGTCGGCGCCACGGGCCAGCGCGGCGGTGTAGCAAGTCTTCTGATTGCCGCCATAGCCGCGATTCTGATCGTGGACGATCACGTGCAGGCCCAGTTCGCGCGCCAGCGCGGCGGTGTCGTCCTTGCTGCAATCGTCGGTGAGGATAATGTCGTCGACCACGTCGCGCGGAATCTCCGCGACCGTCTGGCGCAGCGTCTTGGCCGCGTTATAGGCCGGCAGCACGACCGTAACCTTCTGTCCGTCAATCACTTTGGCGATGCCCCTGCCGCGTTTCGCGCGCGTCCCTGATGGATAGCTTGCCGCCGGTCAACAAGCTTCTAAGAAGGCGCGCATGGGGTCGACCGAAACGATGGGCGGGAGCCGGGCTGCGCCGCAAGGGCGGGATCGCACGATAAGGCTCGGGCTGCTCGCGGTCTGGGCATTGGCCGCGCTGTGGCTGGCCTGGCACCACGTGCCCTGGCGCGACGAAGTGCGGGCGCTGACCATTGCGCTGAGCGGGGACACGACGCTCGACATGCTCCGCAACCTCCATGGCGAGGGGCATCCGGCGCTCTGGTATCTGCTGTTGCGCTGGACACATGCCGTGATCCAGTCGCCGATCGTCCTGCCGATCGTCGCCTTCGCTCTCTCGGCGGCGGCGATGACGGTGCTGGTCCTCAAGTCCCCCTTCCGGCTGACCACCGTCGCGCTCTTCATGTTCGGCGGGCTGGCCCTGTTCGAATATACGGTCAGTGCGCGCAATTACGGGATCAGCATGCTGGTCCTGTTCGTGTTCGCCTGGCTCTATCCGCGCTGGCGCGATCGCGGAATCGTCATGGGGCTGGTGATCTTCGCCCTGTGCAACACCAATGTCCCGGCTAATTTCCTCGGCGCTGCCTTGGTCGGCTTCTGGTTGCTCGACATCTTCAGCGAGGAGGGTTTCCGCTGGAGCCGCAAATATGGCTGGTGGCTGGCCAATGCCGCGATCGCCGCGGCCGGCGCGGCCGTCTGCTTCCTGACCGTCTTTCCCACCGTGCACGATGCCGCGAGCATCGATCATCCCGGCGGCCTCGGGCTGGGCGACGTGATCGGCGCGCTGACCACCTCGGTCGTCGCCTTCCCGGACCTCGCCGCGCCCGCCTGGTTCGGCACCGGTTTCGGGAGCGTGCTGCTGACCCTGCTGATTACCGGCAGCCTTGCCGGCCTGCTGCGCTCGCCCGCCGCCTTTCTGACCGGCGCCGGCGTGCTGATGATCTTCAAGCTCTTCTACCTGCTCGTCTATCCGGGCGGATACCGGCACCAGGGGCTGCTGCTCGTCTTCCTGCTCACGCTCTACTGGCTGGTCGCGGCGGGGCGCGGCGGCGCCTGGCCGGAGAAATGGAGCCTGATCCGCCGCGTCGCCGACATTGCCGCACGGATCGGCGGCATCGCCTTCATCCTGCTGCTCGCACTGCAGCTGGCGCATAGCGGCCGCCACATGGAAGCGGCGATGCGCGGCATTCCGTACAGCCGCGTGCACGACCTCGCCAACCTTCTGGAGCGGGAGGGGCTGACCGAGGCGACGGTGATGAGCCAGCCCGACGTCTTCGCCGAGCCGCTGCCTTATTATGCCGGCAATCCCGTCTGGCTGCTGCGCGAACAGAAATATGGCACCGTCGTGCGCTTCACCAATCATGCGCGGCTGGACCAGAGCCTCGACGACATCCTGAACGACGCTCGCCGCATCGCCGGCGAAACCGGCAAGCCGGTCGTCATTCTGCTCAAATATCATCTGGACGGCACCGCCCCGCCGCGGCGCTACGCGGAAGGCTATCTCGGCCATTTCTATTCCGATCCGGATCAGGAGCGGCGCTTTCTCGGCGCGACCCGCCGGATCGCGCGATTTGAACCCGCGATCACCGACGAGAGTTATGACGTCTATCTGCTGACCGGCGGCTGATCCCGCCTCCCCTTTTCTCTGCCTGGAGACCGACATGCGTTTCGTCCGTATCGCCCTTCCCGCCCTCGCGCTGGCCGCCTGCGCCGGCAATGCGCCCGCCGCCGTCCAAGGCGACGCGCGCGGCTTCACGGTCGAGGAAATCGCCGATCTCGATTCACCCTGGGCGATGACCTTCCTGCCCGATGGCAGCCAAGCGCTGATCACCGAGAAAGGCGGCAAGCTGAAATTGTGGCGCGTGTCCGACAACCGGATCATCGAGGTTGGCGGCGTCCCGACAGTTTCCGCTGGTGGCCAGGGCGGGTTCGGCGATGTCGCGCTGCACCCGGACTTCGCCAATAACCGCCTCGTCTATCTCAGCTGGGTCGTGGACGGCGAAGGCGGCCGCCTCGCTGTCGTCGGCAGGGCACGGCTGAACATCAATGAGGCGCAGGGCGTCGCCGCGCTCGAGAATGTCTCACCGGTCTGGCGGCAAAGCCAGGGCTATAGCGAGGGCGGGCATTTCTCGCACCGCATCGCCTTCGGCCCGGACGGCAAGCTCTATATCTCCTCGGGCGACCGGCAGAATTTCGATCCGGCGCAGGACCCGAACGGCAATCTCGGCCGCATCGTCCGGCTGAACGACGACGGCTCAGTGCCGGCCGACAATCCCTGGGCCTCGCGGGGCGGCGTCGGGGCACAGGCCTGGACGATGGGCAATCGCAATCCGCTCGGCCTCGCCTTCGCGCCGGACGGACGGCTGTGGAGCCATGAAATGGGTCCGCAGGGCGGCGACGAGTTCAACCTGATCGAGCGCGGCACGAATTATGGCTACCCGATCGTGTCGAACGGCGACCATTATGGCGGCCGCCCGATCCCCGATCACGACACGCGGCCGGAATTCAAGGCGCCGCTGATCACCTGGACGCCGGTCATCTCGCCTTCCAGCCTGATCTTCTACACCGGCGAACAATTCCCGCAGTGGCGCGGCAATGCCCTGATCGGCGGCCTTGGCGCGCGCGGTATCGTGCGGGTCGAGATCACTGGCGACACGGCCCGCGAAGTCGAGCGGCTGGACCTGGGCGCCCGCATCCGCGAGGTCGAGCAGGCACCCGACGGCTCACTCTACGTTCTGGAAGACGAGGCCCGCGGTTCGCAGGGCCGATTGCTGAAACTCGTACCCACCCGGCGCTAGAAAAGCGACGGGAAGCCGCCGCGCGCGGACCAGCCGGTCCCGAGCGCGGCGCCGATCAGCAGCAGCCAGATGATCCACGCGGCGATCTTCATCACCCGGCTTTCCTTGCCGGTTACCGCCATGAAGACGCCGTAAAGGCCGAACACCACGGCCATGGCGAGGATCGCCGTCAACACGCCGTTGATCAGCCGGCCCTGATCCTCCGAGCCGGTAAAGCGCGTGCCCGACGGACTCCCGCCCGGCTGCATCGCGCCGCCGATATCCTTCAGCAGCCAGACCATGCCGATCGCCAAGGCGGAACCGAGCACGATCAGGATCACGCCCCGGATGCGAATTCCGCGATTGCTCATGTCAGCCCCCTGCGCCGCTTCAGGCGTTGTTAGCGCAAGGTGGTCCCGCAGGCGAGGCGGAGGTCTGGCCGGAGACGCGAGGGCGTCGCATCGCTTCGATCAGCATCTGCCGGAATTGCGCATTGTGCAGGAACATCGAGACGCAAAGCGATTCACCGCGAAACTGCGGCTGACCCCGCACCATGCGCCGCTCGGCCGGGTAGAGGACAACCAAAGCGTTCGATCCGGCCCGATATTCGACACCGCAGGCCGCGCTGCTCGGGGGAGAGCTCCGCGCGATCCGGAACTCCCGCGGGGCCCGGCCCGCGAGCGTCTCCCGCACTCGCATCAACTCACCGCGGCGCGTGCGCGGATTGTAGGCCGCGCGGACATCGACATCCACCACGGCGACAGCGCCCTGCGCGATCTCGTCAGCCAATTGACGCATCTGCGCCGGGTCACCGGTCAGCGGCAGGCAGGAGCAGGCCTGCGCCGCGCCCTCCGCGCCGAACAGCATCGCCAGCCCGATCAGAATTTTCTTCATCAGCCCACCCTCTGATAACGGAAATACCAAACCTCATGGCCCTTGCGGCGGGCCTTCGCCTCGTAGCGCGTCTCCGGCCAGCCGCCCGGCCGGTTCAGGAAGTCCGCCGCTTTCTCGACGATCCACCGGAAATCCTGCCGCTGCCGCATCACCATCATCGCCCAGCGACAATAAGTCGGATCGTCTGTCCCGAGCCTGAACTCGCCGCCGGGCGCGAGCTTGGCGGCGATCAGGTCGAGCGGGCCGTGATTCATCATCCGGCGCTTGGCGTGGCGCGCCTTCGGCCAGGGATCGGGGTGAAGCAGATAGACGAAGCGCAAGCTCCCGTCCGGCAGCCGCTCCAGCACGTTCAGCGCATCGCCCATGTGCAGCCGCACATTGCCGAGCGCGCGGTCGCGGACCTGGTTCAGCGCCCCCACCACGCCGTTCAGGAACGGCTCGGCGCCGATGAAGCCATGATCGGGCAGCAGGTCCGCGCGATAGCCAAGATGCTCACCCGAGCCGAAGCCGATCTCGAAATGCAGCGGCCGCGTGTCGCCGAACAGACTCTCCGACGACAACGGCCCCTCCTCCGGCACCGCGACCGCGGGCAGCAAGTCCTCGACCAAAGCGGCCTGGCCCTGGCGCAATTTGTGGCCGGAGCGGCGGCCATAGAGTCGGCGGATGCTTGTCGGATCGTTCATGATCGCCCTATTGCGGCAAGAGCGGTTCCAGCCAAGCGAGGAGAGACGCCGCGATGAAGAAGTTCCTGCTCGCCGCCGCGGCCCTGGCCGCTTTCGCCACCCCCGTGCACGCGACCGGCACCATATCCTGCCGCAGCAATTCGGACGAATCGGTGACGATCGATCTGGTCGTCGGCAGCCTCGCCGGCCCGGTCATCGCCCAGGCCCGCTTCAAGAGCGGCAGCCGCGAGCAGACGACGGGCGACGGCGGGCCGATGCTGATGCAGGCATGGATCGACCCGACCACGCTCAACGCCGACATCGCCGACCCGAACGGAGAGCAATTCGTCGCCCGGCTTCGCGCGCTGCGGCGCATCGCCAGCGGCCCCTATATCGGCACCCTGCGCATCGACGGCCGCACCCACCAGGTGCGGTGCGTCGATGAGGAAGAGGGTTAGATCGCCGCCTTCAGCTGATCGACCAGATCGGTCTTTTCCCAGCTGAACAGATCGCCGTCCGCCTTGCGGCCGAAATGGCCGTAGGCGGCGGTCGGCGAATAGATCGGCTTGTTCAGGCCGAGATGGGTGCGGATGCCCTTGGGCGTCAGGCGCACCAAAGTCGGCAGGACTTGCTCCAGTTTCTCGGCCGTCACGCCATTCTGCTCGGTGCCGTGCAGGTCGACATAGAGCGACAGCGGCTCGGCGACGCCGATCGCGTAGCTCAGCTGGATCGTGCAGCGCTTGGCGAGGCCCGCGGCGACGACATTCTTCGCCAGATAGCGCGCGACATAAGCGGCCGAGCGGTCAACCTTGGTCGGATCCTTGCCGCTGAACGCGCCGCCGCCATGCGGGGCTGCGCCGCCATAGGTGTCGACGATGATCTTGCGGCCGGTCAGGCCCGCGTCGCCGTCCGGACCGCCAATCTCGAAGCGGCCGGTCGGGTTGACGTAAATCTTGGTCTCGTCGGTAATGAAGCCGTCCGGCAGCACCTCGTTGAAGACGCCGACGACATAGTCGCGCAGCTCGCCATATTTGGCGGCGTCCGAACCTTCGCGGCCGTCGTCGCAATAGCCCGGCGCATGCTGGGTCGACACGACCAAAGCGGTCGCCGCGACCGGTTCGCCATTTTCGTAGCGCAAAGTCACCTGGCTCTTCGCGTCCGGCTCCAGATAGGGCGCCTTGCCGCTGTGGCGGTCCTCGGCCAGCCGCTCCAGAATGCGGTGCGAATAATAAAGCGTGGCGGGCAGCAGGTCCGGGGTCTCGTCGGTCGCGTAACCGAACATGATGCCCTGATCGCCCGCCCCTTCATCCTTGTTGCCGCTCTCGTCGACGCCCTGCGCGATGTGCGCGGACTGGCCGTGGAGATGGTTCTGGAAGCTGGCGGTCGACCAGTGGAAGCCGTCCTGCTCGTAGCCGATCTTGTGCACGACGTTGCGGACGGCCGCCTCGATCTCGTCACGCACGCCCGGCGCCCAGCCATGCGTGTCCGGATAGGCCTCGAGATCGAACGCGCCCTTGCAGCGGATTTCGCCGCCGACGACGATGAGCTGGGTGGTGACGAGCGTCTCGCAGGCGACGCGGGCTTCCGGATCCTTGCTCAGGAACAGATCGACGATCGCGTCCGAAATCTGATCGGCGACCTTGTCCGGATGACCTTCGGAAACCGATTCGGACGTGAAGATGTAATTGCTGCGCATCGCTGGAAATCGCCTTTCGAACGAAATCTGTTGAGATTTTCGGATATAAAGAAATCTTTATGTGCGCGTCTCGTTAGCCCGTGCGCGACCGGATTTCAATCGTCCGGTGAAGGCCGAAGCGACGATCAGCAGGCCGGCGAAGACGAAGGCCAGCCAGTTGCCGAAGCGCGCGAACAGGGTCGGCGCGGCGGCCGCCGGCACCTGCGCGTCGATCGCGCCATATTCGTGCGACGGCACCGCCTCGACGACATTGCCGCGTGCGTCGACGATGCCGGAAACGCCGGTCGGTGTCGCGCGGACGACCGGCAGCCCTTCCTCGACCGCCCGCAGGCGCGCCTGTGCGAAATGCTGGGGCGGACCCCACCAGCCGAACCAGGCATCGTTGCTGGGATTGAAGATGAAGTCGGGCCGGTTGGCGCGATCGACGACATGACCGGAGAAAACGATCTCGTAGCAGATCTGCATGCCGACCCGGCCGAAGCCCGGCAGGTCGATGCTCTGCGGCCCCGGCCCTTCCCAGAAATCGATGTCGCCCGGCACCACCCGCGCCAGCCCGATCGGCTCCAGCAGCCCGCGCAACGGCAGATATTCGCCCCACGGCACCAGATGCGCCTTGTCGTAGCGGGCGACCAATTGGCCCTCATGGTTCACGACATGCACGCTGTTGCGCGCCCCGACTGCGCGGCGGCCGCCTTCCCGCTCCAGCTTAGTGCCGCCGGTCAGCACCAGGTCACCGGGACGGATCCAGCTGCCGATTTCCTCGGCCTCCCACGGCTCCTCGTCGAGCATGAACGGCACGCCATCCTCGGGCCAAAGCAGCAGGGTCGGCCCACCCGAAAGGGTAGCACCGGATTGTTCGAACCGCTCGAGCTGCGGCTCGTAGCCGACGCTATGCTTCACATCCTGGCTGATGTTGGGCTGCACCAGCCGCACCTTCGCGCCCGGCGGGCCGTCAGGTGCTGGCGTTGCCAGAAAAGCGAGGCCGACCAGCACGAACAGTCCGGCTGCCAGTACGCCGCCCCGCAGCCAGTCGCGCCGCGCAAGCAGATAGGCCACGCCGCCGCTTAAGGCCGCCAGCCCGCCAAGCGCGTAGGTCCCGGCGAGCGCTGCGAACATCGCGGCCGGGGTGAGCAGCAGCGACGCGCCGAGCGGATTCCACGGGAAGCCGGTCATCAGCGTGCCACGCAGGAATTCCGTCACCACCCAGGCGGCAGCGAAGATCAGCACCAGCCGCAGCCGGTCGCCGCCGGACCAGCGCCAGGCCAGCCCCGCCGCCACCGCCGGCCAGATCGCCAGATACAGCGACAGCACTACCACCCCGACCCAGCCGACCCAGGCCGGCATGTTCGCCTGATAGGTGAAGGCGGTCGCGATCCAGTTCAGGCCCAGCACGAACTGCCCGAAGCCGAACCACCAGCCCCGCGCCAGAGCGGTGCGCAGCCGCGGCGCCCGCTCGACCGCGAACAGCAGGAAGCCGACGCCAAGCAATGTCAGCGGCCACAGATCGAGAGGAGCGAAGCCGCAGGCGCTGATGAGCCCTGCGGTCAGGCAAGCCAGAAGCCAGATCATTTCGCGAGCGGTATGGGGACGATTTTGCAGTGTTGCAATCTCCCCCACCCCGTCCTGCCTGAGCTTGCCGAAGGCCTGTCCTTCTTTGCCGCCCCGAGAATGAGAAAGGCAGGGCTTCGACAAGCTCAGCCAAGACGGTAATGGTTGGCAATGTTGACCCTGCATGCCTCACGCCGCTAGGCGCGCGCATCCCATTCAGGAGCGGAACAATTGACTGAGCCCACCATCGACGTGCTCGCCATCGGCAATGCGATCATCGACGTGATCGCCGATACCGACGACGCCTTTCTCGCCGCGGAGGGCATGCGCTCCGGCTCGATGCGCCTGATCGACGCCGAGCGCGCGGTCGAACTGTATGGCAAAATGAACCCGGGCCGGGAGATTTCCGGCGGTGCGGCGGCGAACACGCTCGCGGGCCTCGCCAGCCTTGGCGCGAAGGTCGCCTTCGTCGGCCAGGTCGCGGACGATCAATTGGGCACGATCTACCGCCACGACCTCACCGCCGCGGGCGTCGCTTTCGACACGCCGGCGCGCGAGGGCGAGCCGCCGACCGGCCGCTGCCTGATCCTCGTCACGCCGGACGGCCAGCGCACGATGAACACCCTGCTCGGCGCTTCGCATTATCTGCCAGAGGATGCCGCTTCGGACGAACTGGTCGCCAGCGCCAAGATCCTGCTGCTGGAAGGCTATTTGTGGGATCCGCCCGAGCCGCGCGCCGCGATGCGCAAGGCGATCAAGGCCGCGCGCGCCGCCGGCCGCCGCATCGCCTTCGCCACCTGCGCCGATTTCTGCGTGAAGACGCACCGCAAGGACTTCCGGGCGCTGATTGACGATGGCCTGATCGACATCCTGTTCGCCAATGAAGAGGAAGCCGCGATCCTGGAGGACAGCGATGCAGCGAGCGCGGTCGAGACCCTGGCTCGGGACGTACCGCTGCTCGTCATCACCAAAGGTCCGGAAGGCGCCCTGGCGATCGACGAGAATGGCGCCCGCTTCGAGGTCGCGGCCTTGCCCGTCGAGCGCGTGGTCGACACGACCGGGGCGGGCGACGTCTTCGCCTCCGGCTTCCTCTACGGGCAGGTCAGCGGGCGCTCGGTGCTCGATTCGCTGCGCATGGGTTCGATCGCCTCGGCCGAAGTGATTTCGCATTATGGTGCGCGGCCGGAGAAAAGCCTCAAGGATCTGGTGGCCGAGCAGCTGTAAGATTCCTCCCCTCGATTTCGAGGGGAGGGGGACCGCCGAAGGCGGTGGAGGGGCCGGCGCGAAAGCGCCGGTCTTTCTTTTTGTCTTGGAAGCATTCCGCGCTGCACACGGCCCCTCCAATATTCTTCGGATGGTCCCCCTCCCCTCCAAATGCAGGGGAGGATTAGGTGCCTCAACCCAGTGGCTGTCCCGGCGCCGTATCCGGGGCGCCGCCCGGGTCCGGGCGGTCGACGTTCGGCGTGGGCGGCACGATTTCGGGCGGTGGCTGGATCGGCTGACCGGGTTGTTCCGGCTGCGGCGTTTCTGGCGGCTGGGTGGACACATTCCGTCTCCTTCCGCCTGACAACCGATTGCCGGCTGACCGGTTTCCGTCAGCCCCAAAACAAAACGGCCGGCGGAGTCGCCTCCGCCGGCCGCTTGCTGTCGCTGGGCCTGAACTCAGGTCAGCGGACGGTTCGCATTCGGATCACTTGCCCGATCCTCGTCCACGCCCGGAATGGTGGGCTGGATGTCGTGGATCTCCGGCTCATGCACCTCGACGATGCCGCGGCCGAGATGGCTCTTCCGGCGGCCGTAGGCGAGGTAGATCAGCACGCCGATCGCGGTCCAGATCGGCAGGACCAGGATCGCCTCGAGCGGCAGGTTGATGAACAGGAAGACGCAACCGAACACCGTCAGCGACGCGATCACCCCGATCGCCGGGACGCGGAACGGCCGCGGCCGGTTCGGATCGGTCTTCCGCAGCTGCCACACCGCGATCGCCACCATCGCGAACGCATAGAGCGTACCCGCATTGGCGATGTCCGCAAGCGCACCCACCGGGAAGAAGGCCGCCGCCGTCGCCACCGCCAGACCGGTGATGATCGTCACGACGTGCGGCGTCTGCCACTTCGGGTGGATCTTCGACAGCGCTTCCGGCAGCAGGCCGTCGCGCGCCATCACGAAGAAGATGCGGGTCTGGCCGAACAGCAGGATGAGGATGACCGACGGCAGCGCGATGAACGCCGCATAGCCGATCAGATTGCCGGTCGTGCCGTAGCCGATTTCCTGCAGCACGTGCGCGAGCGGCTCGGGCGAGCAGACCAGGGCATCGGCATATTGCGCGGTGGCGCAAGCGGCCGAAAGCGCCGGGCCGGCATTATAGGGAACGCCGTCCGGACCCATGATCGGCGCACCGCCGATCGCGCCGACCGCACCCGCCGACACCAGCATGTAGAAGATGGTGCAGATGGCGAGCGAGCCGATCAGGCCGATCGGCACGTTGCGCTGCGGGTTCTTGGTTTCCTCCGCCGCGGTCGAAACCGCGTCGAAGCCGACATAGGCGAAGAACATGGTCGCCGCAGCGCCGACGATGCCGACACCCGAACCGATGCCGCCGAACATACCCGCCGGAGCGAACGGTTCGAAATTGGCAGGGTCCATGACCGGCAGGGTCAGGATCACGAAGGCGGTCAAAGCGGTGACCTTGATCGCCACCAGGATCGCGTTGAACTTCGCGCTCTCCGAAGTGCCGAGCAGCAGCAGGCCGGTCATCAGCAGGGCAATCACCGCCGCCGGCAGGTTGATGAACCCGCCCACAGCGCCGCCCAGGGCCTGCGGACCCGCGCTTAGCCAGTCGGGGACATCTATCCCCCAACTTCGCTCCATAACTGTGTTCACGAAGTAGTTGGACCAGCCGACCGACACCGCTGAGGCGCCCACGGCATATTCGAGCAGGAGCGCCCAGCCGACCGTCCAGGCGAGGAACTCGCCCTGCACCGCATAACTATATGTGTATGCGGAGCCTGCGACCGGGATCATCGACGCGATCTCGGCATAGCAGAGCGCGGCGACGACGCAGACAGCGCCGGCCACAACGAAGGAAAGGATGAGGCCCGGCCCCGCCTTCTGCGCGCCGACCGAAGTCAGCACGAAAATGCCGGTGCCGATAATGCAGCCGACACCGAAAAGGGTCAGCTGGATCGCGCCGAGAGAGCGTTTGAGGCTCTTCTTCTCGGCCGTCGCCAATATGGCGTCGAGTGGCTTTACGCGCCCGAATATCATGTGAACATTCCCCTTGGATCCAGGTCTATCGCCCGGTCTGTGAGTGGCGGGGAGCCTAAACGCTTATGTCGGGCGCGCAATAGGCAATCCGCTCACCGTGCCAGCATCGGGCCGAGCGGCTGGCCGGCGAACAGGTGCACGTGGAGATGCGGCACCTCCTGCCCTCCGTCGCGGCCGATATTCGCCAGCAGCCGATAGCCGTCGCCGACCAGCCCGGCATCGCGCGCGACCGCGCCGACCGCGCGCACGAAACCGGCGATCTCCGCTTCCGGCGCATTCGCGGAAAAATCGTCCCAGGAAACGTACGGTCCCTTGGGAATCACCAAGATGTGCGTCGGCGCCTTCGGATCGAGATCGTAGAAAGCCAGCGCGTACGCATCTTCATACACTTTCCGCGCCGGCAGTTCGCCGCGCAGGATGCGGGCGAAGACATTGTTGTCGTCATAGGGCTTCGTCGCGTCGATCGGCATGATCCGGCCTTCCATCGTTCAGGGGTCGTCTGACGGTCCTAAGGCAGGCCGATTCCCGATCAAGTCCGGCATGGCGCAGATGAGCTTCAATCGCCTTGACCCGTCCCGCCGCCACGCTACCTTTTGCGGCGCAATGAACGACCAGACGCCCGACAGCCTGATTCCCTATGACGAGATCGTGCAGGAGGCCCTGCGCGCGGTCGTCGGCCGGGTGCTGGGCGAGGTGCAGGCCAATGGCGGCCTGCCCGGCGGCCACCATTTCTACATTACCTTCAAGACCGGCGCGCCCGGCGTAGATATCCCGAAGCATCTGTCGGAGCGCTTTCCGGACGAGATGACGATCGTCATCCAGAATCGCTTCTGGGACTTGAAGGTAACGGACAGCGGCTTCGAAGTCGGCCTGAGCTTCAACCAGAAGGCGTCGCTGCTGAAGATCCCGTTCGCCGCGATCACCGTCTTCTTCGACCCCGAAGTGAAGTTCCAGCTTCAGTTCCAGGCGGAGGAAAGCGACGACGCGGATGAGGATGGCGGCCACGAGGATGCCGAGAATGACCGGCCCGCCATCCAGCCGGTCGAGGACGGCTCCAACGTCGTCTCGGTGGATTTCAGCCGGAAGAAATGACCGCCTGATCCCGTTACCCCGGGCTTGATCCGGGGTCCGCCTTCTTTCACAGCGCCCGAAACGCAGTTGAGGGGCTAGCCATGACCGACACCCGCACCGAAACCGATTCGATCGGCGCGATCGAATGTCCGCGCATTGCCTATTGGGGGGCGCAGACGCAGCGCTCGATCGACAATTTTCCGTTCGGACCGACCGAGCGCATGCCGCTGGGCATCGTCTATGCCCAGGCGATCGTGAAGCAGGCTGCGGCGCGAGTGAATGGCAAGCACGGGCTGGACGGCAACATCGTCGCCGCGATCGAGGATGCCGCGCAGGCCATCACCGGCGGCAAGCTGGACGACCAGTTCCCGCTCGTCATCTGGCAGACCGGTTCCGGCACCCAGACCAATATGAACGTCAATGAGGTGATTGCGGGCTACGCCAACGAAAAGCTGACGGGCACGCGCGGCGGCAAATCGCCCGTCCACCCGAACGACCATGTCAATATGAGCCAGTCGTCGAACGACAGCTTCCCGACCGCGCTCCATGTCGCGACGGTGCTGGCGACGGAGCAGGTGCTGCTCCCCGCGCTCGCGACGCTGACCAACGCGCTCGTCGCGAAGGCCGAGGCCTGGGACCATATCGTCAAGATCGGCCGCACCCACACGCAGGACGCCACGCCGCTGACGCTCGGCCAGGAATTTTCCGGCTATGCCGCGCAGTTGATCAGCTGCCGCGCCCGCATCCAGGGTGCGCTCAACGGCAATATCCGCAAGCTCGCCATCGGCGGCACCGCGGTCGGCACTGGCCTGAACGCGCCCGCCGGCTGGGCCGAAGACATGACGGCGGCGATCAGCGACATTGCCGGCACGCAGTTCGAAAGCGCGGACAACAAGTTCGAGCATCTGGCCGCCAAGGACGGCCTGGTCTTCTTCTCCGGCGCGCTGAACACGCTGGCCGTGGCGCTGAACAAGATCGCCAACGATATCCGCTTCCTCGGCTCCGGACCCCGGTCGGGCCTCGGCGAATTGAGCCTGCCGGCCAACGAGCCGGGCAGCTCGATCATGCCCGGCAAGGTGAACCCGACCCAGTGCGAGTCGCTGACCATGGTCGCGGCGCAGGTGATGGGGAACAATCAGGCGGTCACGATCGGCGGCGCGCAGGGCCATTTCGAGTTGAACGTGTTCATGCCCCTGATCGGCGCCAATGTGCTGCGCTCGATCCACCTGCTTGCCATCGGCATGGTCAGCTTCGCCGAGCGCTGCGTCGAGGGGACCGAAGCGAACGAGCGCCAGATCGCCGATCTGGTCGGCCGTTCGCTGATGCTCGTCACCGCGCTCGCGCCGGAGATCGGCTACGACAATGCCGCCAAGATCGCGAAATATGCCCACGAAAAGGGCCAGACCCTGAAGGAAGCCGGGCTGGAACTCGGCCTGGTCGATGAAGCGACGTTCGACCGGGTGGTCCGACCGGAACTGATGCTGGGGCGCTAGGCCGTCAGCATCTCCTGCAGCTTCAGCACGGTTCGCCAGTTGCGGGTGGTGACGGGCGATCCGGCCGCCTTGTCGATGGCGGCCGGGGACAGCTTCGAGACGCCGGAACCGTCCGGAAAGAAGAACCAGAGCGCATCCCGATCCTGACGGACCTGCTCGCCCGCCGCCCCGCGGGCCTCGAGCGCCTCGCCCGCGCCCGCTGCGACCGCGGACTTGGCGAGGCCGAGCAGCAAATAATTGGGCCTGTCCTTTTCCTGCTCCGGAAACGGGCTCCCCGCCGCATAAGCCGCCCACTGCTTCGCGCTGCGCACGATTACCGGCCGTTCGAAGCCGAATCGGGCGGTCACCGCTTGCTCCAGCGCCGCCTCGAGCGCTTCCGGCTTGCCCGCGGCGTCGAAAACGACATTGCCGCTCTGAATGTAGGTCGCGACATTTTCCCAGCCGAGACCGGCGCAAACCTCGCGCAATTCCGCCATTGGCAGCTTGCAGCCACCGACATTCACCGCGCGCAGCAAAGCGACATATCGCATCGTCTCTCCCTTGACCTGACCCGCCTGCTTCGACCACTAGCCCCCATGGAAATCGCAGCCGCCTTCAAGCGCCGGGGCCTTCTCTTCGTCCTGTCGAGCCCCAGCGGCGCGGGCAAGTCCACCATCGCGCGCATGCTGATGAACGCCGATCCCGGCGTCGACATGTCCGTCTCCGCCACGACCCGCCCCAGGCGCGAAGGCGAGATTGACGGCGTACACTATCATTTCGTCACCGATTCCGAATTCGACCGGATGCAGGAATCGAACGCCTTTCTGGAATGGGCGCACGTCTTCGGCTTCCGCTACGGGACGCTGCGCAACGAGGTGCTGAAAGTGATCGAGGCGGGGCGCGACGTCCTGCTCGATATCGACTGGCAGGGCACGCAACAGCTCAAGCAGGTCGATCCCGACATCGTCCGCGTCTTCATCCTTCCCCCTTCGATGGAGGAACTGGAACGCCGCTTGCGCAGCCGCGGCACCGATCCGGAAGAAGTCATTCAGCGCCGGATGAACCGCGCCGCGGCCGAGATCAGCCATTGGGCCGAATATGATTATGTCCTGATCAACAATGACGCGGACAAATGCTGCGAGCTGGTCCACAACATCTTGAAGGCCGAGCGGCTGAAGGCCACCCGCCGCGTCTTCCTCCACGATTTCGTCCGCGAACTGACCGGCTAGGCGCCCCCGGTTCGATCCTCTACGCTCCCCTCGGAACAGGCGGAGTGAGGCCATGGTGCGGTTGATCCTGAGCGCGGCGATGGCCGCGGTGGCGATGCTGGTCGCCGGCTTCATCTTCTTCGCCTCGCCGTTGAACGGCATCGGCACGCGCACGCTCGGCGACGAGCAGGCCGCGCAGATGCAGGCCTCGCTGAAACAGATCATCCCCGCGACCGGCACTTATGCCGTACCCAATCCGGACACCGCCGCGCAGACCGTGATGTATGGCGGCGGCCCGGTCGCTACCGTCCACTTCAACGCGTCGGGCTATGCGGCGGGAGACGCGACCATGCTGCTCTGGGGGCTGGCGTTGAATTTCATCACCGCCCTCCTTGCAGGGCTGGGGCTGCTGGCGCTCGGCGGCCGGGCAAGCGATTTCCCGTCACGCGCCCGTCTGGTCGTCCTGCTCGCGGCGGGCGCATCGCTCTATATCCACCTCGGCCGCGCGCTCTATCTGCACCATGACCTCACCAACGTGCTCTTCACGATGGTCGGCGACGGGCTGGCCCTGGCGCTCGGCGGCCTGGTGGTCGCCTGGTTCCTGCCCTCGCCCGCGCCATCCGGCGCGATCACGCACAAGCTCGTCAGCCGCGAAAGCGACCTAGAGTAGAGCCAGGAAGCGCCCGCCCGCATAGAAGTCGCGGCGGCGGTTGGCGAGCGCCGCGACGGCTTCCTCGTCGGCGCCCCATTTTTCCGTCTGCCAGCGTTCGTCCGCAGTCGCCGCATCCCACGCCTGATCCGGCGTGAACGCGCTCTCCGCCACCGCCAGCGCGATCACCAGCGAACCGCTGACGGTCACAAGCGGCGACAGGCCGGCCAGCTCGAACGGATTGCGTGACCCCACCGCCTTGCCCAGCCGCTCCACCGTCGCTTCGGGCTGCGGCATATGGACAATACCCGCCGTCACCTTCAGCTCGACATCATAGCGGCTGCGCGCCCAGGCCAGATACGGGTCCCAGGCTTCCGCCTGCCACTGCGCAAGCTCCACCGGCGCCTCCGCGCGATAGCAGAGCAGATCATTCTCTCCGTAACGCGCCAGCCCCGCCGCGAAGGTCGCCGGATCGGGCGCGATCCGGTCGATCGCGGCATTGGCGAGGCCGGTCAGCGGCATCGCACGCGGATCGATCGTTTCGTCCTGCCCGCGCCATTCCTCGGCAATGCCGTCACCGAGCGCCGCGCTCGGCACGGCGAGCGGCACCCGGCCTGGCGTCTTTACCGGCCGTCCGTCGAGCAGCAGGCCGAAGCCGTCATCTGACGGCGCGACCGAAACATCCTTATAGAAGCGCTTCATCGCCGGTCGTTTTTCTTCCACCGGCGCGCCAGCAGGCGCGGCGCGAAGAAACTGATTGCAAGCCCGATCAGCGCCAACGGGAAGCCGAGCACCGATCCACCCGTCACGACATAGCTGCTCTGCCAGAGCAGGATCCCGAACAGCCCCAGCGCCGCGCCCAGGATCGTCGCGAGGTTGATCAGGATGAAGCGGTTGCGCCAGGTCGCGTGACTGATTTCAGGTCGCGGTTCGTCGCTCATCGCCTGCTCCCTCCCGATGAACGGCTGCGCCGCTCGCCGCGGCGGCCCTTGCGGACCTGCTTGGCATGCTGGCGCGCCTTGGCCTTCTGGTCCGCGCGGGTCGGCGGCGGCGCATCCTCGATCGGCAGGTCCCCAGCGTCCGGATCGAAGCCCAAAGAGGCCAGAGTCGCGGCAAAATGCTCCGGCGGTTCGGCCATCACGTCGATGCGACCGCCATCGGGATGGTCGATCCGCAGCCGCCGCGCATGCAGATGCAGCTTCCGGCTGATCGAACCGGTCAGATAGGATTCCGGCCCGCCATATTTGCCATCGCCGACGATCGGGTGGCCGATCGCCGCCATATGGACGCGCAGCTGGTGGGTGCGACCGGTGAAAGGCTGCAATTCCACGAAGGCGGCGCGATTGCCGGCCCGCTCGACCACCCGGTAGCGGGTCTTGGCGACCTGACCCTCTTCCTCGTCGACATGCATCTTCTCGCCGCCCGTCCCCGGCTGCTTGGCGATCGGGAGTTCGATGATGCCGTCCTCGACCGACGGCACGCCGGTCACGACCGCCCAGTAGATTTTCCGCGCCGTCCGCCCGGAAAAAGCCTTGGAGAAGAAAGCCGCCGCGCGCGGCGTGCGCGCCACCAGCAGCACGCCGGACGTGTCCTTGTCGAGCCGGTGGACCAGCTTGGGCCGCGCCGCATCCTCCGCCACCAGCCCGCCGAGCAGACCGTCGACATGCTCCTTGGTCTTGGTCCCGCCCTGCGTGGCGAGGCCCGGCACCTTGTTCAGCACGATTGCGGCGGGATCTTCCTCGATCACCATCGAGCGGGCGAAGGCGATCTCCTCCTCGCTCAGCTTCGGCCGCTCGCGGCGCGGCGCGGATTCCGGAACGGGTTCGATCGGCGGGATGCGGATGACCTGCCCGGCCTCGATCCGGTCGCCCGGCGCCGCCCGCTTGCCATCGACGCGCAACTGGCCCGTGCGGGCGAGACGCGCGACAGCGGTGAAATTCGTTTCGGGCAGGTTGCGCTTGAACCAGCGGTCCAGGCGGATGCCGTCATCCTCTTCGGTAACGGTGAAAGTGCGCACGTCCTGGCTCATGCCACCGCCCTCCCGAGCATCAATCCCGCGAACAGCAGCAAGGTCGATCCGACTACCGAGGCGAGAATATAGCCCAGAGCGGCGCCGAGCGCCCCGCCCTCGACCATCACAACGACTTCCAGGCTGAAGGCGGAGAAAGTCGTGAAGCCACCGAGAATGCCGACCCCGGCGAGCAGATGCACCGGGATGCCCGCGCCTTCGCGCAACACCGCGCCAGCCAGCACGCCCATCAGCAGTCCGCCGCTCAGATTGACGATCAGCGTGCCCCACGGAAAGCCGCCCGCGAACGCGCCTGCCGCCCACCAGCTCACGCCATAGCGCAAGCCAGCGCCCACCGCGCCGCCCGCCATTACAAGAAGAAGTCCGTACATCGGGCCGCGCTTTAGGCGCGCGGCGCGGCTACGTCACCCCAGCGCGCTCAGCGCCCGCGATTGATGATCAGCGAGACGTTGGAGCCGCGCTGCTGCGGCGAGACGATCACCAGATAGGCCCCGTCATTCGCGCCGGTGCCGCCGAGCATATGGTCGCCATCCTTCAGCTCATGCTCGACATCGAAGCCGGCCCGCTGCGCGGCGCCGCGATAATGATCGAGCACCTGCTCCCAATTCTGGTCGGTCGAGAAGCTGACCACGCGGACATGGCAATCGCCGCGATCGGCGCCCGCCGCCTCGGTGAGCCGCGCGCCGGGCGACATGCCGAACTCCGCGGGCAGTCGGTCCGCCCATTCATTGCCCTGCTGAAAGGGTACACCGCAGGGCGAATTGATCGGCGTGCCCGGCGCAGCCGCCGAAGCGCGACCGGGATAGGGCGCCCCGAGCGGACGCTCCGGCGCGCGCACGCCGTCGGCATTGGCCTGTCCCACCAGGGTCGGATCGACCAGGATCTCGTCCTCGATCGCGCCGCTGATCGCCGGGTCGATATCGGCCTTGGCGATGTCCGCGTCGATCGCGGCGAGGCTGTTCTCTGTCGCGCCACCGCAGGCGGTCAGCAGTAGGGCGCTGACGGCGGCGAAAACGAACGGGCGGATGCGAAGACGGGTCATGGGCGCCATTATGCCCCAACCTCTAGGCCAATGGGTGAGAAGACGTGGTTAATGCGGGGCTAGCGCGCCGCCTGTCCCGTTTCGGACCAGAAGCGGAAGACTTTCTGCTGGGTCGCCGCGATGAAGCGCTGCGCCTCCGGCCCTTCCCATAGTCCTTCATAACCGTGCTTGCGGGCGCAGGCGATCCACCAGCCTTGCCCCGGCAGACCGTCGCTCTGGCGCACCACCAGCACCGCCAGTTCCGGCTCCTCATCCGCCTCGGCCCGGCGATCCACTTCGCCCAGCACCGCGACCAATTGCCGCATCTTAGGCCGCGAGAAGGAATAGCCGAGCCGCTCCAGCAACTCGGCATAAGTGAGCGCGTGCCCGGCCGAAGCGGCGGCGACCAGATGGGCGCGCACCTCTTCAGGGTCGGCGAGCGCGTTCATCGCCGCGGCGTCACCAGCACCATCGCAGTCGTGCCGCCGCCGCGCTGCTCCGCCAGCCGGACGGAGAAATCCCCCGCCGGCCGCGCGGTCGTGCCGCTCAGCACATGCTCGCCGCCCTCGTCCAATTCGCTGTGCAGGTTGAACCCGGCGGCGGCGCGGTACCAGCGCGCCACCTCGGCCGGCGCGTCCGGCGTGCGATAGGCGAAGGCGATCGCGCCATCGACCCGGCTGGCCGGCACGACTTCGGCGCGCGGCGGCAGCAGTCCCGCCGTCTCGACCGCCCGCACTTCTTCCGCGCGGGGAGCGACAGCCGGCGCGGCGGTGTCTGCATCGACCACTGGCTCGGCCCCGACCTCGATCACCACGACCGCACCATTGCGAGGCTGCTGTCCGCAGCCCGCGAGCAAGGCCAGGCCGGTCATCCACATCATTGCCACAAGCTGACACACCGCCGCTGCCGTAACTCCGCCACCTGATGCACGCGCCCTCGCCCGCTCTTGCCGCCCAGCGCCATCGCGCCGGGCTTTATTACGGGCTCGGCGCCTACCTCGCCTGGGGCGTGATGCCTCTCTATTTCAAGGCGCTGGCCCATGTCAGCCCCGGCGAGATCCTTGGACACCGCATCCTCTGGTCTTTGGTCCTGCTCGGCGGGCTGGTCCTCGCCTGGAAGCGCTGGCAACGCATTCGCGCCGCGATCGCCGACCGCAAGGTGCTGCTCACCCTGATGGCGACCTCGGCGCTGATCGCGGTGAACTGGCTCGTCTACATCATCGCCATCGTCACCGGCCATGTGCTGGAGGGCAGCCTCGGCTATTATCTCAACCCGCTCGTCAACATCCTGATGGGTGTGCTTTTGCTCGGCGAGCGGCTGACGCGGCCGCAGATCGCCGCGACCATCCTCGCCGCGGTCGGCGTCGCCATCCTCGCGGCGGGCGCAGGCTCGGGCCTGTGGATCAGCATCACGCTGGCGCTCAGCTTCGCCAGCTACGGCTTCCTGCGGAAGATCACCCCGGTCGAGGCGGTCGAAGGGCTGTCGATCGAGACCATCCTGCTCGCCCCGTTCGCGCTCGGCTGGATTCTCTGGCTGGAATCGCAGGGCACGGGCGGCCTGTCGACCTGGGACCCGCTCACGTCGCTCCTGCTGATCCTCGGCGGGGCGATCACCGCCATTCCTTTGCTGATGTTCACCGCTGCGGCCAAGCGCCTGCCCTTTTCGACGCTCGGCTTCCTGCAATATGTCGCGCCCTCCATCCAGTTCCTGCTCGCGGTTCTGGTGTTCGGCGAACATCTGACCTTTTCTCACATCGTCTGCTTCGGCGCGATCTGGACGGCGCTGATCATCTTCACCGCCGATGGCTGGCGCCGCGCGGTGGTGGCCCGGCGCGAAGCAGTCGCCGAAGCCTCGGGGCTTGCCTGACCGGCCAACGAGTCGCATCCTGCGCGCATGAGCAGGGACCCGCGCGTCGACGCCTATATCGAGGGGCGAGCCGATTTTGCCCGCCCCATCCTCAACCACATCCGGACCGCAATTCACGCCGCCTGTCCCCAGGTTGAGGAGGGCATCAAATGGGGCGTGCCCGCTTTCTCCTACAAAAGCCGGCCGCTCGCCGGGATGGCCGCATTCAAGGCACACGCCACCCTCGGCTTCTGGAACAGCAATGACGTGCGCGGCGACGATGCCAAGGCGGGCGCGATGGGGGATTTCGGGCGGCTCACCAGCCTCGCAGACCTGCCGGACGATTCGGCACTCGCAGGCATCATTCGCGCCGGCATGGCGTTCATCGACAGCGGCGCGAAGCCCACGCGCCAACCCTCCGTGCGGCCCGAGCCGCAAATGCCCGACGATCTCGCCAGCGCACTCGCCGCCAACTCTGCGGCGCAGGCCAGTTTCGATAGATTTCCGCCCAGTTGCCGCCGCGAGTATCTCGAATGGATCATCGAGGCGAAGCGCCCCGAGACCCGCGCCAGGCGCATAGGCCAGGCGGTCGAATGGATGGCCGAAGGCAAAAAGCGGAACTGGAAATACGAAAAGTGCTGAGCGCGCTTCCCGGCGTCACTGCTCGTTCTTGAACGCCTCGTCCGCCGCGCCTTCCTTGAATTCCGGCATGGTGGGGTCGGGCTGGGCAGGCGGCAGGCCGTTGCAGCGCGGCAGCGACAGGGTTCCCGCATCGGCGCAATCGCGCACCTGCACTTCCCCGCCCGGCGCCAGATAGATGGCGAAGGTCTTCCGCTCCTCCGGGCAGGTCGCGACCCACATCTTCATGTTGCGATATTCTTCCTGATAGCCCGCATTGTCGACGCGCAGGCAGCGATAACGGCTGTCGCGGATCGCCCGCCGCATCGCCAGCCGCTGCCGGCCCGGGGTCAATTCCATCAGATCGTCGTGAAACGGATTGGCGATGCGGATGTCCGGTTCCGCTCCGTTCGCGCTCTCGACGACACGATCGCCGCCGCAACCGGCAAGCGCCGCCAGACCTAGAAGCACGAGCGCGTGCCGGATCATTGCTTATTCTCCTCCGCGGGCATGACCGGCCGCACGATCGCCTGGCCGTCATCCCGGATCGCGACCGCATAGATCGCATTGTTTTCGCACGTTGCCATATAGACCGGCGTCCTGCCCGGCGTCTCGCTCAGCATGGATTCGCGGACATGCTGGCAAGGCTGGCGCGCATCGCGGATGGCCCGGAACAGCACGCCGTTGCGCTGCCCCTCCGAAAGGTCGCGCACGGCCTGCTGCGCGTTGGAACCGGCAGCATTTTCAGCGGCCACGGCCTCGTTCTGCGGAGCGGCGGCGCTCTTGTTCGCGTCACTTTCGCCGCAAGCCGCCGCCGCCAGAATCAGCATGCCCGCTCCGATCGCCCGCATTCCCGCCATCCCCTTATCCGCCGATCCAGCCTGCGACCTCGCCTGCGACCTGGTTCGACGCCTGGTTGAGCGCCGGGGCAACGGCCGCCGCGGTCTGCGCGGTCACGGGCACGCGCGCCTCGAACCGGCGGGTCTGCAGCGGCTGCCCGCGCCGCGTCTGCGCCGCTTCATAGACGACCACCGCCTCCATCCGCGCCGGCTCGAAGCCGAAGCGAAGCAACTGGCCACTCACAGTGACATTGGCCTCAGCCGCGAAATTGTTCGGATCGATCACCAGCCGTCCGGTGCGCATCGCGATCGTCTCCGACAACAGGCGCCGGAACAATTCGGGCGGCGCCTCGATCCAGGTCGCGTTGGTCAGATATTCGATCGTGATCGCGTCGACATAGACGGGGATGCGCCGCGCGCTCACTTCGCGCGGCACGGTCGGGGTCAGCACGGCCACGCTCTCGCCCGACGCGCCGCTGCGTTCCGTTCCGGACGGCACCGCCGATGTGGGCGTCAGCGTCAGATGCTCGGCCGGTGCGGAACCGCCGCCCAGGCAGCCGCCGGCCAGCAGCGCCAGCGCGGGCACCGCCATGATCTTGCTGAGCCGCTTCATCCACATAATCACCACCTCATCTCGGCTCGTAATCGGGCAAGCGCTCGCTGCCGACCAGCCCGCCCACGCCCTGCTGCTCCAGCCTCTCGGTGATGCGCCGCAGCGATTCCGATGTCGCCCGCAGGTCCCTGAGCAACGCGCCGACATCCGGCAGGGTCCGCTCGGAGAAGGTCTGAATGCCCGGACGCGCTTCGTTCACCGCCGCCTGCAGCGCCTCAAGGCTGCGCGCCGCCGCGCCCAGCGTCGTACGCAATTCGGCGAAAGTCGCCGCGCCCTGCTGGTTGATCAGGCGATCGGTGCTGCCCGCCAGTTCGCCGAACCGCTCGATCGTCACGCCTGCACGGCGCATTGTTTCCTGCGCCTCCTGGAGTGTCGCCGTAATCTGCGGACCGCGATCGCCCAGTTCGCGGGTCAGCCGCTGCACATTCTCCAGGATCTGCGCGATGCTTTCCTGATTGCGCGGCGAGAAGAAGTCGGTGAGCCGCGCCGCCAGCAGGCGGAACTGCTCCAGCACTTCCGGCGCATTGTTCAGGATCGCCGCGAAACCGCCCGGCCGCGGTGGAATCAGTGGCACGCCATAGGGTCCTTCGGCGGTCAGCGACTGGCGCTGCCCTGGCGCCAGCGAGCGCGGCGTGGTCAGTTCGACCTGGATCGGCCCGGTGAAGCCGACCTGGCTGAGGCTCGCCGTGGTGCCGTCCGGCGCGTTGCGCTGCACGCTCTCGTTGGTCGGCGCGAGCACGGGGATCGATTCGTCCACCGTCACCCGCACCCGGATCACTTCGGGATTGCGGCGGTCCAGTTCGACCAGATCGACCTGCCCCACGGGCACGCCGGAATAGGTCACCTGCGCGCCCTTGGCCAAGCCGCCGACCGACTGGGTGAACAGGATGTCGTAGCTCTTGCGGCCTTCGCGATTGGGCTGGCTGAGCCAGATCAGGAAGAAGACCAGCCCGACCATAAGGCCGAGCACGACGCTGCCGACGATGATCGAATTCGACCGGTTTTCCATCAGCCGGCGCTCCCCGAATGTGCAGCCTCACGCAATTCCCCGGCCGCCGGCGCGGCGGCGCGCCCCCTCGGACCCCGGAAATATTCCTGGATCCACGGATGATCGAGCGCGAGCAGTTCGGGGATCGTTCCCACGGCAATCACTTTCTGGTCCGCAAGCACCGCCACCCGGTCGCAGATCGCATAGAGCGTGTCGAGATCGTGCGTGATCAGGAACACACTGAGGTTGAGGCCGTCGCGCAGACGGCTGATCAAGGCATCAAAGGCCGCCGCCCCGATTGGATCCAGGCCCGCCGTCGGTTCGTCGAGAAAAAGCAGTTCCGGATCGAGCGCCAGCGCCCGGGCGATCCCCGCCCGCTTCCTCATACCGCCGGACAATTCCGCCGGGAATTTCGAGCCCGCATCGTCGGGCAGGCCGACCATCGCGATCTTGTAGGCCGCGATCTCGTCCATCAGTTCGCGGTCGAGCCGGCCATAATATTCGCGGATCGGCAGCTGCACATTCTCTGTCACGGTCAGGGTCGTGAACAGGGCGCCGTTCTGGAACAGTACGCCCCAGCGCCGCCTGATGTCGCGCGATTCGTCGACACCGGCACCCACCATATCGCGCCCGAAGACGTGGATCTCGCCCTCGACCGGCTCCTGCAGTCCGATGATCGAACGCATCAACACCGACTTGCCCGTACCCGAGCCGCCGACCACGCCCAATATCTCGCCGCGCTTCAGATCGATGTCGAGACCGTCGTGGATCACCTGCTCGCCGAACGCATTTTTCAGGCCGCGAACCTCGATCGCGTTCGGCCCGTCGTGCCGATGCTCGACGACCTCCTGCTCATGCTTTCTGAGAGCGCCGCGCCTCATATCCATCCGATCGAGCTGAAGAAGACGGCAAAGAAGGCGTCGAGCACGATCACCAGGAAGATCGCCTGCACCACCGCAGCGGTGGTCCTGAACCCGACTTCCTCGGCATTGCCCTTCACCTGCATCCCCTGGAAACAACCGCAGATCGCGATCAGCATGCCGAAAATCGGGGCCTTGATAAGGCAGATGAGCACGTCGTTCATCGGCGTGACTTCACGGATGGTCTGGATGAAGACCATCGGCTGCAGATCGAGCTGCGCCCACATCAGCACGCCGCCGCCGAAAATCGCCATCATCGACGCGTAGAAAGCGAGCAAAGGCATCACCAATGTGACCGCGATCACCCGTGGCAGCACCAGTGCCTCCATCGGCGACACGCCGATCGTCCGCATCGCGTCGATTTCCTCCGCGAGCTTCATCGATCCGATCTCGGCCGCGAAGGCGCTGCCCGACCGGCCGGCCACCATGATCGCGGTCATCAGCACGCCCAGTTCGCGGAAGGAAATCCGCCCGACCAGGTTCACGGCGTAAACCTCGGCGCCGAACTGGCGGAGCTGCACGACGCCTTGCTGGGCAATGACGATGCCGACCAGGAAGCTCATCAGGCCGATGATCGCGAGCGCATGGACGCCGACAATCTCGAACTGGTTGGTCACCGCGTGCCAGCGCAGCTTGCGCGGCCGCGCGATCACCTTGCCCGCCGTGATCATGGTCGCGCCGAGGAAGGCGACCAGCGACACCAGGGTCCGCCCGGCGGTCAGCGTCGCGTCGCCGGTCATCGCAACGACACGCAGGAACGGCGGCGGCGCATCCGGACGGAGCTTGGCCGGGCGGTCCGCGGCGGCGACATTGTCGATCAAGGCGAGCTGGTCTGCGTCCGCGCCGACAATCTCGACATCGCGATCACGCGCCAATTTGTGCAGGGTCCACGCGCCGACCGTGTCCATCCGCTCCACGCCGGTGAGGTCGATCCGCAATTTGTCGTCGGTCGCGTCCTCAAGCTGCCGGGTCACCGAGCGGATGCGCGAGAGGGTGAGATTGCCCGACAGGCGGACGATACGGCGACCGTCCTGATATTCGTCCGGGGAGTCGGCCATGGTCGCCATCGGCGCGGACCCTGCTGCAATTTTCGCATTGCGGCAAGCATTTGCGCGCTACGGACGTCGCATCTGGACAGGGCGCGCACGCCTGTGCTTGGCCCCTTATCCATGACCCGCATCGCGCTCGCCATTTACGACATGGACAAGACGGTGACGCGCAAGGCGACCTTCACCGCTTTCCTGCTGCACGCCGCCCGGCGCCTCAATCCGCTGCGGCTCGCTTTGGTCCCCGCGACCGCGTTCACCGGCCTCGGCTACGTCCTGAAGCTGATCGGTCGCGGCCGGCTGAAAGAGCTGAATTACAGCCTGCTGATCGGCCGCCCCGACCCGGCGCGGCTGGCTGCGGTGATCGAAAGCTTCGCGGACGCACAGCTGGAGCACAACATCCTTCCCGGCGCTCGCGCCCGGATCGCCGCCGACAAACAGGCAGGCTGCCGCCTCGTGCTCGCGACCGCCTCCTACCGCCTGTACGCTGCAGCCATCGCCCGGCGGCTCGGCTTCGATGACGTGATCGGCACCCTGCAACAGGTCGACGCGCAGGGCCGCACCCTCGCCCGCATCGACGGGGCGAACTGCTACGGCGCCGCCAAGCAGGACATGATCCTCGCCTGGCTGCGCGAGCAGGGGCTGGAGCGCGACGCCATCCACGTCCGCTTCTATTCCGACCACGTCTCCGACGCCGTCGTCCACCGCTGGGCCGACGAACCGGTCGCCGCCAATCCGCACCGTCCGCTGCTCGACCTCGCGAGAGCGGAAGGCTGGGAAGTGGCGGAGTGGAAGTAACCCAAATCCTCCCCTGCTTTTGCAGGGGAGGGGGACCGCCGCAGGCGGTGGAGGGGCGTGAGCGAAGCGAACGTTCTTCTGGTCAAAGCACCGCGCTTCGCGCGGCCCCTCCACCATGCTGCGCATGGTCCCCCTCCCCTCGAAATCGAGGGGAGGATCTAAGTTACACCGCGCCCAACGCCTGATCGAAGTCCGCGACCAGATCGTCCGCATCCTCCACGCCGATCGAAATGCGGACCAGATTGTCGGTGATCCCAAGCGCCTGCTTGCGCTCGTCCGGCACGGACAGATGCGTCATCGCCGCCGGCGCGCTCGCCAGCGTCTCGGTGCCGCCGAGGCTCACCGCGAGATGCGCGATCTTCAGCGCGTCGAGGAAAGCGAACGCCTCCTTCTCGCCGCCCTTCAGATAGAGCGAGAAGGTCGAACCGGCGCCGGTGCAATGGCGGCGGTAAATGTCCGCCTGCCTGCCCTCGCTCAGGAAGCCGAGATAGCCGACGCTCTCCACTTTCGGATGGTCGCGCAGGAAGGCGCAGACCTTCTCCGCATTCTCGCCCGCGCGGGTCATGCGCAGCTCCAGCGTCTCCAGCGAGCGCAGCAGCATCCAGGCGGTGTTCGGATCGGTGATCGTGCCGATCGTGTTGCGGATCATGCGGATGGCGTTGATCAGATCCTTCGAGCCGGTGATCCCGCCCGCGACCAGATCGCTGTGCCCGCCGGCATATTTGGTCAGGCTGTAGACGCTGAGGTCCGCGCCGTTGCGCAGCGGCTGCGCCCAGAGCGGGCCCAGGAAAGTGTTGTCGATCGCGATCGGCGGCCGCTCGTCCTCGCCGAACGCCGCGTCGCGCGCCGCGCGCACCGCCTCGACGTCCACCAGCGCATTGGTCGGGTTGGCCGGGCTTTCCAGATAGATGAGCGACAGCCGTCCCTGCGCCTTGGCCTTGTCGATCACCGCGGCGATCTCGTCGCCGGTCGCCCCGGCCGGGAAATCGAGCCAGGTCACGCCGAAGCGGCCGAGGATGCGGCCGATCAGCGTCTCGGTCGCGGCATAAAGCGGACCGGAATGGACGATCACGTCGCCGGGCTGGACGAAGGTCAGCAGCAAGGTTGCGATCGCACTCATGCCCGAGGAGAAAACGAGCGCGTCGTCCGCATCCTCCCACAGGCCCAATCGATCCTCGAGAATCTCCTGGTTCGGCCCGTTGAAGCGCGAATAGATCAGGCCTTCCGCGCCGCCCGGGCGCTTGCCGGTGACGCCCTCGAAAAAGTGCTTACCCGCCGCCGCATTCTCGAACACGAAGGTCGAGGTCAGGAAGATGGGCGGCTTCAGCGAGCCTTCCGACAGGGTCGGATCGAAGCCATGCCCCATCATCAGGGTCGACGGCTTCAGCTTGCGATTGTTGATCGCCACGACAGGCGGCTTCGGGCGCCGGCGCGGGGTCGTGCCGGTGATGTCGGATTCGTCTTCCATGGGGTGAGCTCCTTTGCGGAGGCCCCTAGCCGATCAGCGAGGTGATTGCCCAGACCGTCCCGACCATGATGAACACCCCGGCGAGGTCGAGCAGCAGCCCGGCCTTCAGCATGCGCGGCAAGGCGATATGGCCGGTCGCCCAGGCGATTGCATTCGGCCCGGTTCCCGCCGGCAGCATGAAGCCCCAGCTCGCCGCGAACGCCGCCGGAATAGCCAGCATCAGCGGATCGGCGCCGGTCGCGATGATCAGGCCGGCCACCACCGGCATCGCCGCGCTCGCCGCCGCGACATTCGACGCGAATTCCGTCACCAGGATCACGATCAGCACCAGCAAAGCGCAGATCAGCACCGGATGCACCCCGCCCAGCGGCTCGAGCGCGCTGCCGACCCACGTCGCCAGCCCCGATTCGCCGATCCCCGCCGCCAGCGCCAGGCCGCCGCCGAACATCATGATCACGCCCCAGGGCGAGCGGTTTGCCTCGTCCCAGGTCAGCAACGGCCGCCCCGTCCCGTCCGGGATCACGAACAAGGCCAGCGCGCCGAGCACCGCGACGGTCCCGTCGGTCAGCGCGTCGCCCGGCAGCCAGGGGGTGATCAGCGGCAGCACCACCCAGCCAGCGACCACGGCGGCGACCAAAGGGACCAGCCTCTTCTCCGGGCTGGACCATTTGCCGACTTCGCCAATCCCCTCCTGCGCAGCGACCGGATCGAAATCGCCCTTATGGACGTGTTGCACCCGCATCAGGATCAGCCAGCAGACCGGGATGGTGATCAGCACCACCGGAATGCCGAACATCGCCCAGGTCAGGAAGTCGATCTGCGTGCCCGTAAGCCGGTCGATGATGCCCACGGCGATTGCATTGGTCGGCGAGCCGACGATCGTACCGAAGCCGCCGATGGTAGCGGCGAAGGCGATGCCCATCGCCAACGCCCCCGCGAAGCCGCCCGTCTCCTTCTCCGCGATCCCCGCCGCCCGGATCACCGCAACGCCGATCGGGATCATGATCAAAGTCGTCGCGGTGTTGGAGACGATCATGGAGATGATCGCGGTCGCGGTCATGAAGGCGAGCAGCATGCTCCCCGCCGTCCCGCCGCCGCGCTTCACGATGGCCAGCGCCAGCCGCCGATGCAGCCCCGTCCGCTCGATCGCCAGCGCGATCATCGCCCCGCCGAGCACCAGGAACAGGATCGGCGACCAGTAGGACGCCGCGGTCTCGCCCGCGGTCATGATCCCCATCATCGGGAAAGCGAGGAAGGGCACGAGCGCGGTCGCGGTGAGCGGCAACGCCTGCGTCATCCACCAGACCGCCATCAGCACCACCAGGGCGGCCGCGCGCCATGCCGGCACGGGCATCGCCTCCGGCGCGGGCAGAATCAGCATCAGCGTGAACAGGGCGAGTCCGCCCCAGAAGCCCCAGCGTGCCGCCATCGTCCCCCCAAAACGTGCCGGCTTGAGCCGGCATCTTGTCCTTTGACCGCAGCAGAACGGAAGATGGTCCAGGGATCAACCCCGGGCCACACTCAAGCTGGCTCGGCCACAATATCGGTCTTGGTCGAAACCGTACGCGCCGGATCGACCTCAGCGGTCACCACGCTGAGTAATTTCCCCTCATGTTCAACCACATAGTCACCCGCGACAAAGTCGTTAAGCAGCTCGACGTCCGCACCGTCAATCCACTCCCGCACGCGCGGCCGCTCAAGCGATTGGAGCAGTGCTTCGCCCTCCTCAGAAAGGGCCACTCGTTGCGCGCGCGCAATCCGTCTCGTGTCGATCAGGAAGGGCTTTCCGGCATCGCGGTCGAGGCGCAGTTCAGGCACGGGGCCGGCGATCCATTGCAGGCGCCATTCGCCGATGGCACGGGCGACCGCGCGCCGGGTCCCCACATCGTCGAGCAGATCGGTCGTGTAATCGCCCTGGAAATGATAGGCGATGTCGGCGAGCCGCGCCCCGCGCGGATAGAGACCGCGATAGGCGCCGATCGGCTTGATCGCGCCGATCCCGTAGGCGCCGGGCGTGTTGAAATAGGGGCTGAAGCGATCGACGATCAGCGCCCCCATGCCCTGCGGCGGCTCCAGATGCTCGATCGCCGGGATCAGCGGCAGGAGCGCGGCATAATCCTCCACCTGCTCGCCTGGAAAGCCGTAGAGATAGTTCCAGATCACCCGCATGCCGAGCGACCGGCAATTGCGCAGCAGCATCAGATTCTGGTGCGCCGACACGCCCTTGTGCATCAGCTTCAGCACCGGCGTGGCCAGCGATTCGATGCCCGGCTGGATTGCGGTGATCCCCGCGCGCTGCATCAGGCCGAGTTGCGCCGCGGTGAGATTGGCCTTCACCTCGTAGAAGATGTCGGGCGGCGCCTCCCGCTCCGCCAGCGCGGGCAGCAGATCGCCAAGATAGCGCAGCGGCATGATATTGTCGGCGAGTGCGAACCGGCCGACGCCCCAGCGCGCGAGCGCGTCGAATTCGGCCAGTGCCGCCGCTGCCGGCTTCTCCCGAAACGCCATCGTCTCGCCGTTCAGGCCGCAGAAGGTGCAGTGATTCTTGACGCCCCACCAGCAGCCGCGCGAAGTCTCCACCGGCAAGGCAGTCGGCAGTTCGGCGGGCAATCGCCCGCCCGCTCGCAGCTCGTCGAGATCGGCAAAATAATCGCCGAAGTCGGGCATCGGGCTGCGCCGCATGTCGGTGAGCGGCAGGCAATGGATCAGCCGCGGTGCGGCCGGCGCGCCTTCTTCGAGCAGCGAAGCGCAGAAATCGGGAAAGGCGATGTCCGCCTCGCCCGAAAAGAAATGATCGATCCAGGGAAAAATCTCGGCCAGCGCATCGCCCATTGGCGATGAGGCATTGGCTCCGCCCAGCACGATCCGGATGCCAGGCCGTTTTGCCTTGATCCGCAGCGCGACCGCCGAGGCGGCAAGCGTCTGCTGGAAGACCGACGAGATGCCCAGAATGCGCGGCTCCAGTGCCAGGATGCGCTCGCAAAGCTCGTCGAGAAAGAGCGGGATCGCGGGCGCGATGGCGTCGCGACCGGCCTTGAGTGTCTCGGGCAGCCTGGCCGGCCGCTCGAACGACAGGCCTGCGTCCTCGGGATAGGCGTAAGGATGGAACAGCCGCTCCCCCAGCATTGAAGCGACATTGGAATTGGCGACATCATGGTAGCCGGCATAACCGGCCCGCGCGGCGAGCATCAGATTGGCGTGGATCGTCCTTACCAAGAGACCGCGCGCGCGGCAGGCGGCCGCCAATATCGCGGCACCCAGAGTCGGCGTCTCGACCTGGGCGAAAGGCGGCACGACAAGGCAGATGTCGACCGTCATCGCATGCCGATCAATCGGGCAAAGCGATGATCGACAGCTGCCGCCCGTAACCCGGCTCGCCGCGATGGGTGGCGCGGCGGAAGCTGTAGAAGCGGGCCGGATCGGCATAGGTGTCGAGCCCGAGCGCCTCGACGCGCCGGACGCCTGCGGCCGCAAGGCGCGCCAGCGCATAGGCCTCCAGATCGAACTGGAAATGGCCCGGCTTGCCCTCGCCGAAGAAGCGCTCATTTTCCGGGTCGGCCGCGACGAAATTCTCGAAGAAGCCCTGATCCACCTCGTAATTCTTGCGGGCGATCACCGGGCCGATCGCCGCCGCGATCCGCTCGCGCCGCGCGCCGCGCCGCTCCATCGCCGCCACGACATTCTCGAGCACGCCGGCAAACGCCCCCTTCCAGCCCGCATGCGCCGCGCCGATCACCCCGGCTTCCGCATCCGCCAGCAGGACCGGCGTGCAATCGGCGGTGAGGATGCCGAGCGCCACGCCCGGCCGGTCCGTCACCATCGCATCCGCCTCCGGCCGCGCGTCGTCCGGCCAGGGCGCATTGACCTGCGCCACCTTCTCCGAATGGATCTGGTAGCAGGAGACCAAAGTTGCGCCCGGCGCCACCGCCTCGACCGCCAGTCGCCGGTTCTCGGCCACCACCGCCGGATCGTCGCCCGAACCGAAGCCGGTGTTCAGCCCCGCGCAGATACCGGTCGAAACCCCGCCGCGCCGCCCCAGGAAGCCGTGCGGCACTCCGGCGAGCAGGCCGGCGCGGATCACTTCCACCGGCTCGTTCAGCATGGCCGGTTCTCACCGCCTTCGAAACCGCAGCGGACCAGCCCCAGTTCGAACGTCCAGCCACCAGCCTTCGCCGCCGCATCCACGCGCTGCAGGAAGGCCGCCGTCCCCTCCGTGCCGATCGCATTGACCAGCGCCTCGTCGATCGGCCCGTTCGCGGTCATCAGGATCAGGCCGACATTGCGCACCCCCTGCCCTTCGTCGCTGAAGCCCGCCGCGTAGGTCGCCAGCTCGCCATTCTGGCGAACCGCCCGTGCCTCGCGGCGATAGGCGTGCAGATCGGGGATCAGCACTTCGATCCCGCCCTGACTGTCGAGGCCCAGCAAGGCGGCATGACGCGGCAGCCCGGCCCAGTTGATCTCCCATTCGAACCAGCCTTCCAGTGCGCCGTCGTGCCGCTGCGGCCGATCTCGCGGCGGAATGATGGTCAGCCGCCGCTGGTTCGCGGGCGCGCGAAACGGCTTCAGCATCGCCAGTTCGGCACAGATTTCCGGCGGTGCCGCGGAGAGTTCGCGCACCTCGACCCCGGCCAGCGGCACCTTCGCCTCCGCCGCCTGCCGCAGCAAAGAGGCCTGCACCGCTTCCGGCGCGGCGGCGATGCCCTTCAGGCTGATATGCTCGCCATCCTCCATGGCCGTCGCCTCGCCGATGCCGGCCCAGGTGCAGTCGCTCTGCGCCAGCCGCTCGGTCACGAAAGCCGTCGGCGTCTGCGCCGCGCCGCCGCTCCAGGGCATGAAGTAAAGCAAGGCCCCAACGCCCGCTGCCAGCGCGGCCCCGCCGCCGATCAGCATCGGCAGCCGCGACTTCGCCGCCGCCTTCTTGCGCGGCGCGGCGCGCTCGGGGACGGGCGCGGGCTCGCCCGCCAGGGTCGCCCTCACCGTTTCGACGAGATGCTTGAGCTGCGGATCGCCTCGGTCGCCGTCCCAGCCGGCCATGTCGATCGCCTGCCATTCGGAAAAGCCGAAGGGCGGCGGCACCGGGTCGATCAGCACGCCCAGATAAGCGCTGCGCCGCGCGGACCGTTCGGCCTCCTCGCGCACGAAGCGTCCCGCGGTTCCCACCGAATGCTCCGACCAGACCGCCACACACAGGGCCGAGCCGTCCAGCTTCTCGACGATCGTCTCGCGCCACGAGCCGCCCGGCGGAATGTCCTGGTCCCACCACACGTCCAGCCCGGCGGCGCGCAGGGCATCCACCAGCGGGCCGACCCGGTCGATATCCTCGCGTTTGTAGGAGATGAAGACGTGGCTCACGTGGCAATCTCACCCAATTGCTGACCGGCTATAGCCACGCCCGTCGGGGCCACGCCAGCCCCACCGGGTGGCGAGGACCGGCGCGGGCTGCTATCAGGCGCTCGATCACGCCGCACGCACGGCTATTTTCCGGTGAGGATGACAATGAAGCTGCTCGCAATCGGCCTGCTCTCGGGCGCCGCCTTCACGCTGACCGCTTTCGCCGGCCCCGCGCCGCGCGACATCACCACCAACAAGCCGTCCGCCGAGCAATGTGCCGCCGCCGCACGCGAGGGTCGCAACCTGCTCGGCTGCGCTCAACCCGGCGCCATGGTCCCCGCGAGCAGCAATGCCAGCCCGACGCGTCAGCCGCAGCCGCCGGCGAACAGCCCGCGCGACCCGCGCTAGGCTACAGCTTCAGCCGCATCACCAGGTCGAGGTCGGCATGACTGCCGACCATGAAATCGTAGGTCCCGACCTGCTCGAACCCATAGCGCGCGTAGAAGCGCCGGGCGCGATGATTGTCGATGAAGACAGAGAGGAACATCTCCTCCGCCCCGCGCCGCCGCGCCTCGGCGATCGCCCAATCCATCAAAGTCGCGGCAATCCCGGCGCCCTGCCACGGCTTCAGCACGTAGAGCTGCCGCAATTCCGCCGCCGGCCCCTTCGCCTCGAACGGCAGTGACGGCGGCCCGACCTTGGCAAAACCCGCCGCGACCCCGTCATCCTCGGCGATGCGCACGGTATAGTCCGGGTTGGTCAGCTCTCCCCGCCAATTCTCGACGGAATGCTTCTCCAGGAAGATAGCGAGATTCTCCGGCGAATAGAGGTGGCCGAACGTCTCGGTGAAGGTCTGCGGCCCGATCCGCGCCATCAGTTCGGCATCGTCCGGCGTCGCGTCGCGATAGGCGATCATCCCTGGAATCCCTCCGGCACCGGCCAACGGGGCGCAACCAGGGCCATCACCTTGAACAACCGTCCCATCTGATCCGCCGCGGTCAGCCGTTCCCGCGCGGCGACAATCTCTTCCGTCCGCCCCGGCGACGCCTTGGCCAGGCTCGCGGCGCGCAGGTCTATGCCCATCGCACGCAGGAACGCCCCCTGCCCCACGGGCCCGAAGACGCGCACGCCTTCGCCCCGCGCCGCATCGCCCAGCGCCTCGAAATCCACATGCACGGTCAGATCCTGTTCGCCCGGCGCCGTCCACGGATCGGCAAATTCGTGCCGCGACACCGCCTGCAGCGTATCGCCCTGTCCGTGCCGCGCATGGCCGTAATCCACGATCAACGCGACGCCTCCCTGCCGCGCCAGCCGCCCGGCCAGCCCGCCCGCAATCGCTGTGGACACCTCGCTCAATTCCACGATGCCCCCATCCCTGTGCTCCTGCGAAGGCAGGAGTCCTGCGGTTCCCTCGCGCAGCAACGGTCCCGGTACCCGCCGGAACCCGTCGCCGGCCATCTCCACCACCAACTCGTGCCAGCCATCGCCGTCGCGCAGCCATTGCCGCGCCGGCAGCGCATCGAAGAACTCGTTCGCCACGATCAGCAGCGGCGCATTCCCGGGCAGGCTACCAGCATCGTCATGCCAGCGCGCCGCGGGCAAGGCCGCCTGCTGCGCGTCCCGCAACATCGGACTGGTCTCCACCAGCTCGATCGGCGGCGTCAGCCCCGCGCCGCGCATCGCCCTGAGCGCGTCGGCGGCCAGTGTCCCCCGGCCCGGCCCCAACTCGACATAACGCGCATCCGCCGGTCGCCCGGCCCGCTGCCACATATCCGCCAGCCACAGCCCGATCAGTTCACCGAACATCTGGCTGATCTCAGGCGCGGTGACGAAATCGCCGGCCGCGCCGAACGGATCGCGGGTCGCATAATAATGCGCGTTGGCCGCCGCCATATAATCGGCGACGCTGATCGGCCCTTCCGCCGCGATCCGCGCCCGCAGCGCCGCTGCGAGGTCAGGCGGGCTGGGATTCGTATTCGTCATCGTCGGGCGGCGGCGCCTCGATCGCGCCGCCGGCACCGACCACGATCGGATCGCGGCCCCGCGCGGTGAAGATCAGGTACAGCCCCAGCAGCAGCATCGGCACGCACAGCCACTGTCCCATGGACAGACCGCTCTGCGCCGCCAGACCCTGCAGATGGTCGTCCGGCACGCGGAAATATTCCACCGCGAAGCGGCTGACGCCATAGCCGATGAGGAATACGCCGGTCAGCAGACCCGGCTTCCAGCGCGCGCGAGTGAAGGTGAACAGGAGCCACAGGACGAGGAACAGCAGCACCCCTTCCAGCGCCGCCTCGTAAAGCTGGCTCGGATGGCGCGGCGGACCCCAGACCTGTCCCCCCGGCGGCTCCTGAAAGCGCACCGCCCAGGACACGGTCGTCGGATGACCCCACAATTCGCCGTTCACGAAATTGGCGAGCCGCCCGAACAGCAGGCCGAACGGCGTACACATCAGCGCATAATCGCTGACCCGAAGGAAGCTCAGCCCGTTCTTCTTGACCAGATAGAGCACCGCCAGCGCGGAACCGATCAGGCCGCCATGGAAGGACATGCCGCCATCCCACAGCCGCAGGATCGCGATCGGATCGGCAATATAATCCATCGGCTTGTAGAACAGCACGTAGCCGAGCCGCCCGCCCAGGATGATGCCGAGCGTCACATAGAAAACGAAGTCGTCAGCATGACGCCGCGCCATCGGGGCGCCGGGCTTTTTGATCAGCCGCAGCAGGTAGATGTAGCCGAGGATGATCCCGGCCAGATAGGCCAGGCTGTACCAGCGTATCTCGAAGAAACCGAGGTCGAGCGCCACCGGATCCAGATTGTGCATCCAGTGCCCGGTCGGCGCCGCCGCCGTCACAACATTACCCGTTTCCGCCATCACAAGGGCTTCCCCCACCAGCCAAGCGCCCTCATAGTGCGGGAAGAAGCGCCGCGAAAGAGCGCCGAAAGGAGAGTTTTTGACGATGGGTAGTGAACTCGACCGCAAAATCGATTCGATGGTTGCGGCCGTCACCGGACCGGGCGGCCCGATCCAGATCGGAACCGACCCCGAAGGTCGGGCCATCGTCACCAATTTGCCCCCCACCCTGCCGATGTTCTTCGACGTCTTCTGCGCCCTGCATGGCGCCAACGAAGCCGTCGTCGCGGATGGCGAGCGGCTGACCTTCGGCGACCTGGCGACCCACGCCAACAAGCTCGCCCCGGCCTTGATCGGCGGCTTCGGCATTCAGAAAGGCGACCGCGTCGCCATCGCTATGCGCAACTGCCCCAGCTGGATTCTCGCTTACATGGCGGTGGTGAAAGCGGGCGGGATCGCCACCTTGATCAACGGCTGGTGGACCCCGGCCGAGCTCGACCATGCGCTGAAGCTGACCGAACCCAAGCTGGTGATCGCCGACGCCGCCCGCGCCGCCCGCGTCGCCGAGACGGGCTATGCCGGCGAAATCGTCACTCTGCCGGTCGAGCAGCCCGTGGCCGAAGCGCTGGCGCCTTTGCTGGCCCGCGGCGGCGAGGATGCGGCTTTGCCCCAGGTCGCGCCGGACGATCACGCCACCATCCTCTTCACGTCCGGCTCCACCGGCAATGCGAAGGGCGCGCTTTCGACCCATCGCGCCGTCACCACGGGCATCTACAATTACGCGCTCTCGCTCGCCGCACTGAAGGCGGTGCTGGTCAGCGAAGGCACGCCGCCGCCGGAGAATCTGCGGACCCTGGTCAACGTCCCGCTCTTTCACGTCACGGGCGAAATCCCGGTGATGCTCAACAGCTTCGTCATCAACCGTTCCATGGTGCTGATGAAGAAATGGGATGCGGGCGAGGCGCTCAGGCTGATCCAGGACGAGAAGATCACCTATTTCGTCGGCGTGCCGACCATGAGCCTCGAACTCATGCAGCATCCCGACCACGACAAATATGATCTCTCCACCCTGACCGACATCGCCGCCGGCGGCGCCGCGCGCCCGGCCGATCACGTCCAGCGCCTGCGCGACACCTTCAAGACCGCCGAACCGGCGATCGGCTACGGCCTGACCGAAACCAATGCGGTCGGCTGCGGCAATGTTCGCTCCAATTATGCCGCCAAGCCCAATTCCACCGGCCGCGCCACCGCGCCGATCGTGGAGCTGGCAATCCTGGACGATGACGGCGTCCAGCTTCCCGCAGGCGAACGCGGCGAAGTCTCGATCCGCTCCGCCGCGAACATCGAGGGCTATTTCCGCGATCCCGCCGCCACCGCCGCCGCCTTTACCGCCGACGGCTGGTTCCGCAGCGGCGATATCGGCTATCTCGACGAAGACGGCTATCTCTTCATCGTCGACCGCAAGAAGGACATCATCATCCGCGGCGGCGAGAATATCGCCTGCGTCGAGGTCGAAGCCGCGCTCTACGCGCACGAGGCGGTGGCCGAAGCCAGCGTGTTCGGCGTCCCGAGCGACCGGCTGGGCGAGGAGCCGGTGGCCGTCGTCCATCTCAACGATGGCGAGACGCTGACCGAAGCCGACCTCTGCGCCTTCGCTGCCGAAAGGCTCGCGGCCTTCAAGGTGCCGGCGTCCATCTATGTTTCGCCGGAGCCTCTGCCCAAGCTCGGCACCGGCAAGATCGACAAGGTGTCGCTGCGCGCCGCGTGGGCAAAGCGGGGCGCTTAGCGCGCGCACGGTTTCACCGCCTTAACAACGGCTTACGCGCGCATTCAGATCGCGCTCAAACGATTCGCGGCAAAAGCGGCGGCGGATCCGGCGGGCGGCAGCAATGCCCGTCCTTCCCACCCCGGATCTGCAAATCCCTCCGGTTGCGTATCGAGGGAGGGGCCGGCGCGCGCCTGAAGCGTACGCCGGCCCCAATTCCCGGCTCCCGGCCAGTCTTCCCGCTGCAGCAGATATGGAAAAGGCCGCGAGGTTGCCCCCGCGGCCCGTCCTGCCTTTACCAGCCGCGGCGATGGTCGCGGCCTCTGTAACCGCGCCGGTCGTCTCGGCGGTCGTAGCGGCCATCACGCCAGCCGTAGCGGTCTCCGCGCTGGGCCCGGGCGATCTCGCGGCGGCATTCGCGCAGCTCACGCTGATATTCGCGGCGGCTGTCGGCCCGGCGCAGTTCGCGGCGGCATTCGCGGATCTCGCGCGCCACTTCGCGATTGTTGTGATTATAGCCGTAGCCATAGCCGCCCCGGCCGTAGCCGGGCTGCGCGGAAGCGCTCGCGACGGGCACCAGCACGGCGGCGAGGCCCGCCGCGGCGATCATCAGTTTACGCATGTTACATCCTCCTGATCCTCCACCGGACACGGTCACGCGACCATGGCGGCGGGATAAGGAGAATGTGCGCCTCGTGACCTGAACCTGCTGCTACGCTGCATTCATCCGGCGTGCAGCCGAGGGGCGGTCATTCCGCCGCGTCGCCATAGGCAGGCTCGGTCAGCAGATTGAACGTGTCGCGATAGCCGCCGTGCAGCACGACGCGCCGGTTGAACGACGCGCCGGGCGGCTCGCGGCGGGGCGGCACCGCCATCGGCGGCAGGTTGCGCGGCCGGCCTTCCGGTCGCTCGACAACCATCTCCTTCCACCATTCGCCCACATAGGTGCCGTCGAAGCGATGAACCCGGGAGCCGATAATACGGCCGACGGGCTGACCGTCGAACGTGTGGATAAAGGTTTCCATGACGAAGCCGACCGGCTCGCCACTGGTATTGTAAACGTACATGGCCATTGAAGGGACGCCCCTGCCGCCAATGAGTTGGCGTCTCTCCATTGCTGCGCCGCAAAATAAACGCCGGATGAACGAAGACCGGTCGGAACGGCCCCGTTACGTTGGGCCGCGCCGGCCGGGCGACGGAAAGCGTTTATCCACAGAAGGTTAATTCAGGCGGCGAGCTTGAGCCGGGTCGTGGCCAGCGCCGTCAGTTCGCTTTCGGCCTTGGCCAATGCCGCCTTCGCCGCTTCCTCGCCAAAAGCCAGGCCCTCGGCCCGGACGAACGTGGCATCGGTCAGACCCGCGAAGCCGAGCATCGCGCGCAAATGCGGCTCCTGCCCGTCCATCGCATTGCCCGCCTCATACGCGCCGGCGCGGCTCTCGATCACCACGACCTTGCGGCCGCCCAGCAGGCCCTCCGGTCCGGCCTCCGAGTAGCGAAAGGCGATGCGCGGCCGCAGCACGAAATCGAACCAGGTCTTCAGCGTCGAACTGATGCCGAAATTGTACATCGGGCTGGCGATCACGACGAGATCGGCCGCCTGCACCTCCGCGAGCAACTCATCGGAAATCTGCCGGGTGGCGAGTTCCGTCTCGGACTGCGCTTCGCCGCGAATGCCGACGATCGTGTCCTCGACAAGGTGCGGGAGCGGATTGCGCCCGACATCGCGCACAACGATCTTGCCGGCCGGCTCGGCCGCGAGCACCGCGGCGGCGAAATGATCGGCCAGACGGTTCGAGACCGAAGCCGCGCCCTGCGCGCTGCTCTTGACGATGAGGATGTTCATGACGGCTGCTCCCTTGGGATGAATTGCAGCCGTCCATCTATGGCCCTAGGAGTGTTCGCAGAAGCCAGTCATCAGCTATTGCGGTGTTGCGGAATATGGAACACTCGACCGTCGATCTCGTGGACGTCCTGTCCTTTGTCCGCGTGGTGGAAACCGGCTCCTTCGCCCGGGCCGCCGAACGGATGGGCCTGTCCAAGCCGGTCCTTTCCCGCCGGGTCGCGCGGCTGGAGGAGGGGCTGGGCGCCCGCCTGCTGACCCGCACCGCGCGCGGCGCGAAGGCCACCGACATCGGCCAGACCTATTATGCCCGCGCCTCGGGCGTGCTCGCGGAGTTGGAGGCCGCCCGCGAAGTGGTGGCCGAAGCGGTGACCCAGATTGCCGGCCCGATCCGCCTCACCGCGCCCATTTCCTTCGGCATCGCCCACCTCAACGCCGCGCTTGTCGAGTTCGTAGCCCAGCATCCCCAGGTGGAGCTCGACATCGATCTCAGCGACGCCAATGTCGATCTGACCGAGGGCGGCTACGATCTCGCCGTCCGCATCGGTACACTCGCCGATTCCTCCCTGATCGCCCGCCGTATCGCACCCGTCCGCAAGGTCGTGATCGGTAGCCCTTCCTATCTGGACCGCAAGGGCCGGCCGAAAGCGGTCGCCGACCTCGCCGACCATGACATCCTGCTTTACTCCGGCGAAACGTGGCGGTTCGGCAATGGCCGCGATTGGGAAACGCCCCGCATCCGCGCCGTCATGCGCACCAACAATGGCGACATGCTCCGCGAAGCGGCCGAAGCCGGCCTGGGGCTCTGCCTCCTGCCCAGCTTCATAGCCGCACCCGGCATCGAAAGCGGCGCGCTGGAGCCGCTGATCCTCGACCGCGAACCCGCCCACGGCGCGCTCCACGCCGTCATGCCCCCCGGCCGCGCCACCACCGCCCGCGTCCGCGCTCTGGTCGATTTCCTCGTCGCCCGCTTCGGCCCCGAACCGAGCTGGGACCCGTGCTGGCTGGCTCGTAACGAGGCCTAGCGCGGTGGCACAAGGACTTCGACGAACAGCGAGGAGCCGAGCCTTGCACGGCGGACCGGCGTGCCCACCGCCTCGCGGAAAAGATGCTTGCCCATAACCGATCGACAGCCGAGCCTGAACGGAAAGTTTGCGTAGCCGGGAGGGGTGCCAAGCGTCGCAATAGTGGAGCAGGACGTGACCCGGCCGACATAATCGATCTCGACCTCGCCGGTCCATTCGAAGAATGGCACGCCCTGTAGCCGCGGCAGGGCCGATAGTTCGCTTGCGGGCAGGAGCGACAGCACGTTGCGCAGCCGCACGGGCGGGTGGCCCGCCCCCATTTCCTCTCTGACGATCATCCGGTCGCCTTGGGGATCGGCGCACTGGTCGTAATCATAGTCCGCAAAGGCATCGCCCGTCGTCGCGATCAGGCATTGTGTCGAACTCGCCGGAGAGACGGTGACCGTCCAATCGAACCGCCCCTGCACGAAAGGCATCAGCGGCCCCTCCGGCATCAGCCAGGTCACGCGCTGGACATAGCGTCCGGCAACCGGGCTACCGCCGCGAGTCGCTGGCCGGAAGCGGAACCGGCGCGAGGCGATGTTGCAGGTCGTAGCATCAAGCACCGGATGGCCCGAAGACTCGGTGACTTCGCAGCCGGTTGCGAGGCCATCTGGTCCGATGTCCAGCACCACCCGGACACTTCCTTCCGCCTCGTCGCGGATCGCGGCCGACGGATAATCCGCGTTGGAGATGCTGCCGGCGATCAGGCGCGGCGGCGTGGACGAGGGGGGAGGTGGGGGCACGGCCGGCGGCGTGGGCGGGTACTGAGTCGGCATCGGCGGCGGTACGCGCGGCGGCTGCATGGCTTGACTTGCGGCCATCGCGATCAGGCTCGTGAGCATAGCGTTCCCCTTTGCACGAACCTGCTCTTGATCGCGAGCAAAGCCAAGGCCACATCCGCCCCATGCTGATCCAGACCGAACAGACGCCCAATCCGGCGACGCTGAAATTCATCCCCGGCCGTCAGGTGATGGATTCCGGAACACGCGATTTCGCTTCCTATGAGGAAGCCGAGGCCTCTCCCCTCGCCGCGGCTTTGTTCTCCATCGGCGATGTCGAGGGCGTCTTCTACGGCCGCGACTTCATTTCAGTCACCGCCGCGCCCGGCGTCGAATGGCGCGACCTGCGCCCGCAGGTGCTGGAAGTCCTCCTCGACCATTTCGTCAGCGACGCGCCTTTGTTCGCGCCCGGCAGCGCGGCCGGCATCCACATCGCTTCCGAAGAGATGGAGGAGGATCCAGCTGACGCCGAGATCGTCGCCCAGATCCGCGAGCTGATCGACACCCGCGTCCGCCCCGCGGTGGCGCAGGATGGCGGCGACATCGTCTATCGCGGCTACAAGGACGGCCACGTCTTCCTCGCCATGCAGGGCGCCTGCGCCGGCTGCCCTTCCTCCACCATGACGCTGAAGCGGGGCATCGAAAGCCTGCTCAAACATTATGTCCCTGAGGTGGAGACGGTCGAAGCAGTCTGAGGAGGCGTTGATGGCCGCGGCCTCCACCACCCTCGTCATCGACACCGTTTCGGCCGCCTGCTCCGCGGCCCTGCTGGACGCGGACGGCGCGATCCTCGCCGAGCATCACGAGTTGATCGAGCGCGGTCATGCGGAGCGGCTGATGCCGGCCATTGCCGCGATGCTGGGGGAGCGCAGGCCGGACGCGATCCTGGTCGATTGCGGACCCGGTAGCTTCACCGGCCTGCGCGTGGGTCTCGCCGCCGCACACGGCCTCGCGATCGGCTGGAACGTGCCGCTCGCCGGCTACAGCGCCTGTGCCCTGCTCGCCGCCATGGCCCGATCGGATGGCGCCCGGGTCACCGCCGCGCTTGAGGGGGGACATGGCCAGCTTTTCGTGCAAAGCTTCGCCGGTGATCCGCTCGCGCCCGTCGATCTGCTGCAATCGCTCCCGCCCGGCGAGGCCGCACAAGCAAGCGAGGCGGAGCTGGTGATCGGCTCCGGCGCGGCCTCCCTGGTAGCGGCCCGCGGCTGGGGCGAAGTGCGCGATCTGTTTCCCCGGGCTTCCTCTGCCCTGCTCCTCCCCGCAACACTGCGCGCCTTGCCGCCCCGCCCGCTTTACGGCCGCGCGCCCGATGCCAAGCCGATGGTGGCGGCATGAATGTTCCGATCGTCGTCGCGGGCGACGCGACCGATCTCCCCGCCGTCGTCGCCGTGATGGAGGACGCTTTCGACCCCCGCTTCGGCGAGGCCTGGACGCTCGCGCAATGCGCCGGCCTGCTGCCCATGCCGGGCGTGTGGCTGACGCTGGCGCGCGATGCGGAAGGCGCGCTCGCCGGCTTCTCGCTGTCGCGCATCGTCCTCGATGAAGCGGAATTGCTGTTGCTCGCGGTCGCCCGGGCCGCGCAGGGACATGGCGTCGGCGCGGCGCTGCTCAAACATTTCGAGGATGACGCGGCCCTGCGCGGTGCACGCCGCCTCCACCTCGAAGTGAGAGACGGAAACGCCGCCGTAAATCTCTACAACAGATCGGGATTTACTTTGGTCGGGCGCCGGTCACGTTATTATAGTGGCGATGACGGCCAGCTTTACGATGCGCTTTCGTTGTCCCGTCCATTGAATATGATCGCGACCACTTAAAATACGTGCTGGCATAGCTTGTATTGCAGCCAAAACGGACCTATCCGGCGTCGATTCGACGCACTTTCCCAGCGTCGCCGTCCAAGAGAAGGTCATGTACGATGGATAACCAGGACAGTTTCCCCGAAACGCTGATCACCCTGACCGCCGATATCGTCTCGGCGCATGTCAGCAACAATAGCGTCGCGGTCAACGACCTGCCGACGCTTATCGCCAACGTACACAATGCCCTTTCCGGTCTTGGCAGCCGCGAAGAAGCGCCGGCTGCGAAGCCCGAACCCGCCGTTTCGGTCCGCTCTTCGATCAAGCCCGATTACATCGTGTGTCTTGAGGACGGGAAGAAGCTGAAGATGCTGAAGCGGCATCTGATGACGCATTACGGCATGACGCCGGACCAATATCGCCAGAAGTGGGGCCTGAACGCCGACTATCCGATGGTCGCGCCGAATTATGCCGAGCAGCGCCGCGCGCTGGCCAAGAAGATCGGCCTCGGCACCAAGCGCCGCCGCACCGGCAAGCCCGCCGCCAAGCGCGCCTGACCGTCCGCATCTATTTGGATCGGCCCGCCGCTCGCATGTGTGAGCGGCGGGCCGATTGCGTTCCGGGCCGCTTCCGCCGTGGCCCGGTTTGAGCTAGGCAGGCCCGGACCATGACTCGCAAGATCGACATCGAAGCCCTGTGCGCGGAGAAGGGCCTGCGCATCACCGAACAGCGCCGCGTGATCGCGCGCGTTCTCTCCGAAGCCGAAGACCATCCGGACGTGGAGGCGCTGCATCAGCGTTCCTCCGCGATCGATCCCGGCATTTCCATCGCCACCGTCTACCGCACCGTCCGCCTGTTCGAGGAAGCGGGGATCCTGGAGCGGCACGATTTCGGCGACGGCCGCGCCCGCTACGAAGCGGCGGCGGAAACCCATCACGACCATCTGATCGATGTCGAGACCGGCAATGTCATCGAATTCGTCGATGAGGAGCTGGAGGATCTTCAGCGCCGCATCGCCGAGAAACTGGGCTTCCGCCTCGTCGATCACCGGATGGAGCTGTACGGGGTGGCGCTGGGGCGCAAGGACTGAATGGCCGGGTGCTGGGGGCACGCCGCATGATGGGAACATTGCGCCGCTGGCGCCGCTTTGCCGGGCTCGGCCTCGCCATCCTGATCTGCGTGCCGCTCCATTATCTGTGGAAGCTGGTCGGCGCGAAATCGCCCTGGCCGCGGCGTTTCCTCTGGTATGTCGGCTATAATAGCGGCCTCCGCCTGCAGATCAGCGGCACCTACAAGCGCGAGAATACGCTCTTCATCGCCAATCACTGCACCTGGCTCGACATCATGGTGATCAGCGGCACCACCGGCGCCGCAATGGTGGCGAAGGAGGAATTGAAGGCCTCCAAATTCGTCCACTGGCTCGCCAGCCTGAACGACAGCGTCTGGGTCCAGCGTTCCGACCGGCGCGGCATCGGCGATCAGGTCGGCACGATCCGCAAGGTGCTGGAGACAGGCCGCGCCGTCTGCTTCTTCCCGGAGGCGACGACGAAGGGCGGCAAGGAAGTCCTGCCCTTCCGCGCCAGCCTGTTCTCCGCTTTGTATCCGCCCATTCCCGGCCTGGTCGTGCAGCCGATCGCGATCGATTTCGGGGACAAGCATGACGTCGTCGCCTGGGGTGACGAGAGCGGCGGCACGGTGGTGAAGCGCATCTTCTCCAATCCCGGCACGGTGCCGACGAAGGTCACCTTCCTGCCCCCGATCGATCCGGCCACCACCGATCGCAAGCGCATCGCCATCGACGCGCGCCAGCAGATCGTCGATGCGCTCGGCGATCCGGCCTATGGCGAACTGAGCGGTTCAACTTCGGGCCAGCCCACCCTATCTGCTGCGGAATGAGCAAGCAGGCTCCCAAGACCTTCCACGTCAAGTCGTTCGGTTGCCAGATGAACGTCTATGACGGCGCGCGCATGGGCGAGCTGCTGGAGGCCGAGGGCCTGACCGCGACCGACAGCGCCGACGCCGATCTGGTCGTGCTCAACACCTGCCACATTCGCGAGAAAGCGGCCGAGAAAGTCTATTCCGACATCGGCCGCCTGATCAAACGCGAGGATGGCTCGAAGCCGATGATCGCCGTCGCCGGCTGCGTCGCGCAGGCGGAGGGCGCCGAGATCGCCAAACGCGCGCCGTCCGTGGGCGTCGTCGTCGGCCCGCAAGCCTATCACCGCCTGCCCGAGCTGGTCGCGAAGGCCGCCACCGGCGCGACGGCGGTCGATACCGACATGCCGGTCGATCCCAAATTCGGCGCGCTTCCCAAGCGCCGCCGGCAGGGGCCGAACGCCTTCCTGACGGTGCAGGAAGGCTGCGACAAATTCTGCACCTATTGCGTCGTCCCCTATACGCGCGGCGCCGAAGTCTCGCGGCCATGGGACGCGGTGCTCGACGAGGCGCGCGCGCTGATCGACGGCGGCGCGAAGGAAATCACCCTGCTCGGCCAGAATGTGAATGCCTGGGAGGATGAAGGCCGCGGTCTGCACGATCTCATCATCGCGCTCGACAAATTGCCCGGCCTCGCCCGGATCCGCTATACCACGAGCCACCCTAACGACATGCGTAAAGGCCTGATCCGCGCGCATAAAGATGTCGAAAGGCTTATGCCCTATCTGCACCTCCCCGTGCAGTCCGGCAGCGACCGCATCCTGAAGGCGATGAACCGCAGCCACACGTCCGCCAGCTATCTGTCACTGATCGACCGATTTCGTGACGCCCGCCCCGACATCGCCATTTCCGGCGATTTCATCGTCGGTTTCCCCGGCGAGACGGAAGAGGATTTCCAGGCCACCCTGCGCATCGTCGAGGCGACCCGCTACAGCCACGCCTTCAGCTTCAAATACAGCCCCCGCCCCGGCACCCCCGCCGCGAGCATGGCCGATCAGGTCGCGCCCGAGCTGGCCGACGAACGCCTCCAGCGCCTGCAGGCCCTGATCACCAAGTGCCAGCACGCGTTCAACGAAGCGACCGTCGGCCGCAACACGGACGTCCTGCTCGAACGCGCCGGCAAGAAACCCGGCCAGAAGATCGGCAAATCGCCCTGGCTGCAATCGGTGCACCTGCTGACCGACGCCCCCATTGGCGCGATCGTCCCGGTCGAGATCGTCAGCGCCGGCCCGAACTCGGTCGCCGGCGAGGAGACGGTGGCCCAAGCCGCCTGATCCCTATCAGTTCAACGCCAGCAACAAGGGGTAAGCGTATGCGTGCTGTAATTCTCGGTTCGGTCCTGATGCTCGCGGCCTGTTCCGGCCAGCAGGCGGGTGGCAATGCGGCCGCCAATGGCGCTTCGGCCAGCGGCGGTACCGCCGCCCCTGCAACCGGCTCCAGCCTGAACCTGACCGACGCCTGCGCCGTCCTTCCCGGCGAGCGGATGGCGCAGGCGATCGGCCTGCCGCTCGTGAAGGCCGAACTGCGCGACGTGATGACCGACAGCGGCAACGGCATGTCCTCGTCGCGCTGCGTCTATGATTTCGGCGACGGCCTCGCCTCGCTCAATCTCGAGCGTTTCCCGACCGGGTCGGACATGGCGTCGATCTTCAGCGGGACGCGCTCGCTGCTGAGCAAGAATGGCAGCGAGACGATCGAGGACGTGCCCGGGCTCGGCGAGCGTGCCTTCTGGGTCGCCGGCAGCAACAATCTCTACATCATGCTCGACGACAACCGGCAGATGGTGCTCACGACGACGCGCCTGCCCGCGACGGTCAACAGCAAGGATGCGCTCACCTCGGTCGCCCGGGCGATCTTGAGTTAGGCTTCGATCCGCTTGAATTGGATCCTTCTGCGCTCCAGCTGGCTGGATGAAAATCCGGGACCGAGCCCAGCAACGGGTGGCGGATCGATGCCTTATTTTCAGGTTTCCTACTGGTTATGGACCTGTCACACTCTGCGCGATGACCTCGCTCCGGGACTTTTTTGGCCTCACGCTCGTTCAGCCCTCGAAAGTCACAAAACCCCCCGCGATTCCATGTGACATTCGTGACTCTCGTGACTCTCGCAACCTTCCGGATCAGGAGCCGCATGCGCCTTACCCTTGAGAAGCTGGCCCGCTGATGGCCCAGCCGAAACGCCCCGGCGGTCAGGTCGCCACCCCCCGCGCCCGTGTCGAGATCGAGTTCGAGCAGTCGCATCTGCTCGGGCCCCTGTTCGGCGAGTTCGACCGCAACCTCGTCGCGATCGAGGACAAATTGGGCGTGTTCATCGCCGCCCGCGGCGCGAAGGTGCAGATCGAGGGCGAGCCCGAAGCCGCGGCCCGCGCCCGCGAGGTGCTGGTCGGCCTCTACAACCGGCTCGATGAGGGCCACGACGTCGACCAGGGCGTGGTCGAGGCGATCATCGCCATGTCGAACCAGCCGACCTTGGACGGCATCGTCAGCGAGGCGGTGACACAGGCGCCAAAGGTGATGATCCGGACGCGCAAAAAGACGATCGTCCCGCGCTCCAAGACCCAGGCCGATTACATGGAGGCCCTCGCCCGCGACGAGATGATCTTCGCGCTCGGGCCGGCCGGCACCGGCAAGACCTATGTCGCCGTCGCGCAGGCGGTGCAGCAATTGATCGGCGGCAGCGTCGACCGGCTGATCCTGTCGCGGCCCGCGGTCGAGGCCGGCGAGCGGCTGGGTTTCCTGCCCGGCGACATGAAGGACAAGGTCGATCCCTATTTGCGCCCGCTCTACGACGCGCTCTACGACATGCTGCCGATGGAGCAGGTCGAGCGGCGGCTGGCGAGCGGCGAGATCGAAATCGCACCGATCGCCTTCATGCGCGGGCGCACGCTCAGCGACGCCTTCATCATCCTCGACGAGGCGCAGAACACCACGCCGCAGCAGATGAAGATGTTCCTCACCCGCTTCGGCATGCGCAGCCGCATGGTGATCTGCGGCGACCCGAACCAGACCGATTTGCCGCCGGGGATAAAATCCGGCCTCAATGACGCGGTCGAGAAGCTTGAGGGCATCCCGAAACTCTCCATGATCCGCTTCGGCGCCGGCGATGTCGTCCGCCACCCGCTCGTCGGCAAGATCGTCGAGGCCTATGAGGGACCGGGCGGGTGATCCTCGTCGAAGCCGATATTTCCGAAGACTGGGACAGTAGAACCAACTGGCCGGCCCTGATCGAGGGTGCGGCCGGTGCCGCGATCAGCCACAGCCGCCACGCCGCGCTGGCTGAGGTGGATGCGGAGATCAGCGTCAAGCTGACCGACGATGCCGAGGTCCATGTCCTCAACCGCGACTGGCGCGGGAAGGACAAGCCGACCAACGTGCTCTCCTTCCCGATGATCGATCCGGCCTTCCTCGCCGCGCCCGCACAGGCCGGTGAGCCCGAATTGCTGCTCGGCGACATCGTCCTCGCCCACGGAATCTGCGTCCGCGAGGCCGAGGAGCGCGGCATTGCGGTCGAGAGTCACGCAACCCATCTGATCGTTCACGGTACGCTTCATCTGCTCGGCTACGACCACGAAACCGGCGAGGCTGATGCGGAGGAAATGGAGGCGGTCGAGCGTCGCGCCCTCGCCTCCCTCTCTATTGCCGATCCCTATTCCCTTCCCCATGATCAGGACTGAAATGACCGACCAGGACGACCCCGACATAAGTAGCACCGGCGGCGATGCCGCCCAGCCTGCGCGCCGCACCTTCTGGGGCGGGCTGCGCGCCGCCGTGTTCGGCGAGGAAGAGGAAGCGACGCTCCGCGACCAGATCGAGGAGGCGATCGATGAATCCGAGGAGGAAGCGCCCAAGGTCGGCGATCTGACCCAGGTGGAGCGCCAGATGCTCCGCAACATGCTGCATTTCGGCGAGAAGAGCGCCGGCCACGCCGCGGTGCCGCGCAGCGACATCATCGCCGTCGATTGCACGATCGGCTTCGACGAACTGGTCGCCGCCTTCGCGGATGCCGGCCACAGCCGCTTGCCGGTCTATGAGGGCAGCCTCGACCGGATCATCGGCATGATCCACCTGAAGGACGTGTTCGCGCGCATGGTTTCCGGCGAAGGCGCGCCCACCGACATCACCGAATTGATGCGCGAGCCGCTCTACGTGCCGGAATCGATGGGCATGCCGGATCTGCTCGCCCAGATGCGCGCCGCCCGCGTTCACCTCGCCATCGTTGTCGACGAATTCGGCGGCACCGAGGGGCTGGTGACGATCGAGGACGTGGTCGAGGAGATTGTCGGCGAGATCGAGGACGAGCATGACGAGGAGCCGGAAGGCGCGCTCAATCCGCTCGGCGACGGCGCCTGGGATGCGGACGCCCGCGCGGAACTGGAAGAAGTCGCCTTGACCGTCGATCCCCGCCTCGGCGAGGTCGAGGAGGATGTGGAGACTTTGGGCGGGCTGGCCTTCGTGCTGGCCGGCCGGGTACCGCAACCGGGCGAAGTGCTGGAGCATCCGAGCGGCTGGCGGCTGGAAGTGACCGACGCCGATACGCGCCGCGTCTCCCGCCTGCGCCTGCTGCCGCCGGTCGCGGCATCCGTGCCGGACTGAGAATTTGGGGGGTGAAGTGAGTTACGAACAGATCAGCGCCGAACACACGTCCGGCAATGTGGGGGTCATCACCCTCAATCGCCCGGACAGCCTGAACGCGCTGACCGCCCAGATGCTCGACGAACTGCGCGACGCGGTGATCCGCCTGCCGGAAGAAGGCGCGCGTTCCCTGCTCCTGACCGGCGCGGGCCGGGGGTTCTCCAGTGGCGCGCATCTCTCGGCCGGCCCGGAAGGCCTGCCGGACGATCTCGGCCTGGCGCTCGAGCAGCATTTCAATCCGCTGGTAGAGGCGATCGCCGCGGCCCCGGTCCCGGTCGTCGCCGCGGTCAACGGCGCTGCGGCGGGCGCGGGGGCGAGCCTCGCGCTGATGGCCGATATCGTGATCGCCGCGCGCTCCGCTTATTTCCTGCAGGCCTTCGTCAACATCGCCTTGGTGCCGGATGCGGGCGCGACCTGGCTCCTGCCCCGCCTCGCCGGGCGCGCCCGTGCGCTGGAGATGATGCTGCTCGGCGAGCGCATTCCGGCGGAACAGGCGCGCGAATGGGGCATGATCGCCCGCGTCTGCGACGATGAGGTACTGACCGGGGAAGCGATGGCGCTTGCGGGCAAGCTCGCGTCGGGCCCCACCCGCACGCTCGGCATGATCCGTGGTCTCGCGCGCAATGCGGAGCAGCTGTCGCTGACCGACGCTCTTGGCGCCGAGCGCAATGCGCAGCGCGATGCCGGTCGCACGGACGATTTCCGCGCGGCCGTCATGGCCTTCCTGCAGAAGCAACCGCCTGTATTCGAAGGGAAATAGGCTCTAGGCTGCGGCCGAACGGCGCGCCGCGCCGAACATCTCGCCGGCCAGCAGCCATTCTTCGGCCTCGGCCATATCGGTGAAGCAGCGGGCATTGGGCCGCCCGCCCAGCGCCCGCTCCACCTGCCCGCGCACCAGGGTCGGCGCGACCACGAACGCCAGCCGGCGGGAATGAAAGTCCGGGTCCGCCAGCATCTCGCAAAAGGCGGCGAGCGTCGGCTGCGGCAAGATCTTCAGGTCGCGCACATCGTTCAGCGTGAGGTGCATGTTCTTCGGCAGGCCAAGCACCTCATGCGCCCGCCGCCGCACCTCGTAAAATTCGTCCACGTCATCCAGCGTCAGCAGGTCCGTCATCGTGATACGGATCAGCCCGAAGGCGCGGTCGGCGTGGATGGAGAATTTCGCACTCATGACCTCGCAAATATCACAGGTCTGACTACCGATTTGCTAACGGGGCGCTGCCCGCTCCAGATCGCTTTTGAGCCGGTCCAGCAGACCCACCGCGCGCGCCGCATAGGGGCCGATCCAGCGGTCGTGGATATGCTTGATCGGCAGCGGGTTGAGGTGATTCCACCGTTCCCGTCCCTTGCGCTGCACGATCACGAGTTCCGCTTCCTCCAGCACTTTCAGATGCTGCATCACCGTGCAGCGGTCGAGATCGGGAAATTGCGCAACCAACGCCCCGGTCGTCTGCGGATCATCCTTCAGCAGGTCCAGGATCGAACGGCGCGTCGCGGCCGACAACGCCTTGAAAATCCGATCATTCGTGGCCTCGATTGACATGTTGTAGATCTATAACATATTGTCCTGCCGCACAAGGAGAATCGCCATGGACCTGAAGTTCAAGATCACCGGCTTCATCGCCCGCCCGGTCCACGACGTGTTCGAAGCGGTCGCCAATCCCGACACGCTTTCCCGCTATTTCACCACCGGCGGCGCGCAGGGCCGGCTCGAGACCGGCGCAACCGTCACCTGGGATTTTGCGGACTTCCCCGGCGCCTTCCCGGTCGAAGTCATCGAAGTCGTTCCCGACCAGCGGATCGTGTTCCGCTGGGAAGCGAATGAGGGTATGCCGGAGGGCGACGCACCCGTTGTCGATGCCGGTTATTTCACGACGGTCACGATGACCTTCGAACCGCAGGACGGCGATCGCACGCTCGTTACGATCGCCGAGGAAGGCTGGCGCGAGACCGCGACGGGACTCAAGGCGAGCTACGGCAATTGCCAGGGCTGGGCGCAAATGCTGTCGGCGCTCAAAATGTGGGTCGAGCACGGCATCAATCTGCGCGAGGGGTTCTACAAGTAACCGCGTTTGCCACCGCCCGCCGGCGCGGATAGGAACCGCGCATGGCGACACGGATCGAAGAGCTGGAATCCCGGCGCGCGGCGGCGCGGCTGGGCGGAGGACAAGCGCGGATCGACGCGCAGCACAAGAAGGGCCGTTTGACCGCGCGCGAGCGGCTGAAAGTGCTGCTCGATCCCGGCTCGTTCGAAGAATATGACATGTATGTCGAGCATAATTGCGTCGACTTCGGCATGGAGACGCAGAAGGTGCCGGGCGACGGTGTCGTCACCGGCTCGGGCACGATCAACGGCCGGCTGGTCTATGTCTTCGCGCAGGATTTCACCGTATTCGGCGGCTCGCTATCGGAGCGCCACGCGCAGAAGATCTGCAAGATCATGGACATGGCGATGAAGGTCGGCGCTCCAGTGATCGGCCTCAACGACAGCGGCGGTGCGCGCATCCAGGAAGGCGTCGCCAGCCTCGCCGGCTATGCCGAGGTGTTCCAGCGCAACGTGCTGGCTTCGGGCGTGGTGCCTCAGATTAGCCTCATCATGGGCCCCTGCGCGGGCGGCGCGGTCTATTCGCCGGCGATGACCGACTTCATCTTCATGGTGAAGGACTCGTCCTACATGTTCGTCACCGGGCCGGACGTGGTGAAGACCGTCACCAACGAGGTGGTCACGCAGGAGGAACTGGGCGGCGCGGTCACCCACACGACTAAGTCCGGCGTCGCCGATGTGGCATTCGAGAATGACGTGGACGCCTTGCTGGCGACCCGCGACTTCGTCGATTTCCTGCCGCTCTCCAATCGCCACGATCTGCCCGAGCGGCCGTGCGAGGATCCGTGGGACCGGCAGGAGGACAGCCTGGACACGTTGATTCCGGACAGCGCCAACAAGCCCTACGACATGCATGAGCTGATCCGGAAAGTCGTCGATGCGGGCGATTTCTTCGAGGTCCAGCCGACCCACGCCGCCAACATCATCACCGGCTTCGGCCGCGTCGAGGGCCGTACCGTCGGCATCGTCGCCAACCAGCCGATGGTGCTGGCGGGCGTGCTCGACATCAACAGCGCCAAGAAGGCCGGGCGCTTCGTGCGCTTCTGCGATGCCTTCGACATCCCGCTTCTCACGTTCGTCGATGTCCCCGGCTTCCTCCCCGGCACGGCGCAGGAGCATAACGGCATCATCAAGCACGGCGCCAAACTGCTCTTCGCTTATGCCGAGGCGACTGTGCCGAAAATCACCGTCATCACCCGCAAGGCCTATGGCGGCGCCTACGACGTGATGGCGTCCAAGCATCTGCGCGGCGACCTAAACTACGCCTGGCCCACCGCCGAAATCGCGGTGATGGGTGCCAAGGGCGCGGTCGAGATCATCTTCCGCAAGGACATCGGCGACGCCGACGCGATCGCGGCGCGGACGGCTGAATATGAACAGCGTTTCGCCAACCCCTTCGTCGCCGCGAGCAAGGGCTTCATCGACGAAGTGATCATGCCGCATTCCACCCGGCGGCGGATCGCGCTGGGACTCCGCAAGCTGCGCAACAAGCGCTTGGAGAACCCATGGAAAAAACACGATAACATTCCTTTGTAGGCATGATCGCGTGAGATTTTCTGCCCGCATATCTCGGTGGGTGCGAGGCAATCGCCCTGGCTCAGGGACTTCACTTGGGAAAATCCTTCGTATTAGAAATTTCGCTCGAGCCGCGGACGAACTTAGGCGCTTTGCCGAGGACCGGCTGGCTGACCCTGACGGCTTGCGAAACGAGTTTCTTGAAGCCGGGTTCAAAGAGGGAATATTTCAGGACGAACCGGGAGAAAGCAGGGGTTACTACTGGCAAAGCTATGGGCGCATTTTCCCTGTGACAATGCTGGTGGTGATCAGAGGCGAAGCGGTGTTCGCCAACGCCGGTCAGCGAGCGCCATGACCAGTACTGAACACCGGGCATTCCGTCTTCATCATGTCGGACTGACGGGTGGTGGAAGGGACGTCTGATCGACTCTCTTCCATCACCCGGATAGATTGCACGCACCAAAAAACGGAGGCACTCGCGATGCGTTCGGAAACTGCGCCCATGTGGTCGACCTTCCTGGTCGCGCTCGGCATCATCCTGCTCTTCACGGCATTGCTCTACATCGCCACCGGCAAGATCAAGCTGAAGCGCGACAGCTACGTCACGCGCGCCGAGACCCCGCAGAAATTCTGGGCGATTATCGGCGGCTGCGTCGCAATTTCCGCCGTCGCCCTCATCATCGCGGTGCCCCATTTCGGCCCAGGCGGCTAGGATCGGCACCCGCCAATCGACTCCGCCAAATGGCTCGGATAGGCTCCTGCTCGGGTAAGGACCGGGGGGCGTGGGTGGACGAACGGGAAAGGCAGCTCGAGCGGCTGCGAACGCTGCGCGACAGCGGCGCGCTGACGGCGACCGAATATGAGCAGGAGAAGGCCAGGCTCGAGCCGCCCTCCCAGCCCCTAGCGGCGGCGGCGCCACCGGTCGAACCACCGCCCGCGGTGCCACCCATAGCCTCGACACGCCGATTCAATCCCTGGCTGGTGATCGCCCCGCTCGCGGTCATCGCCATCGGGGTCGCGGCCTATTTTCTGCTCGCGGGACGAGGACAGCAGAGCACGGCCGCCGCCGCCAACGCCGGACAGGCCGGCACCCCCACGCCCTCCCCTGCCCCGCCGGGCGACGCAAGCATGCGCGACCGGCCGGAGGCGGAGCAACTCGACACGGCCTTCCGCGCCGTCTTCGGCCAGGCCAGCCCCGTCGAGCGAGCCGAAGACGAACATGGCGGCAGCGAGCGCGCGCTGCGCCTGCTGTGGACCGGCTTCGGCCCCGTTTTGCTGACCGAGCGTACGATTCCCGATGCCCGCCACGCCGCCTCGGGTTCCGTCAGCGCTTTCTATCTGCGCGATACCGGCGCCGGCTTCGAAGTCGCGGCCCGCTACCCTCACGCCGCCGCTTCATGGGAGTGGGACGAAGCGCCGGAGGGGTGGCAGGTGGTCGACAATTTCACCTCGAATCCCGCCATCTACCGGGCCGGCAGCCGCGACGAACAGGGCTATGCGACGGCGTCCGGCCTGCTTGTGGAGTTCCGCCCCGAAGGTCCTTCCTTAAGCCAATTCGACCTCGGCGCGGACAATTCGGGCGCGCTCGGCGAAGGCGAAACGCAGTCATATGCGGGCGAAATCCGCAACGTCGTGCGCGACCGGTCGCTGGAGATCGTCTATACCGGCACCTGCGAATTCACCCGTCGGTACCTGTTCCAGAACAACCGCTTCGAGGCGGAGACGGGCCTCGTGCCGGAATGCGCCGGCTGATGGAGACGATTGCATGAAGCTCGGCCGCCTGAACCATGTCGGGGTCGCCACCCCCTCGATCGACGACAGCATCGCCACCTATCGCGACCTGCTCGGCGCGGAAGTGATCGGCGCGCCGTTCGATCTGCCCGCGCAGGGGGTGCGCGTCTGCTTCGTCGACACGCCGAACAGCCAGATCGAGTTGATCGAGCCGCTTGGTCCGAACTCGCCGATCGTGAGATTCCTCGAAAAGAACCCGCTCGGTGGCCAGCACCACCTTTGCTACGAGGTGCCCGACATCCACGCCGCCAAGGCCTGGTTCGAAGGCAAGGGCGCCCGCATCCTCGGCGAACCCCGCATCGGCGCCCACGGCACCCCGATCTTCTTCATCCACCCCAAGGACATGGGCGGCGTGCTGACCGAGATCATGGAGACGCCGAAGACAGCGCATTGATCCCGCTTCACGACCGCTCCGAAACGGCGCCGAATGACCATTGCCGGCCCTGGTGCCTTTGCTAGTCTCGATCGATGCTCGGCTTGCTCCTTGCCGCGTCATTCGCGTCCCTCGCTCCCCCTGAAACCGCGTCCGGGGAAGGCACGCCACCACGGCTGCGCAGCGGCTCGATCAGCAACAGCGACTATCCCTCCGCAGCGATCCGCGGTCGCGAGCAGGGTTCGGTGCGGATCATCCTGAACATCTCGCCTGACGGCGGCGTCACCGCTTGCACTGTCGATCGCTCGTCGGGCAGCACCGTGCTCGACGCGACCGCCTGCCAATTGGCACACCAGCGCTTCAGGTTCGATCCAGGCCGCAATGCTCAGGGCCGGCCCGTCGCTTCGACATATTCGCAAAGCGTTCGCTGGGTGCTGCCGGGGCCCGATGTTCCGGAGGCCGATGTCACCCAGCGTCTGCCGGTCTTCGCGCCGGGGGAGATTCGCATGGCCATGGCGCAGGACAGCATGGGCATGCGTTGCGCCGTGGAAACGCGGGGCCCGGCCTTTGAGTTCGTGGTGGCACGCCCATGTCCACCGCACGCGCGAGTGCCGATCGCCGAGTTGATGCAGGAAAACGGCACGTCGATGAGCGTCACGACCGTGATCCCGGAGGGCAGTCCTGCGGTCGAACGCCGGCCGGTGCGCGGCATTCTCGTCACGATGATCGCCAGCGAGTTCGCGGTCGCGCCCGATGGCACCATCGCCTCCTGCAACGACGTCGCCTCGTCCGGGCAGATCAGCGCGAGGACGCCCTCTTTCTGTCAGCAGGCAGGCCAGGGCGTTCCAATGTTTCAGCCCGATCCGGCCGGACAGACGCGGCGCGGCCGGGTCGAAATGGAACTCTACCGAGCCGGCGCGCCGGAAGCCTGAACTCTCAGTCGAAATCGACCTTGTCGTAATGCGCCGGCGGCATGATCACCTCCATCCGCTCGGCGAGCAGGGGCCGGAAGCTGGGGCGCGACTTCATCACCGCATACCAGGTCTTCGTTTCCTTATGCCCGCGGAAATCCAGGCCGCCGAGATAATCGACCACCGATAGATGCGCGGCGGCGGCCAGATCGACCAGGCTCAGCACCGGCCCGCCCAGCCAGCGGCGCGAATCCACCAGATAGTCGAGATAGTCGAGATGGGCGTTGCCGGCCTTCATCGCCTCCCGGTAGACGCGCGTGTCCGGCGGCTCGCGGCTGACGAGGCGCTTGCGCATCCTCTCCTCGATCATCGGCGCGACCAGATCGGCATAGAGTTTCTCGTCGAGCCAGCCCAGCAGGCGGCGGATTTCGGCGCGGTCGATCGCGGTGCCCGGGATCATCGGCGGGCCGTCCACCGTCTCCTCGAAATAGGCGCAGATCGCGCGGCTATCGATCAGCTTGGTGCCGCGCGCCTTGTCGACGATCACCGGCGTTTGGCCGGCCGGGTTCAACTCCAGGAATTCGTCATTCCGTTCCCAGGGAGACACGCGCTCCAGCTCGAACGGCACGCCCTTTTCCGTGAGGAACAGGCGAAGCTTCCGGGAAAAGGGGCAAAGCGGAAAATGAAACAGGCGCCACATGTCATAGCGGCTTTAGCGCAGCCGCGCCGCGCGTCCACCCCGTGACAATCTCGTGACCCTCAATAGGGGTCACCATACTCCGCTTCGTCGATCGCGTCTTCGAAGCTGCGGCGCATCTCGTCGATCGAACGGCGCAGCACCGGCGCCATCCGTGCGAGCGAATCGCTCATCGCACCGACCCCGCGCGCCGTGCCGCGAATGCCGGCCCGGATGCGCCGCTCGGCATAGGGGTCGTCGCGCTCGGCCAGATCGCGCATCGTATCGCCGGGGCGCACACCGCCGCGGCCGAGCGGGTCAACCGCCGCCGCAATCCCGCCGACCGGCAAATCCAGAATCGCGCCGACCATGCGCTCCATCGCATTGGCGATCCGGCCAACGTCGCGCGCGTCGAGCGGACGCTCGTCACGGACTTCATAATCGTCGTCATAAGCGGGCGGCTGAGCCAGAGCGGGGGCGGCGGCGAACAGGGCCGCGCCGACGATGATGAACTTACGCATGGCTTACTCCTCGGCTACTCGCACGCGGAGTCGCTGGCTGAACTCAACAAGCGCTCCGCAGTCGCTTGCGTTGCCCCTAGCCGAAAAAGCCCGTTGAGTCTCGTCGCCTTATGCTCAGCGCGTTCCCAGCCACACCAACGCGGCGACGCCGGCGATGATCCGGTACCAGGCGAAAGGCGCGAAGCCGAAGCGCGAGACGATGCCGATGAACGCCTTGATCACCACCAGAGCGACGATGAACGACACCGCAAAGCCAATCCCGATCAGGCCCCAGTCGACCGCGCCCGAACTCAGACTCTCGCGATGCTTGAAGATCGACAGGCCGGTCGCGCCGACCATCGTGGGCACGGCCAGGAAAAAACTGAACTCCGCCGCAGTCCGCCGCTCCACGCCCAAAGTCAGCGCGCCCATGATCGTCGCGCCGGAGCGGCTGACGCCCGGGATCATCGACAGGCACTGGATGATGCCGATCCCCATCGCGGTCTTCATCGGCATTGCCGCGACGCCCGGCTGGATGTCCGCGCGCGGCTTCACCACCTTCTCGATGATCAGGATGGCGATCCCGCCCACAATCAGCGCGATCGCCACGACATGCGCGTTCTCCAGCAGCAATTCGATCTGGTCGATCAGCAGGAAGCCGAGCACCGCCGAGGGCAGGAAGGCGATCAGCAGATTGCGGACGAAGCAGAAGGAGGTCGGCTCCGCCTTGAACAGACCTGTCGCGACCGCCCAGAAGGTCCGCCAGTACAGCACGATCACCGCCAGGATCGCGCCCAGCTGGATGATCACGTTGAACTGCGCCCAGGCCGCTGCGTCATAGCCCATCAGTTCGGAGGCGAGGATCAGGTGGCCGGTCGACGAGACCGGAATGAACTCGGTCAGCCCCTCGACGATGCCGAGCAGAATGGCGGTGATGATGGCTTCCATGAGGGCGTTGTCGATCCGTCGGCAGGAGGGAGGTCGGCGGGCGGCGCGGTCAGGAGGGCGATTTCACGCCGAACCGGCCGCCCTTGCGATAGGGCGTCAGCCAGGTGCCGGCGATGGCCTCCAGCGGCTGCGGGCGGATGCCGAAGGCGTCGAAGCCCTTCGCATCCGCACCCGCGACGTTCGGCACCTGCAGCATGCGCCACTGATCGCCGGTGATCGGCGCGCCGGGCAGCCAGCCAGTCAGCTTTGCCAGCAGGCCCCCGATCGCGTCCGGAATGGTCGCGATGGACTTTTCCTCGCGTCCGGTCAGCTTCAGCACCGCCGCATTCAGCTCCGCCATCGTGTAAACGCGCGGCCCGCCCAGCTCGAACGTCCGACCGGCATAGGCGCCGGGATCGAGCGCCGCGGCCGCGATCGCCCGGCCCAGGTCGCCGACATAGACCGGCTGAAACTTTGCCCCGGCCGCCATCACCGGCAGCACCGGCAATTGCCGTGCCATCGCGGCGAAGCGGCTGATGAAATTATCTTCGGGACCGAACACGACGGACGGGCGCAGGATGATCGCGTCCGGGAAGGCCGCACGCACGGCTTCCTCGCCCTGTCCTTTCGACCGGCCATAGTCGCTCTCGCTCTCGGCATCCGCCCCGATCGCCGAAATGTGGACCAGTCCCCGGCAGCCCGCATCCGCCGCCGCCCGCGCGACATTGGCGGCGCCCTCGACATGCACGGCTTGGAACTTGCCCTTCAATATGCCGACGAGATTGATCACGACATCCGCCCCGGCAACGGCGCGCCCCACGCTGACCGGGTCGCTGATGTCGGCACGGACCAATTGCACCTGGCCGGGAAAGCCGAGCGGCTTGAGGAACCAGCTGCGCTTCGGCTCGCGCTCCGCCCCGCGCACCCGCACCCCCGCCTTCAGCAGATTCTGCACGGCGTAACGGCCGATAAAGCCGCCCGCGCCGAAAATGGTGATAAGCCGGTTGTCGCCGTCCGCCATGCCGCAATCCCGAGAAAAAGGTATCGCCCGCCGCTTAAGCGGCTCGGGCGGAAGAAGGCAAGTTCGGCGCGCGCGCGGCGTTGACAAGCCCCGAACCGCCCCCTAGTTCGCGCCGCCTACCCCGTGCCCAGATGGCGGAATTGGTAGACGCACCAGCTTCAGGTGCTGGCGATCGCAAGGTCGTGGAGGTTCGAGTCCTCTTCTGGGCACCAATTTTCAAGACTGGCGGAAAATCGCCGGCGTTCGGCGCACCGAAGGCCGTGGCCACCCCTCCCAGTCTGCCATGCGGCCGATGCGATCGCTGGAATCAACCTGCGGACGCGCGCAGGCGGCGATCTGGCACCCTGGCTTGTGCAGGGAGTGGGGGAGCATCCAGAAGATCGCCGAAACACATTGGCTGGGCCGTCAGTGTGGGATGTGGCGAATAGCCATCATGCCAGAATTTGGGTTCGATGATGTCCCGGGCGATGCTCAGACCGAAGAAGCGTCGAGGATGCGGCGCTCGGTTGTCGGGTCCGGCATGGAGCATATCGCTCCGATAGAGGATGATCGTCCCCTTCCTGGGCGCCGCTTGCACCAGATGAAACAGGCTGCTGAGCGTCTCACGGTGGCGACGAAGCTTCCACAAGGTGCGCGGGCCAAGCATGCGAAGACTGAATTGGGAATTCTTCCCCAACAGGAAGCGCAGCAGATTCGGCTGGTGCTGATCCCATTTGCGCGAAAACACCCGATCACGAAATTCGCCAGGCGCCAGAGGCGTCTCTTTGTCCCTGCGCATGCCCCATAGCTTTTTCAGATTGTGACGGAGGATGCGGTAATTGCACCTGATCCGGAACAGCTCCATCAATTCGGAGACCGCGCCGCCATGGCGGTTATAGGAACCGCCGTAATTGTGCGTTCCCGGGACGAACACCGTCCCACCCTGCTGTTCCGATACATCTTCCACGGCCGCGAGAAGGCTGATCACGCCGGCGGGGTCGCGGTGGATATATTGATGCGAAGAACCGCGATAGCTCGTCAAGGTGATGACTTCGAGAAGCGGACGGGACCGGCCGCAATATTCCGAGAGAACGCCCTCGAGACGCTGGCACAGAGTGGCAGCGAAACGCGTCACGGGCGGCGTTGAGGGAAGCGAGCAGAAGTCGCGACGCACATAAACATTGTCCGTCTCGCTGGCGAAGGAGCAGCGGCTGCGATCCGGATCGTCGATGGTCTGGCGCATCAATTCCAGGCCGATACCCGCTTCCTCGTCCGACAGGAGGCCGGTCAGAACAACCAGGCCGTGCGTATCCATCATCGACAGGGCTTGCCGGACGCAATGGTCGGTCAGCTTGCCGTTCGCGCCCAGGGCAGCAGGCACTTCAAATGCGGACGTATCGCTGGAAACCTGGAGTTCATTCATGCCAATCTGCCCTGCAATGATCCGGCATTTCCCGGAGGCCTGCCGTTTGTCGTCACAGTCGTACGTCGAAGTTTTGGAGGATTTGCAGCTGACCAACTCCATTGGCGCGCAAACTTCTACGTCGGGTTAACTGGACGATCGTCGGGGGGAATTGTCGCGCTCCTCCGCTCGCGAAATGCGCTTCGGCCGCAGGCCGCGCGTCGTGCGGTGCCAGAAGACTCCCCCTGTCGTCCGGCCGGCATTCGACCCGCGGATCAGCGGAAGTTGGGCAAACCGGGTTGCAGCGCGGGCCTGACGCCTTCAGGGAGGGTCTGTGTCTGAACATGCCATGTTGTGGCTGATGCTCGCGCTTCCCTTCGCGGGGAGCCTGGCAGCGGCCTTCCTCCCTGCACGCGCCCGCAACGCCGCCGGTATCCTGGCCGGCGCGGTGGCGCTCGCGGGTGCGGTGCTGGCCGGCATCCTCTATACGCAGGTGGCGGACGGGACGCCGCTGCGGGCCGAAATCGAATGGCTGCCGTCGCTCGGGCTGAATCTCGTGCTGCGGCTGGACGGCCTGTCCTGGATCTTCGCCTTCCTCGTGCTGGCGGTCGGCTTCCTCGTCGTCATCTATGCCCGCTACTACATGTCGGCCGAAGACCCGGTTCCGCGCTTCTTCTCCTTCCTGCTCGCCTTCATGGGCTCGATGCTGGGGCTGGTCCTGTCGGGCAACCTCGTCCAGCTCGCTTTCTTCTGGGAACTGACCAGCCTCTTCTCCTTCCTGCTGATCGGCTATTGGCATCACAATCAGCGCGCGCGCGACGCGGCGCGCATGGCGCTGATCGTTACCGCGACGGGCGGCCTGTGTCTGTTGCTCGGCGTGCTGCTGCTGGGCAAGATCGTGGGCAGCTACGATCTCGACGTGGTCCTCGCCTCGGCGGAGCTGATCCAGTCCAGCGACCTCTACGTACCGGCTTTGATCCTGATCCTGATCGGCGCCTTCACCAAGAGCGCCCAATTCCCGTTCCACTTCTGGTTGCCACACGCGATGGCGGCGCCAACCCCGGTGTCGGCCTATCTCCACTCCGCGACCCTGGTGAAGGCCGGCATCTTCGTGCTGATCCGGCTCTGGCCGGTGCTGGCCGGCACCGACCTGTGGTACATCATTGTCACCACGACCGGTCTCGCAACCCTGGTGTTCGGCGCCTGGGCGGCGATGTTCCAGAACGATCTGAAGGGCCTGCTCGCTTATTCGACGATCAGCCATCTCGGTCTGATCGTCCTGCTGCTCGGCCTGGGCAGCCCGCTGGCGGCGGTGGCGGCGATCTTCCACACGGTCAACCACGCGACCTTCAAGGCGTCTTTGTTCATGGCCGCCGGGATCGTCGATCACGAAACCGGGACCCGCGATCTTACGAAGCTGAGCGGCCTCTTCCGGTTCATGCCGATTACCGCGACCCTCGCCATGGTCGCGGCCGCGGCGATGGCCGGCGTGCCCTTGCTCAACGGCTTCCTGTCCAAGGAGATGTTCCTGGCCGAAGCGCTCGAGCAGCATCGCGGCACGATCATCGACGTGGCGTTGCCCGTCCTCTCGACCATCGCCTTGACCTTCAGCGTGCTCTATTCCGTTCGCTTCATCCACCAGAGCTTCTTCGGCCCCCCGCCCGTGGACCTGCCGCGCGAGCCGCATGAGGCGCCGGTGTGGATGCGGCGGCCGGTCGAAATTCTCGTCCTCACCTGCCTGGTCGTGGGCATCGTTCCGGCGCTGACCATCGCACCCTTCCTGGACAGCGCCGCCCGTTCGGTGCTCGGCGACGCCACGCCTTATTACAGCCTGGCGATCTGGCACGGCTTCAACGCACCGCTGATCCTCAGCCTGGTGGCGCTGGTCGCGGGCACGATCGGCTATCTGCTGTTCAAGAAGCGGCTGAACCGGATCGAGGGCGCGCCGCTCGTCCGCCGCGTCAAGGCCCGCCGCGCGTTCGAAGGCACGCTGTCGGCGATCATCAAGAGCGCCCGAAAGCTGATGGAATTGGTCGGCACGCAGCGGCTGCAGCCGCAATTGCGGGTGCTGGTGCTGATCGCCTTCCTGGCGGCCCTGCTGCCTTTCCTGCGCAACGGCTACAGCCTGGGCAGCCATCCCGGCACATTGATCGATCCCGGCTTCGCGGTGATCTGGGTGGTCGGCGGCGCCTGCGCGATCGGCGCCGCCTGGCAGGCAAAATATCATCGCCTGACCGCGCTCATCCTGATGGCGGCCGCCGGCCTGGCGAGCTGCATCAGCTTCGTCTGGCTGTCCGCGCCGGACCTCGCCATCACGCAATTGCTGGTCGAAACGGTGACCACCGTCCTGCTCCTGCTGGGGCTGCGCTGGCTGCCGCGCCGGCTGGAGGAGGTCTATACCGTCGCAACCTTGGCCCGGACCCGTGTCCGCCGCGCGCGCGACCTGTCGATCGCGGTCGTGGCCGGAATCGGCATGGCCTTGCTAAGCTATGCGATCATGTCGCGGCCGCTGCCCGATACGGTCTCGCGCGAATTCATCGAGCGTTCCTATTCCGAAGGCGGCGGCACCAATGTGGTCAACGTCATCCTGGTCGATTTCCGCGCGTTCGACACGCTGGGCGAAATCACCGTGCTGGCGATCGTGGCGCTGACCATCTTCGCCCTGCTGCGCCGATTCCGCCCAGCGATCGAAAGCGTGCGGACGCCGGTGCAGCAGCGCAACCAGAATGCGTTCGACGATGCGCATGACGACCGCAATGTCGGCGACACGCTGAAGGACTATCTGCTCATCCCGCGTGTCATCATGCACTGGCTGTTCCCGGTGATCGTCGCCCTCGCGCTGTACCTTTTCCTGCGCGGGCACGACATGCCCGGCGGCGGCTTCGCGGCCGGAATCACGCTCTCCACCGGCCTGATCCTCCAATATATGGCGCTTGGCACCCGCAAGGTTGAAGACAGGCTGCGCATCCGCCCGATCCGCTGGATCGGCATCGGCCTCGGCATCGCCTTGACGGTCGGCACCGCCTCCTTGCTGTTCGGCTATCCCTTCCTGACATCCTGGTTCCGTTACGCCGAACTGGAAGTCTTCGGAAAAGTGCCGCTGGCCAGCGCTCTGTTGTTCGACCTCGGCGTCTTCCTGCTCGTCGTCGGCGCGACCGCCCTGATCCTGGTCGCGCTCGCCCATCAGTCGGTGCGGCTGCCCCGCGCGCGCAAGCGTCCTTCCGAGGATGCGGTGGGGAGCGAAGGCTGATGGAGGTCGTGCTTTCCCTCGCGATCGGCGTGCTGACGGCATCCGGCATCTGGCTGGTGCTGCGTCCGCGCACCTTTCAGCTGGTACTGGGGCTTTCGCTCCTGTCCTACGCCGTCAATCTGTTCATCTATGCGATGGGCCGGATCCGGGTGGACGCGCCGCCGATCGTTGATGGCAGCGTTCCCGCCGATCCCGCCCAATATACCGACCCGCTGCCGCAGGCACTGGTCCTCACCGCCATCGTCATCTCCTTCGCGATGACCGCCTTGCTGCTCGTCGTCCTGCTCGCCTCGCGCGGCCTGACGGGCACCGATCATGTCGATGGCAAGGAGCCCGATTGATGGGCAACTGGACCGACCATCTGATCGTGCTCCCCATCCTGCTCCCGCTGGCGGGGGCGGCGTTGATGCTGCTCCTGGATGAGCAGCGCCTGCGCACGAAGCGCGCGATCAGCATCGGCGTCATCCTGACCCTGATCGTGGTGTCGGGCATGCTGCTGCAGGGCATCAGCGCGGCAGGCTTTGCCGGGCAGCCGGTGACGCGCACCTACCTCGTCGGCAATTGGCCGGCGCCCTTCGGGATCGTGCTGGTCGCGGACTGGCTGTCGGCGATCATGCTGGCGCTGGCGAACCTGCTCGGCCTGGCCGGCCTGATCTACGCAATGGCGCGATGGGATACGGCCGGGCCGCGCTTCCATGCCCTGTTCCTGCTGCAGCTGATGGGCCTCAACGGCGCCTTTCTGACCGGCGACATCTTCAACCTGTTCGTCTTTTTCGAGGTGCTGCTGGCTGCTTCCTACGGCCTGATGCTGCACGGTTCGGGCAAGGCGCGGGTGACCGCCGGCCTGCATTATGTGACCATCAACGTCGCCGCCTCCCTGCTCTTCCTGATCGGCGCGGCGCTGATCTACGGCGTCTGCGGCACGCTCAACATGGCCGACCTGGCGACGCGCATTCCCGATATCGCCGGTACGGATCTTGCCCTGTTCCAGTCCGGCATGGCCGTGCTCGGCCTCGCCTTCCTGATCAAGGCGGGGATGTGGCCCCTGGGCTTCTGGCTGCCTTCGACCTATGCCGCCGCCTCGCCCCCGGTCGCGGTGCTGTTCGCAATCCTGAGCAAGGTCGGCGTCTATGCGCTGATGCGCGTCTACCTGCTTCTGTTCGGCACGGAGGAAAGTCCGATACCGACATTCGGCGGCGACTGGCTGCTTTATGGCGGTATCGCGACCATCATCTTCGGCACGATCGGGCTGCTCGCCACGCGGACGTTGAGCCGGATCGCGGGCTACAGCGCGCTCATCTCCTCCGGCACCCTGCTGGCGGCCTTGGGTTCCGGCGAAGGCGCCGTGCTCGGCGCGGTGCTCTTTTATCTGGTCAGTTCGACGCTCGCGCTCGGTGCCTTCTTCATGCTGATCGAGTTGGTCGAGCGCCAGGAGTTTGGCGACAAGCCCACCGCACAGACGGAACCGGTGTTCGACGACGAATATGTCTGGGCGCCCGAAGCGGCCGGGGAAGACGAAGTCGGCATCGAGATCCCCGGAACGATCGCCATCCTGGGCGGTGCCTTCATCTTCGTCGCGCTGCTGCTCGCCGGACTGCCCCCCCTCTCGGGTTTCATCGGCAAATTCGCGCTCCTGGACGGCCTGATCGGCCTGGAAGACCAGATTCCGGTTTCGACCTGGCTGTTGATCGGGCTGATCATCATTTCAGGCCTGGCGACCCTTATTGCCACCTCGCGCGCCGGCATCGATCTGCTCTGGGAGCCTTCCGACAAGCCCCAACCCGTTCTGCGCCTGGCCGAAGCGGCGCCGGTCGGCATCCTGCTCGCGGCCTGTCTCGCCCTGACCATCTTCGCCGGGCCGGTCATGAATTACATGGAGCGGACGGGCGCGTCGCTCGAGGACCGGCAGGGCTATATCCGCTCGGTCATGTCCACACCTAGGCTGCAATCAAATGGTGAGGGCGCGCGATGAAGCGCTGGTTCCCTCATCCGATCACGGCGGCTATCCTGCTGGTGATCTGGCTGCTGCTCAACCAGTCGGTGGCGCCCGGCCATATCGTCGTCGGCGCCGTAATCGCGTTCGCCGCCTCGCACGCCCTCGCCGCATTGCGGCCCGAGCCGGTGCGGATCGGCTCCACGACCGCGATATTGCGGCTGGCCGGCATCGTGGTGTTCGACATCGTCCGCTCCAATCTGGCGGTGGCCCGCATCGTCATTTCCAGAAGGAAGAGGGTGTCCGGCTTCATCCGCTTGCCGCTGGACATGCGCGACGTGAATGGCCTCGCGGTGCTCGCCTGTATCATCACCGCCACCCCTGGGACCCTGTGGGTGCAGTTCAACCGGGCGGACAATATGCTCCTGATCCACGTCCTCGATCTCGTCGACGAGGAGACATGGATCCGGCTGATCAAGCATCGTTACGAACGCCTGCTGATGGTGATCTTCCCATGACCATGCTCGTTCTCGCCTTCGCGATCACCGCGGCGCAGGTCATGCTCGGGCTGGCGATGGGATGCGCGGCGTGGCGCATCTTCCAGGGTCCGCGCGCGCAGGACCGGGTGCTCGGCCTCGACACGCTCTACGTGAGCACGATGCTCCTTCTGCTGACCTTCGGCATCCAGACCGGGCGGACGCTCTATTTCGAAGCGGCTTTGATCATCGCGGTGCTTGGCTCGGTCGGCACCATCGCGCTCGCCAAATTCCTGATGCGCGGCGAGGTGATCGAATGATCCAGGCCCCCGATCTTCCGCTCTGGGCCGCGATCCTCGTCGGCCTGCTCGTCCTCGCCGGGGCGGCCTTCACCCTGATCGGCGCGATCGGGCTGGTCCGCTTCAAGACCTTTTACGAGCGCGTCCACCCGCCGACGATCGGCACCACGCTCGGCACCATGCTCATCATCCTCGGCTCGGTGATCTGCTATTCCGTCCTGCAGTCGCGGCTGCTGCTGCACGAAGTGCTGATCGCCCTGTTCGTGACCCTCACCACGCCCGTCTCTCTCATGCTGCTGGCGCGAGCAGCCATTTATCGCGACAGGACGATGGGGGTGGAGGGCGTCCCCCCGGCGGAGCGCGGCCGGGTCAAACTGGATGCGACCGACGGGAGCGAATCCAGGACCAGCGAATCCGCTTAGAGTCGTTTTCAGCTTCGCTGAATCGGCCCCGGCCCCGGCGCACCCGGCTTACCCTGCCGGTCGCTCGACCCGGAGGATGCGCAGCACGCGCGGCATGCCGTTCGGCGTGGGCCAGTCGATGGACTGACCCGTTCTGAGGCCGATCAGGCCGGCGCCGACCGACGTCAGGATCGAGATGCGGCCATCCTCAATATCGGCATCGACCGGCAGGACGAGACGCACCCGCCGCGTCGCACCCGATTCCACATCGAGAAACTCCACCTCCGATCCCAACGCCACGACATCGCCCGGCAATTCACCTGCGGCGTGAATCTCGGCGCGGTCGATCTCCTCCAGCAGCAGGCCGGAAAGGTCCGGCGACCGCCGCTCGATGCTCAGCGCCAGATTGGCGATGATGTCATAATCCTCTTCGCTCAGGTGAATGGCCGGCTTCTCCGGGGACGGATTCGTTGCGTGGTTCGGCATGATCTGTTCATCCATGAAAATTGTGTTCGCGCGCAGGCCGCCCCGCGGGCCGGCGGGGCGCCGTCTGACGATTGATCTGAACCCCCGAACCGTCGCGCTCGGGCGGCAAGGTCCGGGGCTAAATGCCTGCGAGCAGCTGGCCCGAATGTGCGCGATGCCGCTGAAAGATCGCCAGACAGTTCATGTCCGCAAGGTGGAGCGCCGGCCGGCCGCAGTCAATGCTGCGAGCCGTCTACATCGGGCTCAAGCCACCGCCGCTTCCAGCACCCGGATCGTTCCTGCATCGGCGTCGATCTCCGCCCGCACGCCGACCGGAATGTTCAGCTGGTTCGAAATGTGCCCGAACCAGGCGCCGGTGAAGGACGGAATGTTGAACCGCGAGAAATGGTTGTTCAGCACCATGTCCAGCGACACGCTGTTCGGCCCCGGATTGGCGGTAGCACAGCGCGTGCACTGGCCGAACACGATCCCGTTCAGCCGCCCGAGAATGCCCGCCAGCGCCAATTGGGTCAGCATCCGGTCGACCCGATATTCGGCTTCCTCGACATCTTCCAGGAACAGGATCGCATCGTCGAAATCGGGCAGATAAGGCGTACCGACCAGCGCCGATAGCACGGTCAGATTGCCGCCAAGCAGACGCCCGGTCGCCTTGCCTCCCCGGATCGTGCGGGTGCGATGCGAGACCGGGAGCGACACCACGGGTTCCCCGTCCACGGTAACGCTCGGCAGCGGCTGCCCGTCCACGCCGACGCGAGGCGCAGGACTCTGCGGCGCTGGCACGGGCGGCACATTGGCGGGCGGCGGGCCGACGGTAATCGACGGCACAGGCTGAACCGGCGGCGCGACGGGCGGGATCCCGCCCGGCCATTCCTCCAGCACCGGCAAGGCGGCGTCGAAGACCAGACGGCGGAACGTGTCGGCGCTGCGCGATCCCCAATTGCTGCCGATATTGGGACCGTGAATGGTCGGGAAACCGCCCCGCGCCGCGATCGCCAGGTGCAACGCGGTGATGTCGCTGAACCCGGCAAGTATCTTCGGATTGGCGCGGATCACGCCCCAGTCGAGATAGGGCAAAAGCCGCGCGCAGCCCCAGCCGCCGCGGATCGCCAGCACCGCCTTCACATTGTCATCGGCGAACATCGCATTCACGTCGGCAGCGCGGTTCTGGTCCGTGCCGGCGAGATAGCCGTGGCGGTCGCGCAGATGATTGCCGGCCCTGGGCACTAGGCCCATGTCCCGCACACGCTGCAACGCCTGGTCGTAATCGGCGGGATTGGGCGGCCAGCCTGCAGGCGCGATCACGCCGACCGTATCGCCGGGCCGCAGCCGCGCGCCCTTCCGCGCCCTTTGCTGCGCCAGCGCCAGGCCGGACGTTGACATCAGGGCGGCGGCAGCACCGAGCCCTCCGATCGCTTCGCGTCGAGTCAGCATCGTTGCGGCATAGCATCAATTTTCCAGATGCCGGAACCCCGTCAGAGCAAGGCGACGAACCGCACGGCGAGCTGGCCCGAGACGAACAGGATGAGCAGTCCGGTCAGCACCCGCAGCCAATGCGGGTCGAATCGCTTCGCGCCGAGCAAAGACCCGATCGCCCCGCCCACCAGCACCGCCGGCAGCAGCAGCCAATGCGCCGCCAGCACCTCGCCGAACGCGCTCCCGCTCTTGGCCAGCTGCCCGCCCAGGCCCGACAGCGAATTGGCCAGAATGAAAACCGCGCTGGTCCCCGCAATCGCATGCGGGCTGCCCCAGCGCAGCAGATGCAGGACGGGCGCCAGATAGATGCCGCCCCCGATCCCGACGATCCCGGCCAGCAGGCCCAGCAGGCCGCCCACCAACGGCTCCAGCCAGCGCGGATAGGGCTTCGGCGGCAGGCCGGCGCGCGCCTTCGGCTGCCACAGCAGCAACAGGCCGGCCACGAACAGCGACGCGGACAGCAGCCCGATAAACACCACGCGCGGCACCGGCAGCAGCCCGCCCACGAACGCCATCGGCACGGACGCGGCGAAGAAGGGCCAGATTCGGCGCCAGTCAACATGCCCTTCCCGCGCGAACCGCCACACGCCCGCGCTCACCACCACGATGTTGCAGGCCAGCGCCACCACCGGGATCACCGCCACATCGTCCGTCCACAGCGCCAGCAAGGCGGTGTAGGTCGATCCCCCGCCAAAGCCTGCGGCCGCGTAGATCAGGGCGGTCAGGAAGAAGAGCGGAGCGAGCAGAGCCAAGGCCGGGGGCTTTCGTGAAGGCCGCGCGGAAGCTAGAGGGGCCGCGCACCCCCAGGCTTTAAAAGAGGAAGCGCCCGATGGCGACCCAGACCCAGGCCCGTCCGCAAAGCGGCAACCGCGACAATGTCATCGGCCTCGACGGCTTCGAATTCGTCGAATGGACCAGCCCCGATCCCGAGGCGATGGCGCGGATGTTTACCCAGCTGGGCTTCACCCATGTCGGCAATCACCGCTCCAAGAATGTCCGCCACTATGCGCAGGGCGACATCAACTTCATCCTGAACATGGAGCCGGAGGGCCAGCCCGCCGACTTCCGCGAGGCGCACGGCCCGTCCGCCAACGGCATGGCCTTCCGCGTGAAGGACTCGAAGGAGGCGGTGAAACTCGCGGTCGAACGCGGCGCCACCGAAGTGCAGAGTCCGCGTGGTCCCGGCGAACTGGAAATCCCCTCGATCGAAGGGATTGGCGGCTCCTTCCTCTATTTGGTCGACCGCTATGGCGCCGAGCAGATTTACGACGTGGATTTCGAGCCGGTCCCCGGCGCCAGCCGCGACCAGAACAGCGTCGGCCTCCACACGCTCGATCACCTCACCCACAATGTGAATCGCGGCCGGATGAATCACTGGGCCGAATTTTACGAGCGCATCTTCAACTTCCGCGAGATCCGCTATTTCGACATTGAGGGCCAGCAGACCGGCTTGCTGTCGCGCGCAATGACCGCGCCGGACGACAAGATCCGCATCCCGCTGAACGAGAGCCAGGACGATTTCTCGCAGATCGCCGAATATCTGAAGGAATATAAAGGCGAAGGCATCCAGCACCTCGCCTTCGCCACCGACGACATCTTCAAGACGGTCGATGCGCTGCGGGCCAATGGCGTGAAGTTTCAGGACAGCCCCGAAACCTATTACGACCTGATCGACCAGCGCATCCCCGGCCACGCCCACGACGTGCAGGCCATGCGCGCCCGCCGCATCCTGATCGACGGCTCGCCGGAGACGGGCGAGGGCCTGCTGCTGCAGATCTTCACCGAGAACATGGTCGGCCCGATCTTCTTCGAGATCATCCAGCGCAAGGGCAATGAGGGCTTCGGCGAAGGCAATTTCAAAGCCCTGTTCGAGTCGATCGAACTCGACCAGATCCGCCGCGGCGTGATCCCGGCGGCGAAGGACGCCTGAGTTTTCTCCTCTCCCCGGCGGGGAGAGGATAGCGGAGCTTGCCAGCTTGCTGGCTAGCGTAGCTTGGTGAGGGTCACCCGCCGCGAGCAAAGCTCGCGACCCGCATCCGGCCCTTCGGGCCACCTTCTCCCTGACAGGGAGAAGGGTTAGGAAGTGCTATGACCAGCTATTTCCCCGGTTTCGGCGGACATTTCGAGAGCGAGGCGATTGCCGGTGCGCTGCCGCAAGGCCGCAATTCCCCGCAGCGGCCGGCGTTCGGGCTTTATGCGGAGCAATTGTCCGGCACCGCCTTCACCGCGCCGCGCCACGAGAATCGCCGCTCCTGGCTCTACCGCCTCCGGCCGAGCGCCGAGCATCCGCCCTACGAGCGCTACAAGGGCGCCAAGCTCTTCGCTCCCGGCACGTCGGACGCGCCGCTTCCTCCAAACCGCCTCCGCTGGGACCCACTCGACCTGCCGAGCGCCGACGCCGATTTCGTCGACGGCCTCGTCACCATGATGGCGAACCGCGATCCCGCCGATCTGGAGGGCATCGCCGTCCATATTTACCGGGCCAATGCCGACATGGACCGTCGCGCCTTCTTCAACGCGGACGGCGAATTGCTCATCATCCCGGAGCGCGGCCGGCTCGATCTGCTGACCGAACTGGGCCGCATCGACCTGAAGCCCGGCGAGATCGCCCTCATCCCGCGCGGCGTCCGCTTCCGCGTGTTGCTGCCGGATGGCGAGGCGCGCGGCTATGTCGCGGAAAATCACGGCGCTTTGTTCCGCCTGCCCGAGCTCGGGCCGATCGGGAGCAACGGTCTCGCCAATCCCCGCGATTTCCTTACGCCGCATGCCTGGTTCGAGGACGTCGAAAGCGAGTTCGAGCTGATCCAGAAATCGCTCGGCTCGCTATGGACGACGATGCTCGACCACTCGCCGCTCGACGTCGTCGCCTGGCACGGCAATCTCGCGCCGTGGAAATATGATCTCGCCCGCTTCAACACGATCGGCACGGTGAGCTACGACCATCCGGACCCGAGCATCTTCACCGTCCTCACCTCGCCGAGCGACGTGCCCGGCCGCGCCAATGCCGATTTCGTCATCTTCCCGCCGCGCTGGATGGTTGCCGAGGATACGTTCCGTCCGCCCTGGTTCCACCGCAATGTGATGAGCGAGGCGATGGGCCTCATTCACGGCGAATATGACGCCAAGGAAGGCGGCGGTTTCGCCCCCGGCGGGCTCAGCCTGCACAATATCATGGCCGGACACGGCCCCGATGTCGAAAGCTGGCGCAAGGCAAGCGAGGCCGAACTGAAGCCGCACAAGATCGACGGCACGATGGCCTTCATGGTCGAGACCTGCTGGCCCTACCGGCCGACCGAATATGCGCTGAAGCATGCCCAGCCCGATTATGACGACGCCTGGGGCGGTTTTCCGAAGGCGCAATTGCCCAAGGCCTGATTTCGCCCTCCATTCGAAAAGGACCAAGCCGATGATCACCCGCACCGCGAGCGCCCGCTACGAAGGCTTCGGCAAGGACGGCAAGGGCCAGGTCTCGACCCAGTCGGGCGTGCTGAAGGACAATCCCTATGGCTTCAACACGCGGTTCGAGGATGGCGCCGGCACCAATCCCGAAGAATTGATCGCCGCCGCGCACGCCTCCTGCTTCACCATGGCCTTGTCGTTCGCGCTGGCGAAGGAAGGCCATACGGACGGGACGCTGGAGACGACCGCGAAGGTCAAGCTCGACAAGGATGGCGACGGCTTCAAGGTCAGCCGCTCCGACCTCGTGCTGACCGCGACCGTCCCCGGCATCGACGCCGACAGATTCCGAACCGTGGCCGAAGGCGCGAAGGCCAATTGCCCGATCTCGAAACTGCTCAATGCCGAGATCAGTCTGGATTACACGCTGAACGGGTAAATCCGCCGAGGCTCAGCCCCGGCAGGCCTGGCCCTGGCCCACATCAACCTGCTGGCTCGGAAAGCCGATTTCCTGATTGGCGAAGCGCACGGTGAAGCCGCCATTCGCCCATTGCCAGGTGCCCTCGCCATAGCGCGCGGACACGGCCTTGCAGTCGCGGCTCAGGTGAACGGTGATGCCGCGCGTCGCGAGCACCAGCCCGTTCTCGCTCGGGATCGCATCCCAGGCGCGGCCGCCGCTATCCTGATAGCGGGGCGCCTGCGCGATCGCAGCGGCCGGCACGGCCAGCAAAGCGGCGGCGATGGCGAAACGAAGCATCTTCATATCCTTCCAACGAGGCCCGGAGCGGAGTCGCCTAGGCCTCTTGCGCCGCTTCTGGCACGGCGTCGGCGAACCAGACCTGAACGGGACCGGACAGCTTCACCGTCACCGGAATGCCGTGGCGATCGACCGCCTTGCCCGCCTGAACGCGAATCCAGCCCTCGGAAATGCAATATTCCTCGACGTCGGTCCGCTCGCGCTCCTTGAAGCGAACGCCGATGCCGCGCTGCAGCGCCGCCATGTCGAAATGCGGACTGCGCGGATTGTTGGACAGCCGGTCCGGCGGCGTGTCCCCGGCGGCTTCCTGTGCGATTTCCTCGGCCATTAGCGGGCTCTCCTTTCGGCAATATAGGCGTCGACCAGTTCGCCCAGAACGTCGAGCGGCACCGCGCCATTTTCAAGCACCACGCGGTGGAAATCGCGAATGTCGAAGCGCTCGCCAAGCGCGGTCCGCGCCCGTTCGCGCAGTTCGATGATGCGGATCTGCCCGATCAAATAAGCGGTCGCCTGCCCCGGATTGTTGAAATAGCGCTCGACCTCCTTGGTCGCGTCGAGGCGCGAAAGCAGGCCGTTCTGCAGAAAATAGTCGATCGCCTGCTCGCGGGTCCATCTCTTGTGATGGATGCCCGTGTCGGTCACCAGCCGGATCGCGCGCCACAGCTCCGTGGACAGCCGGCCGAAGTCGGAAATCGGGTCCGTGTAGAAACCCATTTCCTTGCCGAGCCGCTCGGCATAGAGGCCCCAGCCCTCGCCATAAGCGGTATAGCCGCCGAGGCGCCGGAACATCGGCACGTCCGGCAATTCCTGCGCCAGCGCGCTCTGGAAATGGTGGCCCGGCGCACCCTCATGGTAGGAGATCGCCTCGATCTGCGGCTTGAGCACCTGCGTCATGTCCGCCAGATTCACGTAATAGATGCCCGGCCGCGAGCCATCCAGCGACGGGCGGCTGTAGAAGGCGACGGCCGCGGTCGCCTGCCGGAACGGCTCGACCGCGCGGACCTCCAGCGGCGCGCGCGGCAGGCGGTGGAAGTAACGCGGTGCCGCTTCCATCATCCGCGCGATAAACGCCCGCGCGTCGGCCAGATATTGTTCCCGGCCGGCGTCATTGTTCGGATATTTGAATTCGTCGCTGCTGGTGATGTGGCGGAAGAAATCCTGCAGCGTCCCGGAGAAACCGACCTGGGTCTTAATCACCTCCATCTCGCGGTGGATGCGCGCGACATTGTCGAGGCCGATCTGGTGGATGCGGTCGGCGTCCAGATCGGTCGTGGTCTGATTGGCCAGGCGGTGCCGGTAATAATCCGCCCCGTCCGGCAGCGACCAGGCGCCGCGGTTGCCGGTCGCGCGCGGCTCTACCGCGGCCAAGGTCGCGAACATCGCATCATAGCCGCGCTTGAACGGCCCGGTCAGCGCCTCGCGCGCCGCCGCGATCAGCCGGTCCTTCTCGGCCTGGGGGATTTCCAGCCGCCCGACCTTCGCCTTGAAATCCGCGAAGACCGGCGTGTCCGCGCCCTCGCTGAACGGCGCCCCATTCAGCACGCGCTGCCCGTCCTCGCGCACCGGCGCGAAGTTGAAAGCGGGCGGCACGATGCCGCGCTCGGCCTGGGCGCGGATATTGGTCGCAATCTCGCCGATCGCGCGCTCGCTGTCGCGGATGCGGGCGATATAGGCCTCGGCATCAGACACATTGTCGATGCGGTGATTGTTGATCAGGAAGACCGGGATCGCGCCGAGCGGGCTGCCATTGTTGGTCGCCGGGAAGCTGTGTCCGCGCCAGCGATGCGCTTCCTCGGCGCGCTGCACCTGATTCTCGACCAGCCGGAAGCTCAACCGTCCCGCCGGACTCAGCCGCGCCGGATCGAATTGCGCGCGCAGCTCGGCGAGTTGGGTGCGGCGCAGCGCCAGGAGCCGCTCGCGGCCCGCATCGGTATAATCGTCCAGCCGGTCGTAATTGGTCTTCAGGCCAAGCCCGGTCTGCTGCTGCGGACTCAGCGCGACCTGCGCCTGATAGGCACGATCGAGGAAAGCGTTCAGCCGGGCATCCTCGGCCGCGGGGCCGGAGGGCGCAGCGGGCTGGGCCGCCTGATCGTTGGTGGTCGCGGCAGCCGTCAGCGGCGCGGTGGCGAGCAGGAAAGAAAGCAGGGCCTTGCGGGTCATCGAATTTCGTCTCTCCGAAGCGGGCGAAGCCGTGTCTGTAGCCCAAATGCGTGTGAGGTCCATCATACAGTCGGCACCGGCGGACGGCGCGAGCGCCCGCTCCGTTCGCTCCGGAATGGCGCTTTCCTTTCTTGCCACGAACTCGTTCGAAATGGTTCTTTCTTCCTCCGATTTGGGGGAAGCGGATGGACGGGGGCGTCCTGCTTGATGGATTGGCGCTGCTCGTGCGCGAACTGGCCCTGTTCGCCGCGTTCGGCTTTCTGGTCCTCGGCGCCAGCGATCTGCTGGTCGATTTCATCTGGATCGGGCTGAAGCTCAAGCGCCTCCTGCTGCGCGTCCGCCCGGCGAGCCTGGAAAGCCTGCCGCCGCCGAAGAGTCCGGGACGCCTGGCGATCTTCGTGCCGACCTGGCGCGAGGAAGCGGTCATCGGAAAGATGCTCGCCCGCGCACTGCGGGTTTGGAACGGCGCGGACTTCCGCATCTTCGTCGGCTGCTACCCGAACGATGCGGCGACCATCGCCGCAGTCGAAGCGATTGATGACCGGCGCGTGCAAATGGTGATCGGCGCACGCGAGGGGCCGACCACGAAGGCGGACAATCTCAATTCTCTCTGGTGCGCGTTGCGGGTGGCCGAGGCGCGCGGCGACGCCTTCAAGGCGGTGATCCTGCACGATGCCGAGGATGTCGTGCATTCCGCCGAACTCGCTTTGTTCGACCGGATGATCGAACGCTTCGATCTGGTGCAATTACCGGTTCTGCCCCTGCCCGATCCGGGTTCCCGCCTGACCGCCGGCTCATACCTGGACGAGTTCGCCGAAAGTCACGGCAAGGAACTGGTCGTCCGCGAGGCACTCGGCGCCGGCATTCCCTCCGCGGGCGTCGGCTGCGCGATTTCACGCGAAGCGATCGGCTTGCTCGCGGCCGCGAATGACGCGCCGTTCGATGCCGAAAGCATCACCGAAGACTATGAAATGGGGCTGAAACTGCATGCGCTGGGCAGGCGTGCCGCGTTCGTTCGCCTGCCCGCTGGCGAAAGCGGCGGCGTGGTCGCGACGCGCGAGCATTTCCCCGCAACCTGGCGCGCGGCGGTCACGCAGAAGTCCCGCTGGATCGCCGGCATCGCTTTGTCCGGCTGGGACCGGCTCGGCTGGAGCGGCGGCCTCGCCGAACGCTGGATGCGCCTGCGCGACCGCCAGACCCTGCTCGCCGCTTTGCTGCTCGTTGTAGCCTACCTCACCTTGCTCGCGATGCCGCTTCTGGCCTTCGCTGCAGACCAAGCCAGGCATCCGATTGTGCTCATGACGCCATTGCTCGGCACGCTCATGACGGTCGCAGCGGTCCTGCTCGTCTGGCGCCTCGTCATGCGTTTCGCCTTCGTGGCGCGCGGCTATGGATTCATCGAAGGGCTGCGTGCCGTGCCGCGCGTTATCGTCAGCAACGCCATCGCGATCATGGCCGCGCGCGAGGCCCTGTCCCGCTACGCCCGCGCCCGCCGCACCGGCGCGGCGGAGTGGGGCAAGACGACCCACGTCTTTCCTGATCAAGTTCCCGCCGAGTGACGCCGCCACCGGCACCGATCCGTTTCCTGCTGCTGGTGGTCGGCTGCTGGGTCGGCGTCCGCGCGCTAACCCTCCTTTCCGGACCCGCGTCCCAGGATGCGGCCGACATCATCGCCGCCGCCCCGGCCAAAGCGCGGACCGCGAGTGCTGCAGCGCCGAGCGAAGCCCGAACGTCGTTCGGGCAACCTGGGCCGCTCGGCGCCACATCCCCTTCGCAAGGCCAGGGCGCACGGCCGCCTCGCTCCACCTTCGCGCTTGCCTATCTCCCGGTATCCAGCATCCCTCGAACCGCGCCATCGCCCGCGGCGCTCGCCGTCTCGCCTCCGCTCGCATCGTCGCCGGTCCCGGCACCCCGCCCGGCAACCCCGCATCCCGTCGAAGCCAGGACGTTTGCGCCGCCAGCCTTTGCCTTGCCGAACGCGTCACCAGCTTCCCGTTGGACGGGTTCGGCCTGGGTCTTTCACCGCGACGACACCAATGGCGGCACCCTCGCCCCCGGCGGCGCGCTGGGCGGCAGTCAGGCGGGCCTGCGCCTCACCTACCGGCTCAACAATGACAGCCGCCGCCCGCTCAGCCTCAGCGCCCGCCTCTACACCCCTCTCGACGCACCGCGCGGCGCGGAGGCGGCGCTCGGCATCGACTGGCGCCCCATCGCCGCGCTCCCGATCAACCTCCTGGCCGAGCGGCGGCAGGCGGTCGGCCGCGATGGCCGCTCCGATTTCGCCCTGATGCTGCATGGCGGCACCGAGACCCGTATCGCCAGGGGCCGCATCCGGATTGAGGCCTATGGCCAGGCCGGGATCGTCGGAATCGAAAGGCGCGACCTGTTCGCCGACGGCGCGATCACCGCCACCGCCCGCATCGGCCCCGTCGATGTCGGCGGTGGCGCCTGGGGCGGCGCGCAGCCAGGCGTGTCGCGACTCGATCTCGGCCCGCACGCAGGCTTCCGTCTGCCCGTCGGCCGCGCCACGATCCGCGCCGCCGCCGAGTGGCGCTTTCGCGTCGCCGGGGACGCCACACCCGGCTCGGGGCCGGCGCTGACGATTTCGGCTGGATTCTAGGCCCAGCCCGCCTTCCGCCTGCCCGATTTAGCTTGTAGCAGCACAAGGCAATGGACCTCTATCTGCCCATTGCCGGCCTGTCGGTGAACTGGCTCATGATCGTCGGCCTCGGCGGCGTGGTCGGGCTGCTGACCGGCATGGTGGGCGTGGGCGGCGGCTTCCTGACCACGCCGATCCTGATCTTCTACGGCATCCCCCCCTCGGTCGCCGTGGCGTCCGCGACCACGCAGATCACCGGCACCAGCGTTTCGGGCGTGCTCGCCCACCGGCGCCGCAAGGGTGTCGATTACCGGATGGGCGCCGTGATCATCGCCGGCGGCATTGTCGGCGCGCTTGTCGGCGGTTTCCTGTTCAGCCTGCTCCAGAATCTCGGCCAGATCGATACCGTCGTCCTCATCCTCTACGTCGTCATGCTCGGCAGCATCGGCATCCTGATGGCGAAGGAGGCCGCGACCGCTTTGGGCATGCTCAAGGCGAAGGAGCGCACGAGCCCGCCCCGCCGCCACAACCCCCTGGTCGCCGCCCTTCCCTTCCGCTGGCGCTTCTACCGCTCCGGCCTCTACATCTCGCCGCTCGCGCCCTTCCTGCTCGGCATGTTCTCCGGCATCCTGACCGCGATGCTGGGCGTCGGCGGCGGCTTCGTGATGGTGCCGGCGATGATCTACCTGATCGGCATGTCGGCGCAGGTTGTGGTCGGTACCTCGCTGCTGCAGATATTGTTCGTCACCGCCATCACCACCCTGGTCCACGCCACCACCACCAAGGCGGTCGACATCGTGCTGGTGATCCTGCTGCTGCTCGGCTCGGTCGTCGGCGCCCAATATGGCGCCCGCTTCGCGCAGAAGATGAAGCCGGAATTGCTGCGCATGATCCTTGCCGTGATCGTGCTCGCGGTGGCGCTCCGCATGTTCCTCCAGCTGACCTGGCAGCCGGAGGAAATCTACACGATACAATTGCTGTGAAGGGCCTGCGCTTCCTCGCACTGGCGCTCGCCGCCCCGTTGATGCTGGGACAGGCCGAGCCGCGCCTGGTCCCCGAAGTCTCCAACAACCAGATCGAGATCCGCTACAGCTTCAGCGGCGAACAGCTGCTCCTCTACGGTGCGATCGTCTATCCGGACGGCCGCACCCCGGAAGGCGTCAGCGACATTGCGGTCGTCATCAAGGGGCCGCTCGAGCGCATCGTCGTGCGCGAGAAGGAGCGCGTGTTCGGCCTCTGGATGAATGTCGGCCGCACCCGCTTCCGCTCCGCCCCCGCTTTCTACGCCGTCGCCTCCTCACGCCCGCTCGCGCAGATCGTCGATGAGCAGACCGCGGCCATCTACGAACTCGGCGTCGGCAATCTTCAGCTCTCTCCCGCCGGCGGCAATCCGACCGAGGAGGCGCAGCGTTTCGAAGCCGGCCTGATCGACCTGAAGCGCCGCACCGGCCTGTATGCCGAGGAGCCGGGCGCGGTCCGCATCACCGACGGCGTCCTTTACACCGCGCGGATCGGCATTCCCGCGCGTGTGCCGGTCGGCACCTACACGGCCGAAACCTTCCTGATCCGCGACAAGCGCGTCATCGCCGTGGCGGAGCGCGAGATCAGGATCGACAAGTCCGGCTTCGAAGGCTGGGTCGCCGATACCGCGGATCGCCACGCGCTCAGCTACGGCATCGCCGCCGTCATGGTTTCCCTGCTGCTCGGCTGGGGCGCCAGCGCGATCTTCTCGCGCCAATAGGGTCTTTGTAGGAGGCGGCGCCGGCCCCCACCCCGCGTGAGCGGGACATATCAGCCGCAAAAAGCAGTTGTTTACCCGGCCGCGCTAACAGGGTGCGTTGAACCATTGCGAAAGCCGGCCTGTGACCGACATGATGAACGCACCCAATCGCGGCCAGCCCTGCTCGTTCCAGGAGGTGCAGCCGCCTGCGGAGCTGGGGCGGCCGCCCGTAGTGGCGATGGAAAGCGGTCACGAGGTGATCGGCCGGGTCGGCGCGATCAACGGCAGCGGCGCGACGATCGAGATCGACGCCGCCCGCCTCGCCGAGCTTGGCACGCATCCCGATCCCAGCGTCGCCCTGTCCGGCCAGGTCGGCAGCCAGGTGAAGCTGCAGGCAAATCGCCGCTGGCTGCTCGCCAATGTGCGCGAACTGGACGCGGTCGGTGAGAAGGTGATCGCCAAGGTCGATTTTCTCGGTGAGGGCGACGAGGATCCCACCACCGGCAAGCTGGCCAATTTCAAGCGCGGCGTGACCGGCTATCCGATCCCCGGCGCGCGCGTCTTCCCGGTCACCCGCGCCGACCTGGGGCAGATCTACGCCGCCGACGACCGCGCCCATGTCGAGATCGGTACCGTCTATCCCACCAAGGACGTGCGCGCCTCGTTGCTGGTGGACAGCTTCCTCGGCAAGCATTTCGCCCTCTTGGGCTCCACCGGCACCGGCAAATCGACCTCGACCGCGCTCATCATGCACAAGATTTGCGACATGAGCCCCGAGGGGCACATCGTCATGATCGATCCCCACGGCGAATATTCGGCCGCCTTCAAGGGCCATGGCGAATTGTTCAACGTCGACAATCTGGCCATGCCCTACTGGCTGATGAACTTCGAGGAGCATTGCGAAGTCTTCGTGACCAGCCAGGGCGCCGACCGCCAGCAGGACAGCGACATCCTCGCCAAGTGTCTGCTGACCGCACGTCAGAAGAACAGGGCGGCGGAGGGCCTCAACAAGCTCACCGTCGATTCGCCCATTCCCTACGCTTTGTCCGATCTGACGAGCGCGATCAGCAACGAGATGGGGCTGCTGAACAAGGCGACCGACACCGCGCCCTACATGCGGCTGAAGACCAAGATCGACGAGCTGAAGTCCGATCCGCGCTACCAGTTCATGTTCAACGGCATGCTGATCGCGGACACGATGACGGCCTTCGTCTCGAAGATTTTCCGCCTGCCGGCCAAAGGCAAGCCGATCTCGATCGTCGATGTCTCAGGCGTGCCGTCCGACATCGTCTCGGTCGTCGTCGCGGTGCTGAGCCGCCTCGTGTTCGACTATGCGATCTGGTCGCGCAACGAAGTGCAGCGGCCGATCCTGCTCGTCTGCGAGGAAGCGCACCGCTACGTCCCCGCCGACAAGACCTCGTCCGGCCAGGCGGTACGCAAGGTGCTGGAGCGGATCGCCAAGGAAGGCCGCAAATATGGCATCAGCCTGGGCCTGATCACGCAGCGCCCGTCCGATCTCGCCGAGGGCGTGCTCTCGCAATGCGGCACCCTGATCGCGATGCGCCTCAACAACGATCGCGACCAGCAGTACGTCCGCAACGCCATGCCGGAAGGCGCGCGCGGTTTCCTCGACGTCATCCCGGCGCTCCGCAACCGCGAATGCATCATCTGCGGCGAGGGCGTCTCCATCCCGATCCGCGTCTCGTTCGACGATCTGGAACGCGAGCGCCGCCCGGCCTCGTCAGACCCGGCCTTCTCCGATCTGTGGCGCCGCACCGGCGACGAAGACGGCATCGTCGGCCGCGTGGTGAAGCGCTGGCGCGCGCAGGGGCGCTAGGCCCCCTCTCCCAACCAGCAAAAACACCGCTCAGCCTGAGCTTGTCGAAGGCCTGCCCTTTCTTCGCGATCGCCGAGGAGAAGGACAGTGCTTCAACAAGCTCAGCATGAGCGGCTTTGGTATGGGCTAGCGGATCACCACTCGCCCGGACGGGGCGGGGCGGGCGGCTGCGGTGCCGCCACAACCGGCGCGGGGGCCTGACGCACCGCGGGCTGCGCGGGCACCGACGGCGTCGCGCTCTGCACAGTCGTCGCCGGCCGCCCCAGCGGCAAAGCCAGCATCTGCCGCATGCGCGCGCGGAAACTTTCCAGCTCCGCCCCCTGGATCGCCGATTGCGAGACGTGGCGGAAACCGGCCGGATCGACGCGCTGTCCGTTGCGGTGGACTTCGTAATGCAAATGCGGCCCGGTCGACATGCCGGTCGAGCCGACATAGCCGATCACCTGCCCGGCCGCGACGCGCTGCCCCGGCGAGACCGCCAGCCGGCTCATATGGCCGTAGAGGGTCAGGATGCCGCCGCCATGGTTCAGGCGCACCGCCTTGCCATAGCCGCCATCCCAGCCCGCGCTCGAAACCTGGCCGTCTGCCGACGCGTAGATGGGCGATCCCGAAGGCGCGCCGAAATCGATGCCGGTGTGCAGGCGGCGGTAACGCAGGATAGGGTGCATGCGATAACCGAAAGGCGAGGTCTGCCGGCCGTTCACCGGCATGCGGAAGCCGGTGCTGGTCTGCCGCCCGACGCCCGACGCCTCGAACCATTGCACCGCGCCGCCCAGATTCCACGGCATCATGCGCACGGCGCGGCCATTGGCGCGCTCCAGCCCGATATACATGAGCTGCCCGGTCTCGCTTTCGCCGGTCGCGGCGCGGCGATGCTCGATCACCACATCGAAGCGATCGTTGGCGCTCAGGCCGTTCGGAATGCCGACCTGGGTCGACAATATGCGGATATAGGCCTCGACCACGCGCGGCGGCAGGCCGGCGGCGCGGGCGGAGCGGTAGAGGCTGGTGCCGACAATGCCCTGCACGCGCAAAGGCGTGGTATCGACCGCGATCGGCACGCGGGTCAGCGCCAGCCGGTCGCCGGAACGGGCAATGTCCAGCTTCAGCGCGAAGGTCGCGCGGAAGCTCAATTTCTCGATCGGCCTAGGATCGGTCGTCCGCGCGCGGCGGCCGAGCTTCAGTTCCAGCACCGTGCCGGAAGCCAGTTCGTTGACCGGCGTCACCCCGCCGACCAGCGATGCGACTTCCGCCGCCTCCGTCTGCGATACCCCGGAGCGGGTCAGCGCGCCGGTCAGGTCGCCGGGCGCGGAGAGGGCCGCGCGCAATTCCACCATCGGCCGCTCGGGCGCATCGAGCAGAGGCTGGACCGCGTCGGTCGGCGCCATGCGGCGGCCGGTCGCGCTGTCCCGCGCCGCCGGTGCGATCGCCAGCGCCTGGGCTTCCTCATAATGCATCGCGCTCATCGGCGCGGCGACAGCCCCATCGATCGCGCCGATGTCGGGCCAGAACAAGGTGGCGACATAGCAGAGCGCGAAGCAGGTCCCCGCCCCGCGAAACCAGTCGCGGCTGCCGATATTAGCGCCGAGGTCCACGACCAGACGGAACGGCTCGGGCGCCGGCTTCACCGGCGCGGCGGGCGCGCGCAGGGGCGCACGGAAGCGCGCGGCGCTGCCGCCACCGCCCGCCATTGCCGGCTTCAAGTCTCCGAACTGATACAAATTCGTCCCGCCCCTCTCGCGGATCGCATCCGTTTAGGCTTCTGCGACAAGAAGGTTAAGGCGGCATTACGAAATTCGTACCACCGCTAAGCTGTTGCTTTCCCCCGCCCAGCCGCCAATCTACCCCTTATGACCAATCCCGCCCGCGCGCCCGTCAAGGCGGTGCTCGGCCCCACCAATACCGGCAAGACGCACCTCGCGGTCGAGCGGATGGTCGCGCATTCCTCCGGTCTGATGGGCTTTCCGCTGCGCCTGCTGGCCCGCGAGATTTACGACCGCGTGGTCAAGCTGAAGGGCGCGGATCAGGTCGCCTTGCTCACCGGCGAGGAAAAGATCCTTCCCGCCAAGGCCCGCTGGTTCTGCTGCACCGCCGAATCCATGCCCGTCCGCGGCAAGGAGGAAGGCGATCTCGACCGCGACTTCGCCTTCGTCGGTCTGGATGAGGCGCAACTCGGCGTGGATCCGGAGCGCGGCCACGTCTTCACCGACCGCCTCCTCCACGCCCGCGGCCGCGAGGAGACGATGATCCTCGGCTCGGAGAGTCTGCGACCGATGGTGCAGGCGCTCCTCCCCAAGACCGAGATCGTCACCCGACCCCGCTTCTCGACCCTATCCTACGCGGGCGCGACCAAGCTCTCCCGCCTGCCCCCGCGCTCGGCCATCGTCGCCTTCTCCGCCGACCAGGTCTATGCGGTCGCCGAGGCGCTGCGGCGCCTGCGCGGCGGCGCGGCGGTGGTGATGGGCGCGCTCTCCCCCCGCACCCGCAACGCTCAGGTCGCCATGTATCAGGCGGGCGAAGTCGATTATCTCGTCGCCACCGACGCGATCGGCATGGGCCTGAACATGGATGTCGCCCATGTCGCCTTCGCCGGCCTCACCAAATATGATGGCCAGCGCCGCCGCCGCCTCACCCCGGCCGAGATGGCGCAGATTGCCGGCCGCGCCGGCCGCCACCAGCGCGACGGCACCTTCGGCACGCTCAGCCTCGAAGGCGAAAAGCTCGCGCAATTCACCGACGAGGAAGTGGAGGCGATCGAGGAGCATCGCTTCGCCCCTTTGGACTTCCTCTACTGGCGCGACGGCGACCCCGATGTCCGCAGCGTCGAGGCTTTGATCCGCAGTCTGGAGCGCCGCCCTGATCGGCCCGGCCTTCGCCCCGCCCCCGAAGCGGTCGATCTCGCCGTCCTCAAATTCCTCGCCGCCGATCCGGCCTACACCAATCTCAAGGGCGAGCAGCCCGTGCGCCGCCTCTGGGCCGCCTGCGGCCTGCCCGATTTCCGCAAGACCGGCGCCGATCACCATGCCCGCCTGGTCGCGCGCCTGCTCGAATTCCTCCTCGGCGGCGACGGCCGCATCCCGCAGGGCTGGTATGCCGAACAGCTCGCCCGCCTGGACAATGTCCAGGGCGATATCGACGCCTTGGCCGACCGCCTCGCCGGCGTCCGCACCTGGGCCTATATCGCCCACCGCCACGACTGGCTTCACGCTCCCGCCGAAATGGCCGAACGCGCCCGCGCCACCGAGGAGAAGCTTTCCGACGCCCTGCACGAGCGCCTAACCCAGCGCTTTGTCGATCGCCGCACCTCTGTTCTCCTGAAGGATCTCGGCGCGAAGGGCGCGCTCGAGCATCCCGTCATCGTCGATGCCGAAGGCGAGGTCACCGTCGGCAGTCACCCGATCGGCCGCCTCACCGGCTTCGATTTCCAGGTCGATCCCGCCGCCCGCCATACCGACCGAAAGATGCTGCTCGCCGCGGCCGAGCGCCGGCTGGGCGGGGAATATGAGCAGCGCGCCGCCGCTTTGGTCGCCGACCAGGACGCGCATTTCACCCTGCGCACCGATGCGGGCCAGCCGCCCGCCATCCTGTGGCGCGGCCACGAAGTCGCCACGCTCATCCCCGGCAAGAACCTGCTCAGCCCCCGCGTCCAGCTCGATCGCCGCATCGACCGCGTCTCCGCGAAGGGCCGCGAAGACATCATCGCCCGCCTGAAAGCCTGGGTGGCTGCCCAGGTCGAAAGGATGCTCGCCCCGCTCCGCCGCGCCGGCATGGCCGCGCATGCGCCCGACGCGCCGCCGGAGCTGCGCGCCGTGCTCGCCATGCTGGTCGACGATGGCGGCATCGTCGCCCGCGACGCCGTCGCCACGCCTCTGGCTCAGCTCAAACGCGACCAGCGCCGTCAGCTCCACAAGCTCGGCATCCGCATCGGCGCACTCGACCTGTTCATGCCAACGGTGCTCAAGCCCGAAGCGATGCGCTGGCGCGCCACCCTTCGCGCCGCCGCCTCCGGTCAGCCGCTGCCCGCCTTGCCCGATCCCGGCGCCGTCGTGCTTCCCGCAGACAGCAAGGCCGCCAGCCTGGGCTTCCGCCCCGCCGGCCCGCAATTGATCCGCGTCGACATCGCCGAACGGATCGCCGCCCACGCGCACGAGGTCCACGCCTCCAAGGTAAGCGAATTGGTCGATCCCGCTCTGGTCACCTCACTCGGCCTACTGCCCGATACCGTCACCCGGCTGATGCGCGACATCGGTTTCCGCCCGGACGGCGCCGGACGCGCCTGGAAATGGCGCGGGCGCGGCCGCAAGACCGCCGCCCCGGCCAAGGCCGCCCCGCACTGGGCCGCGCTCGCGGAGTTGCGGCGTGGCTGACGAGATGCGGCTCGACCGCTTTCTGTGGTTTGCCCGTATCGCCAAGAAGCGCGACTGGGCGCAGGCGCTCGCCACCAAAGGCCATCTGCGCATCGACGGCCGCGCCGTCGCCAAGGCCGCCGCGCCCGTCCGCGTCGGCCAGGTGCTGACCTTCGCCACCCATGATGGCCAGGTTCGTGCCATTCGCATCATAGCCTTGCCCGAACGGCGCGGTCCGGCCTCCGAAGCCAGGGCCTGCTACGACGACCTGCTCGACCCTCCCGAAACTAAGAACGTCTCGCAGGAAGCGCCCAACGATTGACGCGCATTTTCGGCAGGCATAGCACAGCCGCAATTACCGCCCGAGGACGCTTTTCCATGACCTACGTCGTCACCGACGCCTGCATCCGCTGCAAATATATGGATTGCGTCGAAGTCTGTCCGGTCGATTGTTTCTACGAAGGCGAGAATATGCTCGTCATCAATCCGAACGAATGCATCGATTGCGGCGTGTGCGAGCCGGAATGCCCGGCCGAGGCGATCCTTCCGGACACCGAGGCCGGGCAGGAGCAATGGCTGGAGCTGAACGCGACCTATTCGGCGGAATGGCCGAACCTCACCCGCAAGAAGGACAGCCCCGAGGACGCGGACGAGCACAAAGGCGTCGAGGGCAAGTTCGAGAAATTTTTCAGCCCCAATCCCGGCTCCGGGGATTGACGACGCCAACCCTCTCCCCCGAAGAAGCGAGCCTCTGAAGGGGAGGAAGCATTATGGCCGACCGTTTGCCCACCACGCCGTTCGTTGCGCTGGGCGCGCTCAGGATCGTAAGCGCCGCCATCTTCATTCTCCATGGCACCCAGAAACTGTTCAACCTTCCCGCCGGCACGCGGCCCGGGCCGGATTTCGGGTCCTTTCTCTGGTTCGGCGGCGTGCTCGAAATCCTGCTGGGAGGACTGATCCTCCTCGGCCTGTTCACCCGGGGAGCGGCATTCCTGGCGTCGGGGATGATGGCGGTGGCCTATTGGCTCTATCACGCGCCGAGCGACCTCTTCCCCGTCAACAATGGCGGCGACGCGGCAATCCTCTATTGCTTCGTCTTCCTCTACATCGTCTTCGCCGGGCCGGGCGCCTGGAGCCTCGACGGCATCCTGAAGCGCCAGCGCCGCGAGCAGCGTGCGGCGGAGGCGGCGGCGCGCGAATAAAGGGGCGCCGCCCCACCGTGGGGGTGCCAACAGACTCGCCAGCCTAGATTTTTCGCCTGGTTACTGCTATATGACAGTAACCGGCGGACCTCGCCGGATTCGCAACCGGCATATCCGCACCTCGGGGTCAGGCCGCGGGGCTGGCCAAGCACATTCACAGGAAGGCTAGATTGATGGCAGCGAAGGCGTTGAGCTTCGACGTTGGCGATTACGTGGTCTACCCCAAGCACGGCGTTGGCCGTGTCATCGAACTGCAAAGCACTGAAATTTCCGGCATGCGCCTGGAATTGTATGTCCTCCGCTTCGAAAAGGAGCGGATGACCCTGCGCGTCCCGACCAACAAGGCCGAGAGCGTCGGCATGCGCAAATTGTCGTCCGACAAGACGATGCAGGAAGCGCTGACCACGCTGAAGGGCAAGCCGAAGATCAAGCGCACCATGTGGTCGCGCCGCGCCCAGGAATATGAGGCGAAGATCAATTCGGGCGACCTCGCCTCGATCGCCGAAGTGGTGCGCGACCTGTTCCGCCCCGACGATGCGCCGGAGCAGAGCTATTCGGAGCGGCAGATTTTCGAAGCCGCCTCGACCCGCCTTGCCCGCGAACTTGCGGCGATGGAGCAGACCGACGAGAAAGCGGCGCTCGCCAAGCTTCTCGACATCCTGAACAAGGCGGTCGTGAACCATGTGAAGGCGCAGCCCGTCATGGCGTGATGCCTCCGGCAGGCGTCAAATGTGTCAACTTAAGGGGCGGCTCCGGCAACGGGGCCGCCCTTTTCGCATCTTGCTACTTTTGTAGCACGTGCGTATTGTGTCGCTAACACAGTAGGAGAATCGATATGCGCAAAGCCCTCCTCGCCGCCGCGGCGCTTACCTTGGCCTCCGCCTGCAACGCCTTCGGCGGCAGCGCGCCGATTCAGGCCAGCGGCACCAATACTGATCGCAACTATCCGGTCGGCGGCTTCGAGCGCGTCTCGCTCGCCGCGCCTTATACGGTGAACCTGACCGTCGGCGGCCAGCCGTCCGTGAGTGCGCAGGGCGACAGCGCCCTGCTGGAGAAGACAGAGGTTCTGGTCGAGAATGGCCGCCTCGTCATCCGCCTACAGCAGGGTCACAATTGGTCCGGCGCAAAGGGGGTCATCAACGTGACCGCGCCCGCTTTGAACGGCGCGGACATTGCGGGTTCCGGCGACATTCGCGTCAGCCCCTTCCAGACCCAGCGTTTCGCCGGTTCCGTCGCGGGTTCCGGCAATCTCTCGCTGGAGCGGCTGCAGGCCGATGAAGCCCGTTTCAACATTGCCGGCTCGGGCGACGTCAGCGCCACCGGCAGCGCCCGCGACACCAACATCGACATTGCCGGCTCCGGCAGTGCCCGCCTGTCCTCGCTGCAGGCGCAGAGCGCGCAGATCTCAATCGCCGGCAGCGGCAATGCGGAGCTGAACGCGACCGGCACCGCGGCGATCAGCATCGCCGGCTCGGGCAACGCCAATGTCAGCGGCGGCGCCCGCTGCCAGGTCAGCCGCGTCGGCAGCGGCAACGCGAACTGCGGCTAGATCAGCCCCAGTCCGGCGAGCTTGCGCTCAAGCCGCGCCGGCATCGTGAGCAGTTCGTCGCCATCCTCGAAATCCCCCGGCGCGTCCGCCGGCGCGAGGTATCGCCAGCCCTGATGCGCCCGCTTCAGCTTCGGCCGCACCGCCACCAGCGCCGGATCGAGGCGGATGATCGTGCGCCGGTCGCCTTGCTCTTCGAAGCCCAGGATGGTCTGCCGCGCCGTCAGCCGGTGCTTGACGATCCAGAAGATCGATCCGCCGATCAGCTCATCCGCGCGCTTCGGCCGGAAGCGGGTGACGATCGGCACGATGCCATCCGCCTCGCGCGCCGCCTGGCGCTTGCGCAGCGTCTCGAGGCTCGCGCAGCCGACCGCGACCTTGCTCAGATGAAGTTGGGACACGCGCCGCCAAGTGGCGATTTTCGTATCCGGCATCAATAGCTTGAAGCGGCCCTCAGTCCTCGTCCGCAGCTTCGGGCTGGGCGGCGGGCGGCGGCGGGAAGCGCCGTCCGCATTGCGCCAGAAAGGCCGCCGGCCGCCCCGCCTTGAACGCGCGTGCGGCATAGCCCGCGACGATCCGCTCCGCCTCCGCGTCGCTTCGCGCCCGGCGCTGCAGCACCGGCTGCGCCGCCGCCAGTGCCTGCCCGCTGATTGCGGCGGCGCGCCTCTGCGCGTCGGGATAGTCGACGGCGGTCTTGGCGACGAAATCCGCCATCGCGAAGCAGGTCATCCCGGCCTCATAGGGATCGGGCTGCAACGGGGCCGGATTGCGCTGGCTCTGCGGGAAGGCGGCGTTGCACGGTTCGATCAAAGTCGGCCAGGCCTTGTCCTGTATCTCCGCCATCACGTCCGGCGCGCGCTGTGTCACGGTCACCAGCCGTCGCAGATCGACCTGCACGTCATCCGCCGCCGCCGCGATCATCGCGAAATGCAGGATTTCGGTGAAGCCTTCGAAGGATGGCGTTTCGCTCCCGCCCTGCCGCAATTCCAGCGCCCGCACCGCCGAGCAGGTCGCCGCCTGCGACAAAGGATCGTCCGGCAGCGCCAGTTCCGATTTCACGCACGCCCCCGTGCCCAGGCCCAGCAGCACGACCAGCAACAGCCTCATCCGACCACTCCCGACGCCACGGCGAGTCCCAGGAATACCAGAAAGCCCATCGAATCCGTGATCATCGTCACGAACACCGAAGACGAAACCGCCGGATCCTGCTTCGCCCGCTCCAGCAGGATCGGCACGACGACGCCGCTCAACCCCGCCACCACGATATTGATCAGCATCGCCGCCGCGATCACCCCGCCCAGCAGCGGATTGGCGAAGACCAGCCATGCGCCCACGCCGAGCAACAACGCGATGGTCACGCCGTTCAGCAGCGCCACCCGGATTTCACGCCAGATCGTCCGCCAGGTGTTGGACCGGGTCAGCTGATTCATCGCCAGCGCCCGCACTGCGACCGCCATCGTCTGCGTCCCCGCATTGCCGCCGATAGAGGCGACGATCGGCATCAGCACCGCCAGCGCCACCATCTGCTCGATCGCCGCGCCGAAGAAGGCGATGATCGCCGAGGCGAGCAGGGCCGTGACCAGATTGGCGGCCAGCCACTTGACCCGTGCGCGATAGCTGTCGCGCACCGGCTCGTTGATGTCGCCCTCGCCCGCGCCGGAAAGCAGCAGCGCGTCCTCGCTTGCTTCCTCCTGGATGATGTGGACGATGTCATCGACGGTGATCATGCCGACCAGCCGCCCGCTGTCATCGGTCACCGCCGCGGTGATCAACGCATATTTCTGGAAGCGGAGCGCGACCTCCTCCTGGTCCATCTCGACGGGAATCAGGGTCTGCTCGCGCTGCATCAGATCACCCAGCCCGATGCTGCGCGGCGCCCGCAGCACCCAGGCGAGCAGGATCGTGCCGACCGGCTTCATCTGCGGATCGACCACATAGATTTCCCAGAAATCCGTGCTCAATTCCTCCTGCCCGCGCAGGTAATCGATCAGCTTGCCGACATTCCAATGCTCCGGCACCGCGACGAAATCGCGGCGCATGATGCGGCCGGCGGATTCCTCGGGATAGGAAAGCGCTTCCTCGATCGCGGCGCGATCGTCCGGCTCCATGGCCTCGAGCACCGCCTGCTGCTCGTCGGCCTCCAGATCCTCGATGATCGCGACCGCGTCGTCCGTATCGAGCTGCCCGGCCAGCTCGGCCACTTCCGCCGGCTCCAGCGCGTCGATCAGCTCGTCGCGCACGAAGTCGTTCATCTCGGCGAGCACTTCACCGTCCAGCTCGCCCGCCACCATCGCGGCGAGCGCGCGCCGGTCCTCGCGGTCCAGCAGCTCGAACAGATCGGCGACGTCGGCCGGATGCAGCGGCTCGACCAGCGCCCGCGCGCCTTCCTCGTCGCCCGCCTCGACGCGGTCCATGACCGCGCTGACGAATTCCGGCCTCAGCCGGTCGTCCTCGTCATGGCGGGTGTCCTGCGGCACCGCTTCATCTGGAACCGGGCGCGTATCGAGTTCGCTCTCGCTCACACGCCCTCCTGTCATGCGCTTGACGGTGACAGGGTCCTACGCGGGGGTAGTGCTTTCTTCAATCCCACCCTAAATCGCCGCCAACCCCAATTCAGGAGTCCCCCCAATGTCCGAAGACCGCAACACCCTTATCCTCACCCTCGACAATGGCGACGCGCAGGGCGACGTCACCATCCGCCTGCGCCCCGATCTCGCCCCCGGCCATGTCGATCGCATTCGCACGCTGGCCGAGGAGGGCTTTTACGACGGCGTCGTCTTCCACCGCGTCATCCCCGGCTTCATGGCGCAGGGCGGCGACCCGACCGGTCGCGGTAGCGGCGGCAGCGACAAGCCGGATCTGAAGGCCGAATTCAGCCCCGAGCCGCACGTGCGCGGCACCTGCTCGATGGCCCGCACCAGCGATCCGAACAGCGCCAACAGCCAGTTCTTCATCTGCTTCGACGACGCCCGCTTCCTCGACCGCCAATATACCGTCTGGGGCGAAGTGACCGACGGCATGGACCATGTCGATGCGCTGCCGAAGGGCGAACCGCCCCGCGCGCCCGGCAAGATCGTCAAGGCGCGAGTGGAGTAGAAACTCGCAATCATTCCCCCGTCATTCCAGCGAAAGCTGGAATCTCCCTTCTTCCTGTGGCTTGAAGGCAACGAGATTCCAGCGTCCGCTGGAATGACGGAAGGGAAGGCATGAGACCCGTCACCCTCATCACCGGCGCCTCCGCCGGCCTCGGCGCGGAATTCGCCCGGCAATGCGCCGCGCGCGGCGAGACGCTCGCCTTGCTCGCCCGCCGCCGCGACCGGATGGAGGCGCTGAAGGCGGAACTCCCCGGCGAGGTGCACATCTTCGCCGCCGACCTCGCCCTCCCCGGCGCTCCCGCCGACCTGCTCGCGCAGATCGAGGCGCAAAGCCTCACCGTCGAAACCCTCATCAACAATGCCGGCTTCGGCCTCGGCGGCGACGTGCAGGACGCCGACCCGGATCGCCTCACCGGCATGATCGACCTGAACGTCCGCGCGCTGACCGAACTCACCCGCGCCGTATTGCCCGGCATGCTCGCCCGCGGCCGCGGCGCGATCCTGAACGTCGCCTCCACCGCCGCTTTCCAGCCCGGCCCGCACATGGCCGTCTATTACGCGACCAAGGCCTATGTCCTCTCGTTCACCGAGGCATTGCACCAGGAAATGAAGGGCAAACCAGTCCGCATCACCGCTCTCTGCCCCGGCCCGACCCAATCCGAATTCTTCGATGTCGCCGAGGTCACCGGCATGCTGCCGCGCATGGCCGTTCCGGTCGAAGGCGTCGTCACCGCGGGCCTGAAGGGCCTCGCCAGGGGCAAGGCGATCGTCATCCCCGGCACCAAGAACAAAGTCTTCGCCCAGGGCAGCCGCCTCCTCCCCCGCGCCGCGATGCGCAGGATCGTCGCGCGGATCAAAACGAGCTAGTCTGGCGGCGAAACGCGGGAGGTTTCGCATGCGCTACCGGTTGCCAGCCCTGGCCTTCGCAACCCTGTCCATGCTGACGAGCACTCCCGCTGCGGCCTGCCTCGTGCCACAGATCTTCTATTTCTCGTCCGGTTCGGCCGAAATCACCGAGCGTAGCGAGCAAAGCCTGGCCACGCTTGCGGCCTGGATTCTGAGGCGTGGTTCAGGCCTGAGGGAAATCAATATCGACGGCTATTCCGACCGCACCGGCAGCCGGGCGGCCAGGATGGCCATCTCGCGCGCTCGGGCGCGAGCAATCCGTGACTGGCTTGTCAGCACCGGTATTCCCGCCACCAGGATTTTCGTTCACGGGAGAAGCGATTCCGTTCTGTTGGTCGACACGCCTGATGGGATAGCCGAGACGGACAATCGGCGGGCGGAGGTCTACATCACCCTGACCGACGCGGGCGAAGAAGCTCTAAGGCAGAGCGCCGCTACGAGGACAGCGGGGGGATTTCCGAGCTGCGGCTAAGCAGGCATCGCCGCCTCAGGCCGCTTCGGCCAGCTCCTCCACCAGCCAGTCATGGAACAGCTTCACCGGCCTGCGCCCCAGCGCCGGGCGGCGGCAGGCGAACCAGTAGCTGTACGGACTCGGCGTCGAATCGAACAATTGCACCAGCCGGTCGTCGCGCGCCGCGGCCAGATGCGTTTCGAACATGAAGGCGACGCCCAGCCCCTGCGCCGCGGCTTCCATGATCAGCTGCCCGGAGTCGAAATGATCGACCGCCACCGGCTCGAGATCGGGCACGCCGGCCGCTTCCTTCCACAGATTGAATGTGTCCGGCAGGTCGCGGTGGATCAGCACCGTCGCCCGCGCCAGATCGGCGGGGTGGCGGTAGGCGTCCGGCCCCTCGGCAAGCGCCCGCGCCCCGATCGCCACCGCGCGATTGCCCCCCAGCCGCTTCGCATAAAGCCCGCCGCTCACCCGCCGCGCCAGCACGATGGCCGCGTCAAGACTCTCGTCGAGCCGGGTCAACGCATAGGGCGCGGTATCGATGTCGATATGCAGGTCCGGCTCGCGCGCCCGCAGGTCCGGCAGGCGCGGCAGCAGCCGCTGGGACGCATAAAGGGGCAATGCACCCAGCCGCAGCCGCATCAGATCGTGCGCGCCGGTCGCTTCCTCCATCGCCATGCTGAGCGCGTCCACCGCCGGGCCGATCGTGTTGAGCAGCCGCTCGCCGTCCGGATTGAGCGGCATGGCGTGCGGCCGGCGGTCGAACAAAGGCTTGCCGACATGCCGCTCCAGCGCCTGCACGCGGCGGGTCAGCGCCGGCGACGACAAGGCCAGCGACTCGGCGGCCGCCTTGATCGAACCCAGTCGTGCCACCTGCACGAACGCCTCGATGCCCGTGAGCGGTGGGAGGCGCTTCATGTCGCCGCCCCAATATCAGCCCTGATTTGTGCGCTGCACATAGCCAGACCGCCTTTCGCATCGCAACATACATAGGGAGAGTGATTGCACAACCTGCAATCACCGATTTCTATTTCGCAATTGCACAATTTATGCCGCAGCGCGAAAACGGCCCTGCCTTTTAGGCATCCTCTCCTAAAAACTTTCCAAGGCCGGGGCTTGTCCCCGGCCTCTTTTTTATGCGTCGTTCCCGTGCAGCGGGCCCATCTGGGTCCTTTTGTCCAATTGACCTGCCGGCAAACGAGGCCGACATGGCGCGCATCATGGCCCAGCCTCCCCGTTCCGCCTCAGCCGACTTCCGCCGCATGATCGGCTGGATTGCCGGAATCGGCGTGCTCATGGTCATCGGCGCGCTCTGGTATCTGTCGGCGACCGGCGACGGCCTCACCATCCACATGGTCGTCGCTACCATTGCCGGCGTCTTCTTCTCCGTGCTGCTGGGCTGCGGCCTGTTCGCCGCCGCCTTCTACAGCGACAAGAGCGGCCACGACCGCGACGTTACCGAAGCCACGCGCCAGGAAGACAGGTAAATCCGCCGCAAAGCTGGACGCGGCGTTTCCCATCCCTATGTCGGACCCGACGTAAGGAGAGGTTGAATGGCGGACGGCGAAGCGCCCCAGGATCAGATCGGCGACAAATTGCAGGTCGCGGCGATGCGCCCCGAGGATAGCGGCCGCGGCATTGCCCGCCTGCCGCGCGCGATCATGGCGGCGATGGGCCTGACCGAGGGCGACGTCATCGAGATCGTCGGCAAGCGCGTGTCGCCTGCCCGCGCGATCGGTCCCTATCCCGAGGATGAGGGCCTCAACGTCGTTCGCCTGGACGGCCTGCAGCGGGCCAATGCCGAGATCGGTGCCGGCGACTTCATCGAAATCCGCAAGGCCGAATCGACTCCCGCCCAGCGCGTCGTCTTCGCGCCGGCCCAGAAGAATCTGCGCCTGCACGGCTCCGCTGCGGCGCTGAAGCGCAGCTTCGGCATGACGCCGGTGATCGCCGGCGACATCGTCGCCACCCGCGGCCAGCAGCAGGTATCGGGCGGCGATCTGCCGCCGCAGCTGCGCCAGATGCTCAACGCACCGGCCTATGCGCTGCAGGAAATCCGCCTCGTCGTCGTCTCGACCGTGCCGAAGGGCATCGTCCATATCGACGCGACGACCGAAGTGGAGCTGAAGCCCGAATATACCGAAGCGAAGGAAACCCGCCGCGCCGACGTCACTTACGATGACCTTGGCGGCATGGGCGCGACCATCGACCAACTGCGCGAAATGGTCGAACTTCCGCTCCGCTACCCCGAAATCTTCGAGCGGCTCGGCGTCGATGCGCCCAAGGGCGTGCTGCTTCACGGCCCACCCGGCACCGGCAAGACCCGGCTGGCCCGCGCGGTGGCAAACGAAAGCGACGCCAGCTTCTTCCACATTGCCGGGCCGGAAGTGATGGGTTCGGCCTATGGCGAATCCGAAAAGCGCCTGCGCGACCTGTTCGAGGAAGCGGCCGCCAACGCCCCGTCGATCATCTTCATCGACGAGATCGATTCGATCGCGCCCAAGCGCGGCAATGTCGGCGGCGAAACCGAGAAGCGCCTGGTCGCCCAGCTGCTGACCCTGCTCGACGGCCTCCAGCCTCGCCAGAACCTCATCGTCATCGCCGCCACCAACCGGCCCGAGGCGCTGGACGAGGCGCTGCGCCGCCCCGGCCGCTTTGACCGCGAGATCGTCGTCGGCGTGCCGGACGAGAAAGGCCGGCGCGAGGTGCTGGGCATTCACACGCGCGGCATGCCGCTCGGCGAGGGCATCGACCTCAATGAGCTGGCCCGCCAGACTTACGGCTTCGTCGGCGCCGATCTCGCCGCTTTGGTGCGGGAGGCGGCGATCGAGGCGGTGCGCCGGATCATGCCGAAACTGAACCTGTCCGAAGGCACGATCCCGCCCGAGGTGCTGGACAGTCTCTCCGTCCTCCCGGGCGATTTCACCGAAGCGCTGAAGCGCGTCCAGCCGTCCGCCATGCGCGAAGTGATGGTGCAGAAGCCCGACATTCGCTGGGACCAGATTGGCGGCGTCGATGCGGCCCGCGAGCGGCTGCGCGAAGGGATCGAACTACCGCTCAAGCATCCCGACGCCTTCAAGCGAGTCGGCATTCGCCCCGCCAAGGGCTTCCTGCTCTACGGCCCGCCCGGCACCGGCAAGACCCTGCTCGCCAAGGCCACCGCCCGTGAGGCGGAGGCGAATTTCATCGCCACCAAATCCTCCGACCTGCTCAGCAAATGGTATGGCGAGAGCGAGCAGCAGATCGCCCGGCTCTTTGCGCGCGCCCGCCAGGTCGCGCCGACCGTGATCTTCATCGACGAGATTGACAGCCTGGTGCCCGCGCGCGGTTCCGGCTGGGGCGAGCCGCAGGTCACCGAACGGGTGGTCAACACCATCCTCTCCGAAATGGACGGGCTGGAGGAATTGCAGTCGGTCGTGGTGATCGGCGCGTCCAACCGCCCGAACCTGATCGACCCGGCCTTGCTCCGGCCCGGCCGGTTCGACGAACTGGTCTACGTCCCGGTTCCCGACGAGAATGGCCGTCTCCACATTCTCGGCATCCACACCCGCGGCATGCCGCTGGCCGACGACGTGAGTCTCGAAAAGCTGGCGGATCGCACGCATCGTTTCACCGGCGCCGATCTGGAGGATCTGGTCCGCCGCGCGGGCCTGTTCGCCTTGCGTGCGTCGATGACCGCAACCGCCGTGTCGATGGACGATTTCGAGCGCGCGCTGTCGGAGACGCGCGCCTCGGTGACACCGGAAATGGAACAGGATTACGACCGGATCCGCGAAAGCCTGATGCAGGAAGCGCGCAGCGTCACCGGCATCGGCTTCATCGCGCCGGGCATGCTCACCCCGCGTCCTGGCGGGAAGGTGGTCGACTAGGGGGTCGTCCTCCTTCCCCGCAATGGTCGGGATCGCCCGGAGGAGGCCGCTGGCAAGGCGCGCGGCGCAGCGCGTAGCGGTGCTACGCGCAAGCAAGCAACGTAGCCAGCGGCCTCCTCCGGGCGACCGCGGAGCGGCGGGCGGCTTTTGCCGTCTGGCTGCGTTGCGCGTCGGTCACGATGCGTCAGCATCGCTCTCTCCTTGCGTCTTGCCAGACAGCAAAAGCCGCTCCGTCACGACCGTTGCGGGGAAGGAGGACGACCCCCCAGCGCAGTCCAGATCGCGAGACCGAGCATCACCACGCCGGTCAGCACGAACGGCAGCGACCAGCCGAAGCCGTAGATCAGCACGCCGAGCGCGGGCGCGGCCACATAGGCCAGGCCATTCACGCTGGTCACCATCCCTGCCACCGCATTCTGCTCGTGCGGTGCGACGGCCAGGCTCGCGCCCGAAGTGAAGCCCGGCCGGAACAGCCCGAAGCCGACGGAGGCGAGCGCGAAGCTCAGCGTCATCGTGTAGAGATCGGCGGCAATGCCGGTCAGCACCGATCCGATCGCCGCGAGAATGCTGCCCCACACCACCAATTGCATCGGTGACAATTGCAGCATCGGGATCAGCCACCATTGCGCGAGCAGGCTGGCCACCGCGCCGCCGATCAGCACCACGGCAATGGCATGCTGCGCCTCGCCGATACTGAGCCCCAGCCGGTCGATGACGAGGAAGCCGGCCACGCTCAGCATCACCGCCTGGCCGTGTCCGCCCACCGTCCCCGCGATCAGCCAGCGCCACACCCGCGGATCGCGCCACGCCAGCTTGCGGGGTGCAGGGGCGGCGGTTTCCTCTTCATCTGTCCGGCTTGCGCCGGTCGCGCTGATTGCCGGATAGTCGGCGACCCGTCCCTTGGCCGGATTTTTCGGCGTATCGTCCGGCAGGCGCGTGGCGATCAGCACCAGCACGATCGCGCCGATGCCCGCGAACACGATCAGCGGTCCCGCCAGTCCCAACGGCTCGAACACGAAGAGCGGCGCCATCGCCGGACCGATGATCGTGCCCAGTCCGAAGGAAGAGGCCACCGCCGCCAGCGCCGCCGTCCGCTGCTGCCCGTCGGTGCGCGCGGCGACATAGGCCTGCACCGCCGGGGGCGAGGCCGCCCCGAGCGCGCCGTACAGGCCGCGCCCCAAAAAGAAGATCACGAACACCAACGTCACTGGCAGCCAGCCCGCCAGTCCCACCGCCAGAATGCCGCCGCAAACCAGCATCGAGCCGACGAAGCCCGCCAGCCCCCAGCGCATCAGCGCGCGGCGCCCGCGCAGATCCGCCCGCCGCGCCCAATATGGCGCCGCGACGACCCACAATATCGCCGACAGGCTGAAGGCCAGCGCCACCCACAGGTCCGCGACCCCCAGAGACCGCCCGATCGCCGGCAACAGCGACTGCATCGCCGTATTGCCGGCGGCCGCGACCAACATGACCGCGAACAGCAGCGAAAATCGCTCGCGCCCGAGGCCGAAGCCGGTCGAGCGCTCCTGCGCGGGAAGGTTGGGTCCGTGGGCCATGCGTTTGCCGTAGAAGCCGCAAGCCCACTAAGGAACCCGGTCACCCGATTTGCGACGGAAAGACTCGATGCGGGCCGCCTCTAGGCAGTCTCGCCCTCCGGCTCCGGTGGATCCGCCTCCTGCTCCCACTCCCAATCCGGTTCCGACTGCGGCCAATTGAGAGCCAGGATTATTGCCAGGACGATGGCGAGCAGCGCCACCATCGCGATGGTGGGAAACACCAGAACCAGGAAATTGTAGATGAAGTGGAGCGGGAAGCAGACCGCCAAGCCGATCCAGGGGCGCTCCGCGAAGGTGAAGGCATAAAGCGCGGCCGTCACCGTGTGCATCAGCACCGGGAGCATGCCGCGCAGCGCCAGATCGACGGCATCCAATTGCGTCCAGGGGCCGATCATGGCGTCGCTGCCCAGGGGCAGGAACGGCTTGGCGAACATCAATTCGAAAATGCCGAACAGCATCGCCAGCGCGAATTTGTCGCGCACGAGCCGCTCGCTTCGCGCCGCGGACATCTTGAGGAGTTCCTCGACGAAAACCGCCACAGCCATCACCGCCCAAAAGGTAGACGGCCTCATGATCGGGATGGGGACAATGAACGGCAGGACGACCATCAGCGCGCCGGGCAGGAGGAAAAACACGACCGACTTGCGCAGCATGATCCCGAAGCGCGGATTACCGAGCGTCCGCACCACCCAGACCAATTGCAGGACTAGGCCGGTGGCGAACAGCAGCAGCGCAAAAAAGACCCCCGAACTCACAGTCGCCAGCATAAGCGCGGCCGGGTCGCGGTCAATCGCGTCCGCTTTTGCTGCCCCGAACAACAGTCTTGGCACTGCAACAACAAAAGCGATCCAGCCGAGGGCTTTGCGTCCGGGGCGGCCCGTGCTTATTACGCCATTATGGCGGTACCATCGGACGGCCCCGGCGAAAGAGACGATCTCGGCGAGAGAATCGCACGGCTGACGCCGCGCGAAGCGGAATGCCTGCGCCTCGTCGCCGAACCGATGCGGACGCACGAAATCGCGCATCGGCTCGGCCTCTCACCGACCACGGTCGACACCTATATTTCTTCCGCCTTCAAAAAGCTCGGCACGACCGATCGCGGCACCGCCGCACGCCTGCTGACCGGCCACGAACGCCTATCTGAAAAAACCCGATCCGAATTTCCGGGCGTGGACGAAGCCCCCCTTTCCGGTGCCATTCCTGTGCCGTCGCCGCGGATACCGTTTCCGTGGCCGAGCCGGGGAAGGCCACGCAATGACCTGACGACGCCGCAACTGATCGTCGCGATCGTTATCGCGACGGCGATCCTGCTGGGGGTCGCAACGCTTTACATCGCCGCGCTGGTTGCTCTCAGCGCCAGCGTCTGAGGCAAAAGCCAAAACAGAATTAAGTGCTCCGCCGCCGGCGGAGCCGGGGGAGTCTGCCATGCCCACGCAGAAGATCGCCGCCGCGCGCGCCATTGCCAAGGCCCTGCGCCCGTCCGAGGATATGATCGACACGTCGATCGTCAACGCCGCCAATCTCATCGCCACCATTGCCGAGGCTCGCCTCCAAAGCGGCGTCGCGGCGGAAACCGGTCATGACGCCTTCATGCGCGCCGCCGCCAGCCTGCAGGCGCTGTCCGATGCGCGCGACCATGTCGTCGCCTGCCATCGCGAACTCGCCGGTGTCCGCGATGTCCAGGGCATCGATCCGGGCGAAGCGGGCTGCACGATCAAACTGTCTGAACAGCGGCGTCCGCGCCTCGTTCAGTCGCGCGCCGCTTGACCGCGCCGGCTGGACATGGTCGCGTGATGCGGTGCTGCTGCTCTATGCAACCCTCGTTATCTACGTCACCGCGCTCGTCGGGGTCCTGTGGGCGGCTTTCGCCCGCGGCGACAACGACACGCGGCTGGCGGCTTGGATCACGATCATCGGCGTCGCCGCGACGCAGCTTGCCTGGGCGATCGGGCCCCGCTGGACGGCGTTCGATCCGGGCATCATGCTGGTCGATGCCGGGATGGTTCTCGGCTATGGCTATGTCGCGCACCGCTCCTATCGCTGGTGGCCGATATGGATGACCGCGGCACAAGCTTCGGCCATGCTTACGCATCTGGCGCCGCTGGCGTCTCCGGACGCGATGCTCAGGCTCTATCAGCTGTCGCAGCCGGCCTGGATGTTCGTGGTCCTGTGGACGATCGCGCACGGCAGTTTGCGGCCGCCACGGCTGCCGAGCACGCTCTCGCCGAATATGCCCGGCGCGGCGCCGCCTTCCCGGAGCTGAAGGACGACGCCGACTGGGCGATCGTGCTGGTGATGATTGCGAGCCTCAAATGCGCGCGTCCGGTCACCGTCGGGGATGCATGCCTCGGTTCCGGCGCGCCGGGAACGACGGCGCTGCGCCGCATCCGCTGGCTGGAGCAGGCGGGGATATTGGTGCGGTCGCGGGATCCGGGCGATGCCCGGCGCGCGCTGCTGCGCCTGAGCGCCGAGACCCAGAAGAGGCTGATCGCCTACCTCGCCTGAGGTCGCGGAACGGTGCGGGCGCGGCGGGTGTTCCGCGCGGGCGTCATCGCTTACACGGACCCTCGTGCCCGTCGCCCGCCTCAGCCTCACCGATTTCCGTTCCTATGCCGATCTGGTGATCGAGCCGGGTTCCGGCCTCGTCATCCTCACCGGCGAGAATGGTGCAGGCAAGACGAACATCCTCGAGGCGGTCTCCCTTCTCGCCCCCGGCCGCGGGCTGCGCGGCGCGGCGCTCGCCGATATGGCGCGCAGCGCCGGCCCCGGGGGCTTCGCGGTGGCGGCGATGCTCGGCGACGTCGCCCTCGGCACCGGCACGCTCGCCGCCGCGCCGGACCGCCGCCTCGTCCGCATCAACGCCGCCCCCACGGCCGCCAACTCGCTCAGCGAATGGCTGTCGGTCCTCTGGCTCACCCCCGCTATGGACCGGCTGTTCATCGAGGGCGCGGCCGGCCGCCGGCGCTTCCTCGACCGGCTGACTTTGGCGCTGCACCCGGCCCACGCCACCCACGCCGCCCGCTACGACGCCGCGATGCGCGCCCGCAACAAATTGCTCGGCGAGGATCGCACGCCCGACGCCGCCTGGCTCGACGCGCTCGAGGCCCGCATGGCCGAGCATGGAGACGCGCTCGAGGCCGCCCGCATCGACACCGTCGCCGCCCTCGCCGAACGCCTCGCCATGGCAACCGAGGGTCCGTTCGCCCGCGCCGCCATTGCCCTCGAAGGCGACGACGCGGCCGATCTCTCGACCCGCCTTCGCCAGAGCCGCGCCCGCGACGCCGCCGCCGGCCGCACACTCGCCGGACCTCACCGCGCCGACCTGATCGTCACCCACGAAGGCAAGCAGCAGCCCGCCGCCCGCGCCTCGACCGGCGAACAGAAGGCGCTGCTGCTGAGCCTCGTCCTCGCCCACGCCGAGCTGGTCCGCGGCCGCACCGGCCGCCCGCTCATCCTCCTCCTCGACGAGGTCGCCGCGCACCTCGACCCCGCCCGCCGCGCGGCGCTGTTCGACTGGCTCGCCGCCACGGGCGGGCAGGTCTGGATGACGGGCACCGAGCCCGCTTTGTTCGACAGCGCCCCGGCCGCCAGCCGCTACCGCGTCCACGATGGCCGGGTCACCGGCGAATGAGCTATTCCGCGAAGCCGATGTCCAGCGCCCGCGCCCGCAGACCGTAGCGTCCGTACGGTGTCACCAGCCCGGCCCGCGACAGCCCGCCGGCCGGATCGATGCCGACGGCGCGCAACTCTAGCGACGTTCCGCTGGGCTGCGGCCACGCGCCCGGGCGCAAGCGTCGTTGCCGACGCCAAACCCGTCCGGATCGGGCGCGTTCATCTCCGCGCCGCTGCAGGGCTGTTCCGAATAGGGTGCCTCGGCAGCGAAGCTCACCGATCGGGGCACCGTCCCTGCGGGGGCATAGGCGAGCAGGAGGCCATGAACGCGGGGCAGCAGCATCGCCGTTGGCGCGGAGGGCGTATCGCTATTGCTCGATATCGACCGCATGCGGCCTTCGTGGAATTGCTCGACCTCCACCCAGGTGCCGCCAAGGATCGTGGCCCGTTCGCCTGACCAATTCCCGGCCGCCGCGTTGAAGCTGTCGATCGCCGACTGGTAGTCTTCTTCCGGCACTTCGAAGCCATGGGTTGAACGCAGAACAGTGCCTCTTCCGTACACATCCGCATCGACCAGAAAATAATCCACTTCAACGCGATCGCAGCGCATCGGCCCGTCGCCTGAGCCGCCTCCCTCACCTGTCATCGCACAGCCATGGGGATGCGGCTTGAAATCCGCCACGAAACTGAGTTCCTGCTCGCCAACGCCGATGCTGACCCGCATGCCATTCGGCGCAAGGCGGTCGAGCGGCGGAAGTTGGCGGCGATCGAACATGGCCTCCTGAAGGGGCCCGGGAACAACCTTCGACATCTCCGGTTCGGCACGATTTCCCGAGGTCGTTTCCGTGTCGGCCGAATCCCCTCCGCAGGCGCTTGCGGCGAACAAGAGGGCAAACGCGAACGCCTGCCGATGGCTCAAGCCGTGAGCCAATTGGAAACCCTGCTGCGAAGCGTCATTCCGCCCCATTTCCCTCGCCTTTTGCCCTTTGTCTTCCTATATGATGGACTATGGCAACATCCCCCAATGAGAACAGCTACGGCGCCGATTCCATCAAGGTGCTGAAGGGCCTCGACGCGGTCCGCAAACGGCCCGGAATGTATATCGGCGACACCGACGATGGATCGGGCCTGCACCACATGGTGTTCGAGGTCTCCGACAATGCGATCGACGAGGCTTTGGCCGGCCATTGCGACCGGATTCTGATTACTTTGAACGCGGACGGCTCGGTCAGCGTCGAGGATAATGGCCGCGGCATCCCCACCGGCATCCATGCCGAGGAAGGGGTCAGCGCGGCCGAGGTCATCATGACCCAGCTCCATGCCGGCGGAAAGTTCGAGAACACCTCCGACGAGAACGCCTACAAGGTGTCCGGCGGCCTCCACGGCGTCGGCGTCTCGGTGGTCAACGCTTTGTCCGAGTGGCTGGAACTGACCATCTGGCGCGACGGGATCGAACATTGGATGCGCTTCCGCCACGGCGATGCCGAGGCGCCCCTGGTTGAGCGCGGGCCGGCGCCCGAAGGAAAGAAAGGGACGCGCGTCACCTTCCTGCCCTCGACCGAGACGTTCAAGAACGTCACCGAATTCAACTTCGACACGCTCGAACATCGCTACCGCGAGCTTGCCTTCCTCAACAGCGGCGTCCGCCTCGCTCTGGTCGATGCCCGCCACGAGGACGAGAAGATCGTCGAACTCTTCTACGAGGGCGGCATCGCTGCCTTCGTGAAGTGGCTGGACCGCGCCAAGACGCCGCTCTTCGCGGACCCGATCTCGGTGAACGGCCAGCGGGACGAGGTGGGCATCGACGTCGCGCTCGAATGGAATGACAGTTATTACGAGCAGGTCCTCTGCTTCACCAACAACATCCCACAGCGCGACGGCGGCACCCACCTCGCCGCTTTCCGCTCGGCGCTGACCCGCACGCTGAACAATTTCGCGGACCGGTCGGGGATGCTGAAGAAGGAGAAGGTGAGCCTCACCGGCGACGATATGCGTGAAGGGCTGACTGCGATCGTCTCGGTCAAGCTGCCCGATCCCAAGTTCAGCAGCCAGACCAAGGACAAATTGGTCTCGTCCGAGGTGCGTCAGCCGCTGGAAAGCCTGATCGCCGACAAGCTCGCCGAATGGCTTGAGGAGAACCCGACGCCGGCTCGCGCCGTGATCCAGAAGATCATCGACGCCGCCGCCGCCCGCGAGGCCGCCCGCAAGGCCCGCGAAGCCAGCCGCAAGTCGGTGATGGGCGTTGCGTCCCTGCCCGGCAAGCTCGCCGACTGTCAGGAGCGCGACCCGGCCAAGTCAGAGTTGTTCCTCGTCGAGGGTGACTCGGCCGGCGGCTCCGCCAAGCAGGGCCGCGACCGCCACTATCAGGCGATCCTCCCTTTGCGCGGCAAGATCCTCAACGTCGAGCGCGCCCGCTTCGACCGAATGCTCTCGTCCAAGGAAGTCGGCACCCTCATCCAGGCGATGGGCACCGGCATCGGCCGCGACGATTTCAACATCGAGAAGCTGCGCTACCACAAGATCGTCATCATGACCGACGCCGACGTGGACGGCGCCCACATCCGTACTTTGCTGCTCACCTTCTTCTATCGGCAGATGCCCGACATCATCGAGCGCGGGCATCTCTTCATCGCCCAGCCGCCGCTCTACAAGGTCGCGAAGGGCCGGAGCGAGGTCTACCTCAAGGACAATCAGGCGCTCGACGACTACCTCGTCGATGGCGGCATCGACACGCTGCGGCTGGAAACGAGTGACGGTCCCTTGTTCGGTGACGAACTGCGCAAACTTGCCGAGCACAGCCGCCGGATGAAGGCGCTAATGGCCTATGTCCCGCGTCGCTACGACCCCGCGATCATCGAGGCACTGGCCCTCACCGGCGCGCTCGATCCGAAGCTGGAGCAGAGCGGCCGGACCGACGCGCTGGCGAGGACCGCCGCCTGGCTGAACGCGGTGGACGAGGAAGGCCAGTGGACCGCCCGCCCCGGCGAGGACGGCAACATCCTCCTCGCCCGCCTGTGGCGCGGCGTCACCGACCATCACGTCATCGACCACAAATTCCTGGTCAGCGCGGAGGCCCGCAAGCTCCACACGCTCGCCGGCGAACAGGCCGAAGCCTATGCCGCGCCCGCGCGGCTGGTCGTCTCGAAAGCCAGCGCCCCGGCGCAGACCGGCGCCGTGGATGCCGAGGCGGAAGAAGTCGAAGATGCCACCCCGATCTCGACCAAGGGCACCCTCGTCACTCGCCCGTCCGAGCTGCTGGAAGGCATCCTCGCCGCAGGCCGCAAGGGCCTGTCGGTGCAGCGCTACAAGGGCCTCGGCGAGATGAATGCCGACCAGCTTTGGGAAACCACGCTGGACCCGTCCAACCGCGCCATGCTCCGCGTTGAGATTTCCCAGGCCGACGTGGCCGACGAAATCTTCACCCGCCTGATGGGCGACGTGGTGGAACCCCGCCGCGACTTCATCCAGGAGAATGCGCTGAACGTGGCGAATCTTGATGTCTGAGTATTGCCAAGTAGCTGAGAACGCGTTCTCGCTACTTTGCATACTTTACAGCTGGCAGCCTGTGATCGTCGGTTTGGTGGTCGTCGCCGCTGCGATCATCGGCCACTCGATCGCTTGGAGGGCGATCAACGTTAACAAAAATCATGAGCGTGAGCGACTTCGCCGAAGGTTCAACGCGTCGCGGGCGACCTTGACTCACGTACTGAGCGATATCTGCGAGTACGCTCGAAACGCCGCTGATGCGTTGAAGGCGGTCCATGCGAGTGCCGGCCAGCATGGATTCGGCGCGCCAACTCTCGGCCTCGCTGTACCTGCGCTTCCGGGCAACCTCCAATCCTCGTTAGAAAGTGTCATCGAAGCGGCCAATGACGATTATCTTGCTGATTTTACAGCAGATATTCTAGGTGAAATTCAAGTTTTGAATGCCAGAATGCGAGATTTGTCCCGGATTGGAAGTCATCAGATTGGCCTGCAAAGCACTGTGGAGGACTACATTATCCAGGCGGCTAGAATCTACGCGAAGGCTTCGTCATTGTTTGGATTTGCGCGGAGGGAAACTGCAACAGCTGCAGAAAGTGAGAAAAAGTCTGTTCTATCCGCTTTGTCCCTGATGAATGTCGATGAAGGCGATTACCCCCGTCTAATGGCCACGGCGCATAGACGATATCCTAGCGACAGCTGAGGCCGGAGGCAGCCGACAACGGCCCTACATTTTCCTACTAGACCAGCATCGGCTAGAATCTCTCAGACCATACCGTTCTTTCTCAGCTTGAAGACCGCATCTGACCGAAATGCCCGCACTGAAAGATAAGGGTTTTCTCGGGCGATTATGGGGGACTTTGGGTAGTTTGAACTTTCCGCGACGCGGCCGATTCACCCCCGCCGGAACCAGCGCCCGGCCAGTTTCGCCCGCCTGTCCACATCCTCATCGCGGATGCGCAGCCACATCGCCGCCATCAGGCTGAACACGCCGAACAGGAACAGCCCGGCAGCGACCACCGGGAACACCCACTCCCGCTGCGCAATCACATCGAGCGCGCTGTCGAAGCCCAAGGGCCGGTCGCCCCAGCCGATCGCCACCGCCAGCACCTGCCAGCCGATCACCACGAAGACGATGCCACGCGCCAGATAGCCGACCGTCCCGGCAAAGCGGGCGAAGCGCGGCTGGCGCGCGTGCAGGAAGCGCATGAAGGCGCCGCGCAGCCCGATCAGGCACTGGCCGATGCCGGTGATGATGATGATGATCCCGACCGCGCCGACCAGCCACAGCCCGCCGGGCCAGGCTGCGGCGGTGCTGGCCGCCGCTTCCTCCTGCCCCTCCGTCCCGGCACTCCCGGATTCGGCGATCAGGATCGCGCCCGCGCACAGCAGCCAGTGGCCCAGGCCACTCACCACCAGTCCGATACGAGTGATGATGCCGTAGAGCGAGCGCCCCTCGTCATCGAGGTCGAGAATACCGCCGACCAGCCGCCACAGGCCGTAGCCGAACAGCCCGACCGCGAGCGCGATGATCAAGACTTCCCCGAACGGCACGTCGCGCATCCGCTCCATCACCGTCGCGGCATGCGTGCCATGCGTCGTCGCCAGCGCGAAATAGCCGAGCGCGAGATAGACCACGCCGCGCGCCGCGAACCCGGCGCGGGCATAGGGTTCGAGACGGAGAAAGGCTTGCACCCCCGCACCTTAAGGACGCGAGGGTGCAAGCGGAAGGCGTTGCGAACCTAGCGCGACGCGCGCGCCCCGCCGGCCTCGGCGCTCTGCGTCAGCTGCACAAACTCGCGCCGCCACCAGTCGTTGAGGTTCGCCCGCTGCGCCAGCGCCCGCACGTCGGCGAAGCTGAAGCGGCCCATATTGGTGTCGCCGCGCAGCAATTGCCCATAGGCCGCCACCGCCACCGCGAACGCCGTATCGCCCGACGGCGCCCGCGCCGAGCGGATCGCTCCGGCCGACAAAGGCTGCTCGATCAGCCGGCTCTCGTTCTGGCCGGGCAATTTGTAGCGCAGCCGCAGATGCGCCATCTCGCCCGCCTGGGCCGGCGGTCCGGGCCGGCGATTGCCTTCATAGCGGCGCTCAGGCAGCCAGCCGCGCCCGCCCGCAGGCACGATCTCGTAGAGCGCCGTCACCTGATGGCCCGCGCCGATATCGCCCGCGTCGACCGCGTCATTGGCGAAATCCTCTTCGCGCAGCGCCCGGTTCTCATAGCCGATCAACCGGTACTCGGCGACCTGCGCCGGGTTGAACTCGACCTGGATCTTCACGTCCTGGGCGATCGTGAACAGGGTCGAGCTCAACTCCTGCGAAAGCACTTTCTGCGCCTCGCGGGGTGAGTCGATATAGGCGTAATTGCCGTTCCCCTTATTGGCGACCTGCTCCATCATCGCTTCATTGTAATTGCCGGTGCCGAAGCCGAGCGCCGTCAGCTGCACGCCCGAGCGCCGCTCCCGCTCGACCATGTCGATGATCGCGTCATTGTTGCTGAGGCCGACATTGAAGTCGCCGTCGGTCGCCATGATCACACGGTTGATCCCGCCCTCGATCATATTCTCCCGCGCGGTGCGGTAGGCCAGCGCCATGCCCTGCGCCCCGGCGGTCGATCCGCCGGCCTGCAGGCGGCCCAGCGCCTCCACCACCCGGCGCGGATCGCCGGTCGGGTCCAGCACGCGTCCGGCCGCGCCCGAATAGACCACGATCGACACCCGGTCGCGCGGGTTCATCTGCTCGGCGACCAGAGCCAAAGAGCATTTCACCAAAGGCAATTTGTCGCGGCTGAACATCGAACCGGACACGTCGACCAGGAACACAAGGTTGGCCGCCGGCCGCTCCCGCGCCGCGACATCGTACCCGCGCAGCCCGACGCGCAACAGCCGCGTCTCCGGGTTCCACGGGGTCGTGGTGACATCGGTGCTGATCGAGAAAGGCCGCGAACGATCCGCCGGGCGCGGATAGTCGTAGCGGAAATAGTTCAGCATCTCCTCGGTCCGAACCGCGGCCTGCGGCGGCATGCGGTTGTCGTTGAGGAAGCGGCGGACATTGGCATAGCTGCCCGTGTCCACGTCGACGCCGAAGGTCGAAACCGGCTCATCAGCGACCGCGCGGACGGCGGCGACTTCTTCGCCGGCATAGCGTTCGCGGTCCCGCAAATCCGGCCGCGGCATCGGTCGGGGCATGGGACCGCCGATGCGCCCCCCGACCACGGTAGCGGCCCGCTCCTGCGCCATCTGCGGGGCGTGATTGACCATCGGCGAAGGCGCCGCGACGCCGGATGGGGGCCCGCCAGACCGCATCCGCATCGATCCGCCATAATAGTCCCGTGGGTCCTCCTGCAGATAGCGCGCGCAGATCCTGTCCGGGTCGCTATCGCGTCGTTCAGCGGCGGGCTGGGCCGGTGCGGGCGCGGTAAAGGGCGCGGGTACGCTGCCGGTCATGGCAAGCGCGGTCATGGTGGCGAAAATAATGGTACGCATCGTCGGATTCTCCCCAAGCGATCGATGTGACATCATCACATCATCTGGGGCGTGAACCGTTTCTGAACGCTGACCGGAGCGCCCGAACGCTAGGGAAAAAGTAAGCGTTATTGCGGATAATGAGCCGTTGAGGATGCCGAGCCGCCCATGAACGAATTTCGCGCTGCGCTGAAGAATGGCGAGGTCGCCAAGGCCATGTCGCCCATCGCCTCCGACAAGGACCGCCGCCGCAAGGTCGAGAAGGGCCTGACCGGCCTGCTGATTCCGCGCGCGGAGCGCCGCACCTCCAATCAGCGCCGCGAGGAGCGCTATCGCGGGATCGTCGACCGGGCGACCTTGACCTTTCGCGGCAAGACCCTGCTCGCCAAGGTGGTCAACATCTCCGAAAGCGGGCTGATGATCGAGGCGTCGATCGAACCCCGGATCGCGGAGGAAATCAGGATCGAGTTTGACGGCTTCGAGCCGCTGACCGGCATCGTCCGCTGGGTCCGCGACGGCCGCATCGGTCTCGATCTGGGCGAAGGCGCCATTTCACTCGGCTGAAGTTCAAGGCTTCGCGCTCCGCGCGGGGCACACTACAAACAAAGCGTGAACGACGACGAGTCACCCGCGCCCGTCCGCAAGATCATCCATGTCGACATGGATGCCTTTTACGCGAGCGTGGAGCAGCGGGACGACCCGTCATTGCGAGGCAAGCCGGTCGCGGTCGGCGGCGGCTCGGAACGCGGCGTGGTCGCGGCGGCCAGCTACGAGGCGCGCAAGTTCGGCGTGAAATCGGCGATGGCGTCGGTCACCGCGCGACGGCGTTGTCCGGACCTGATCTTCGTCAAGCCGCGCTTCGAGGTCTATCGCATCGTCTCCAACCAGATCCGCGCCATCTTCCACGATTACACGCCGTTGGTGGAGCCTCTCAGCCTCGACGAGGCCTATCTCGACGTCACCGAGGATCTGAAGGGGATCGGCGTTGCCACCCGCATCGCCGAGGAGATCCGCGCCAGGATCGAGCAGGAGACCGGCCTCACCGCCTCCGCCGGGGTCAGCTACAACAAATTCCTCGCCAAGCTGGCCTCCGACCAGAACAAGCCCGACGGCCTGTGCGTGATCACACCGGCCAAAGGCGAGGCGTTCGCGCAGTCGCTGCCCGTCCGGCGCTTCCACGGCGTCGGCCCGAAGACGGCGGAAAAGATGGCGCGGCTCGGCGTCGTCACCGGCGCGGATCTGGCCGGGCACAGCCTGGAATGGCTGGAGCGCAATTTCGGCAGCTCGGGACCGTATTATTACAACCTCGCCCGCGGCATCTGCCACCGCACGGTCAAGCCGAACCGCGAGCGTAAATCGCTCGGTGCCGAGGACACCTTCTTCACGGACCTGACCGACCCGGAAGTGATGGCGACGGAACTGGCGCGAATCGCCGACACAATCTGGGGCCGGATCGGCGAACGGCCGATCGCCGGGCGGACCGTGGTACTGAAGATGAAATATCGCGACTTCCGCATCGTCACCCGCTCCTTCTCCCGTCCGCAGCCCATACGTGGCCGCGACGAGTTCCTGGCGATCGGATTGAAGCTGCTGGAGCGGCTGGTGCCCGTGCAAATGCCGGTGCGGCTGCTGGGCCTTACGCTTTCTAGCCTTTGCGAGGATGAGCCGCAGTCGGAGGCCGAGCCAGCCTTATTGCTGTAGCCGCGCGCGCATCAGCCCGCGCAGAGCGTTGCCGACCAGGAAACCGCCGGTCAGATCCTCGACCCGCAGATCGGCTTCGACCACCTTTCCCTCGGTAATCAGCCGCTCGCGCAACACACCGGGCAGGAGACCGCGCGACAAAGGCGGGGTAAGCAGCTGCCCGCCTTGTTCCACGAACAGGCTGGTGAAACTGCCTTCGGTCAGAAAGCCGTCGGGATCAGCGAACACGACCTCGAACGTGCCGCCCGCGAGCCGCGCCTCGTCATAGAAGCTCCGGTCGCTCGTCTTGTGACGCAGGCGGAAATCGTGCGGCGACGCCGGCAGAGGCACTACCGCCACGGAAACCGGCTCGTCCGGCGCCTCCGGCAAAGGCGTGACCTCCACCGCGATCGCGCCGCCACGCGAGACCAGCAAACGCACCTTGCCCGCACCCACGCCGAAAGTGGCCGCCTGCAATTCGTTGCGCGCATCGTGCCGGTCGAAGCGGAAACCGAGCGCGTCGGCGCTGGCCTTCAGCCGGTCGAGATGGCGGTCGAGATCGACCACGCCGTCCTGCGGGTCGTGGCGCATCGTCTCGATCAAATCGAAGCGTGCTCGGGTCGCGGTGAACAAGCCCTTCGCCAGGCATTCCCGCCATTCGTCCGGCGCCTTGCTGTCCGCCACAATGCCGGAGCCTAAGCCCAACCGCGCTATTCCATCGCCTTCACGCATCACCATCGAACGAATGGCGACGTTGAACGCCGCATCGCCATTGGCCGCGACCCGCCCGATAGAGCCGCAATAGACACCGCGCGGCGCGATCTCGTTCTCCGCAATGATCTCCATCGCCCGGATCTTGGGCGCGCCGGTAATCGAACCGCAGGGGAAGATGGCGCGGATTACATCGACCGCATCCAGCCCGTCCTGCAACTCGCCGGTCACGGTCGAAACCAGCTGATGCACGGTCGGATAGGTTTCGACCGTGAACAGGTCCGGCACCTTCACGCTGCCGGGCTTCGATACGCGCGACAGATCGTTGCGCAGCAGATCGACGATCATCAGATTTTCGGAGCGCTGCTTTGGGTCGGCGGCCAGCTCTGCGATGTTCGCCGCGTCCTTCTCCGGCGTGGCGCCGCGCGTCGCCGTACCCTTCATCGGGCGGGTGATGACGCGGCCGGCTTCGAGCGTGAAGAACAGCTCCGGCGAGAAGGACGATATCCACTGCTCGCCGGTGAAGACCAGGGCGCCATGCCCCATCCGCGCGCGGCGCCGGAGTGCAGCATAGATGGCGAGCGGATGCCCCACGACCGGCACGTCGGCCGGGAAAGTGTAATTGGCCTGATATATGTCTCCGGCGAAAATGTGTTCGTGAAGATTGGCCAGCGCCGCCTCATAGGCTTCGCGCTCGATCCGCGGCCGCGCCGCGCCCGCCCAGGCCCCCGCCGGATCGGGCAGCCAGGACGTGGCATCCACCTCCTCCACCCGCTCGAACGCACCGAACCAGAGCAAAGGCACCGCCTCCGCATCGCGCATCAGCGGGGCGAGCTTCGGCTCAAGCGCGGCGCCAGCCTCGTAGGCGATAAAGCCCGCTACCTCGCCCACGCCGCGCAGCCGCTCGAGCGCCGGTTCGACCTCCACCGGCACACGCGCCTCGATGATGACGGACGGCTCGCTCAACAGCGTCGCGCGGCCGCCGTCGCGGGCGTCGTCCAGCAACACGAATGGGCGGTCGATCCTCACGCCGGGAGCGATGACGCCGCCCCCGCCCTTTGTCGAGCCGCCGATTGCTAGGCGGTACCGTGTTGGCTAAGCATGACACCAATAATCAGAGGGGATCATCATGCGCCTGAAGCTGCTCGCCACCTGCCTGTTCCTGCCGGCCGCGATCGGATCGGCGCACGGCCAGCAGCCGACGACTCCGGTGCCGCCTCGCGTGGTCGAAAAGCCCGCGGCACTGACCGCCGACGGCATTCCCGCCGTGCCGATGGACCTGGCCGAGCGCACGCGGCCCTACATGGAATTCCGCACTGCCGGCTTCACCAGCTGGAACCCGCGCGATCGGTCGATGACCATCTCGACCCGCTTCGGCAACACCAACCAGATTCACAATGTCGCGGCGCCGATGGGCGACCGGCGGCAGATTTCGTTCGAGGCGGAGCCGGTCGGCGGACAATGGTCTCCCACCGGCGACGTGCTGCTCGCCCAGAAGGACATTGGCGGCAACGAATTCTTCCAGATCTATACGCTGGCGAACGGCCGCCTGACGCTGCTGACCGATGGCGCCAGCCGCAACGGCTTCAACGCCTGGAGCCATGACGGGCGGTGGATCGCTTACACCTCCACCCGCCGCAACGGCGCCGACAACGACATTTACGTGATGGACCCCCGCGATCCGTCCACCAACCGTATGGTCGCGCAGGTGCGTGGCGGCGGTTGGGGCGTGCGCGATTTCCACCCCGACGGGCGGCGCGCCGTGGTCGGCGAATATCTGTCGATCACCAAGTCGAATCTGCACATGCTCGATCTCACCAGCGGCCAGATGACGCCGATCGGCGATCATGCCCGCGACATCGCCTATGGCGGTGCCCAATTCTCCCGCGACGGCACCTTGTGGGCGACCTCGGACGAGGGTTCGGAGTTTCAGCGGCTGGGCACGATCGACCTCGCCACCGGCCGCTTCCGCCCGGTGGTCAGCGACATCAACTGGGATGTCGAAAGCTTCGACATCGCCGAAGACGGCAGCTTCATCGCTTTCACCACCAACGAGGCGGGGCGCTCGAAGCTCTACATCCTCGATCCGCGCACCGGCCGCCGCCGCAGCGTCGATACCATTCCGGCCGGCCTGATCGGCGGCCTCGAAATCGCGCCTTGGGGCGACATCGGCCTGACGCTGACGTCCGCACGCAGCCCCGCCGATGCTTACTCGGTGAACCCGCAGACCCTGGCGCTGACTCGCTGGACGCAGAGCGAGACGGGCGGGCTGGATCCCAACGTCAATGTCGAGCCGGAGCTGATCGAGGTGGCGAGCTTCGACGGCGAGCGGGTCTCCGGCTTCCTTTATCGCCCCGATCCGCGCCGCTTTCCTGGCCCGCGCCCGCTGATCGTCAACATCCATGGCGGCCCCGAGGCGCAATCCCGCCCCGGCTTCATGGGCCGCAACAATTACCTGCTGAACGAGCAGGGAATCGCCATCTTCTTCCCGAACGTCCGGGGATCCTCCGGCTACGGCAAACGCTTCCTCGGCCTCGATAATGGCGCCGCCCTGCGTGAGAATAGCGTGCTCGACATCGGCGCCTTCCTCGACCGGTTCGAGCGCGACGCGGCGATCGACCGCAGCCGCATCGCGGTCACCGGCGGCTCCTATGGCGGCTACATGTGCTACGCCTCCGCGATCCGCTACGGCACCCGTCTGCGCGGCGCGAATTGCGTGGTGGCGATCTCGAACTTCGTCACCTTCCTGGAGAACACGCAGAGCTATCGCCGCGACCTGCGCCGTGTCGAATATGGCGATGAGCGCGATCCCGCCGAGCGCGCCCGCCTGCTCGCCATTTCGCCAATGACCCGTTCACGCGAGCTGACCATCCCGCTGATGGTCGTCACCGGCGCCAACGACCCGCGCGTGCCGCAATCGGAAGCCGACCAGATGGTCGCCGCCGTCCGCGCCAATGGCCGCGAGGCGTGGCACCTGGTCGGTGAGAATGAGGGCCACGGCTTCGCCAAGAAAGAGAATCAGGACTATAATTTCTGGGTGAATTTGATGTTCTGGCAGCGGCATCTGCTGGGCGACGCTGCCTCGCCCGCCGCGGCGCCGGGCGGGCCTCCCCAAGGCGAGCGCGGACGCTAGTTCAATCGACGCGCCGGGCGGCCCATGCAGGCTGTCCGGCCGCAGTGTGCATCCCGGCGTCACCGACCTCAACATTCAGGGCGAAGCCTTCGCCGGTCAGGCGGAGCGCCCGCCCCGATAGACGACCGGTGACAGGCAACGACCTGCCTTCGCTCACCAAAGTCCCACCCACGTTCTGATAGAGTTGCTCCAGTTCGAGCAGATGCATCCGGCCATCCGGATCCGTGAGTTCCCAGCTCCCGCCCGCAATCGCCGGTACACGCCACAGGAAGATGCGGCGGCTGTCGAGTTCGTCCCGCGCGTCCGGCTCCCAGTCGCCCATGTCGAAGGCGTGGCTGACCACCCGCGCCCCCGCCGGTAGTTCGGTCAGCAGGCGCGGGCGCAACCGCAGATTGATCCCCGGCAACAGGTAGAGCGCGATCACGCTCGCCTCGTAAATCGGTGTCTCGAACAAATCCTGGCGGCGGAAGGAGACACGCCCCTGCACGCCGGCACTGCGCGCGCTCGCGCCGGCCTGCTGCAACCGCATGCCGTCGAGATCGACGCCCAGCGCCCGCGCCCCGCGGCGTCCGGCCGCGACCGGAATGCGCCCGTCGCCGCAGCCAAGATCGATCAGATAGTCTGACGCGCCAACCTCGGCGAGATCGAGCATCTTCTCGACCAAATCCTCTGGCGTCGGGACATAAGGCACTTCAAGCTCGCGCCTGCGCTGGGCGAACAGGGGCGCGGAGGCACCGCCTGCAAGAATGGCGAGCGCCGCTCGGCGGGTGATTGGCATCGTCATCTTACCGTCCACAGATACAGGAAGCGGCCGTACACGCACTCCTCGCGGTCGGCGTCCCACCCCGCGATCGGCCAGGCGTGGCTGACCACGCGGCTTCCCTTTGGCAATTCGGTGCGGAGGCGATGGGCCAAGAGCCGGTTGGGCAGCGGCAGCAGGTAAAGCGTCACGATCGTCGCGCCGCTGAGATCGGTGAGGAACAGATCCTCCCGGCGGAATGAAGCCGAATCGCCGGCGCCTGCCGCATCCGCTGCGGCCCGCGCCTCGGCAATCCGCTCGGGGTCGAAATCGACGCCGAGCGCTTTCGCTCCGCGCCGGGCGGCCGCCACGACGATGCGCCCATCGCCGCAACCCAGGTCGATCAACCGGTCGCCCGGACCGCATGCGGCGAAATCGAGCATCCGCTCCACCAGTTCGGACGGCGTCTGCCAATAAGGCGCGTCGCAATGATTGCCGCCGGCCGCGAACGGGCCGCGGATGCCGAGGCACAGGCGGTCGTCGGCATCGAACGGGGCATGGTCCATTGTATCAGCCTAGCCACAGGTGATCCGATACGGAACCGGCTTCGCTTGCATCGCCCATCGCACGAGGCCATCTCCGCGCCATGACCCAGTCGATACCGCTCAAAGCGGCGATCATCCCGGTGACGCCGCTCCAGCAGAATTGCTGCCTGATCTGGTGCACCGAGACGATGCGCGGCGCCTTCACCGATCCGGGCGGTGATCTCGACCGGCTAAAGGAGGCGGCCGCCAAACAGGGCGTCACGATCGAGAAACTGCTGCTGACCCACGGCCATATCGACCATTGCGGTTCGGCAAAGATCCTCGCCGAGGAGCTCGGCGTGGCAATCGAAGGGCCGCACGAGGACGACCGTTTCTGGATCGAGCGGCTGGAGGATGACGGCCGCAAATATGGCATCACCGGCAAGCCGTTCGAGAGCGACCGCTGGCTCGTTAACGGCGATCAGGTGACGGTCGGCAATGTGACGATGGACGTCTATCATTGCCCCGGCCACACGCCCGGCCACGTAATCTTCCATCACCCGGCCTCGAAGCTCGCCATCGTCGGCGATGTGCTGTTCCAAGGCTCCATCGGCCGCACCGATTTCCCGATGGGCAACCACCAGGATCTGATCGACGCGATCACCACCCGGCTATGGCCACTGGGCGACGATACGACATTCGTCCCCGGCCATGGCCCGGTCTCGACCTTCGGCCGCGAGCGGCAGAGCAATCCGTTCGTATCGGATCGAGCCTTGGCCCAGGCCTGATCCGCCTACCCCCGGACGACGGGCGCGTCAGACGTTCTCACCCTCAGCCAACCTCGCCATCCGCGCGACGACCAACGTGGCTCGCTCCCGCAAGAAGTCGTCATACGAATCCCGCAGCAGCGATTGATAAGGGATGAGGTGGCTTTCGAGCCTGACACGCACCTCGTCTTCGCCAAGCTGGGCAGCATCGGTGCGCTGCTGGAGATAGTCTCTCGGCGTCTTGGCCGCGATGTTTCGGTTGGTCCGCCATGTGATCAGCGCGCAGTTCAAGGCCCGGTTCACGCGTTCGTCGGCACGATCGCCACCCAGCAACGCGACCGGGAACAAGTGATGATATTCGCGCTTCGCCAAGCGCGCCGAACTGGCGACTGCGCCATCGGCAAAATCGCGCCCGCCATTGCGCAACGACATGGCGAGAATTGCGCGCGGCAACCGGTCCTTGCGCAACGGCCAGCCCGCGCGAACCAACTCCTCCTGCTGCGGCAGCGGATTCGCGACAGTGTCGAACAACTCGACCCGCACATCCGATTTGGGATCCCGAAGCAGCTCGGCGAGCGCCTTGAAATCGGCGAAAGTGCGTGTTGACGACGTCTTCAAATAGCGATCGGTCAAGCAGGCCCGCCACAGGGCCTTGCGGATCAGCACCCGAGCCCGCCCGGTGGCGTCGGCACTATCAAGCGGGACCCGCCCCCACAGCGCGCAAGTCAGCACGACCGCGACATCGGTCGGTAGGCGTCGCTCGTCAAAAATCCCTTCCTCGCGAAGAAATTCAAGCCCGTGCTCCAAGCCGATGCGAAGCTGGTCCCAAACGGTAGCAAGCCGCTTGCCGAAATCGCGACCAAGATAGGTCTTCTTCAGTGGCGCCTGATCGAGCAGCAACGCCCCGATTGCCAGGATGATATCCTCGATATCTCCAAACGACCGCGCAGCGGGAACCGCAGTACAAAGCTCACCCACCATGTCGTGGAGCGACTGGCCCATCGCCTCCTCGACCTGCGCAACGACAATGTCGAAATCTTTGAGCGGTGATGCCGACGTATTCATCTTGATAAAAACGTTCAGCGCGACTTCCTTGTCGGTGCTGACAGGCAGCGAAAGGAAGGGCACCGGATAGCTCGCGATCCGGTTGCGGAGGCGCCCCGCGAATTTTTGCGTGGCGCGCTGCGTCTGCGGATCGTCGGTCGCGGCGTCCACCCACTCGTCGAGCGCCTGCTCGCCCGCGGAGCCTGGCCGAAGCAATGCGATCGGAAGCAGGCCACGGGCAAGCGTCGCCTCCGGATCGTCCGCCCAAACCGGCTGCATGATGCCCTTACGATCCCACCTGCGGACGATCTCCACGTCGGGCGCCGTGTCGTCCTCCTCGATCCGGACGAAGATCGTCATGTCCGCATAATTGCCGGTCAACGACCGCCACAATGCCGTCATGCGCTGCTGACCATCCAGAAGGTGCATTTGCGGACGACTGCCGGGCTGGGGAAGCGGCGCGCCAACGATCGGCCGGGAATGGAACGGTTCGACGTCACCGACATCGAGGGTCAGCAGTGCGCCAATCGGAAGGGATGGCGTCTGCAACACATTCTCGAGCACTCCCTCGATCTGGGTCGCACGCCAAGCCTCGTGCCGCTGGAAGCGCGGCAACAGAACTTGTGACGCGTCGATCATCGCGAACCAGGCTTCAATCGTCCGGCTGCGTGCTTCCATGCCGCCTCTTCCCCCAAAAAAAAATGCGGAATTCTCGCTAAATAGCTCTAGCCCTTGATGATCGGCGCTTGTTGCCGAACGGGCATCGAACCCATCTCCGCATAAGTCGTCGCGATCGCCCAGCCGGAGAGGCCGAGGAGCACCAGCCAGCCGCCCGCAATCCCGATTACCCGCAGCGGCGACAATTTGTCCTTGTCCATGCCGAAGGCGTGGAGGATGCGGGCCAGGAAGAAGGTGATGGTCGCGATCCACAAGGGCAGCGACCAGACGCCGGCCAGTTCGAGCAGGACCAGAAGCACCAGGAAGATCGGCAGATTCTCGGCATAATTGGCGTGCGCACGCATCCGCTTCAGCAAGGCCGGGCTGCCGCCGTCACCGTGCAATATCTGTTGCGAACGGCGCACCTGCGAGACTCGTACGCTCAGCCAGATATGAAGAAGCGCGGCAGCGCCCGCGGCGGTCAGCGAAATTGGCAGCAGCATGGTCTTGATCCCCTCGTTTGCGCCAACCTTGCATGCCGCCCCAAGCGCTTGCAACCGCCAACGAAATCGCTATAGGCCACGGCCTTCCGCGAGCTACCGGACGAGCAGAGGGTAACGGACCATTTCCGTTGACCGATGCAGCCGCGCTCGCCACATCCATTTGCGAAGAAGATAAGAGGCATAAGCCGCCATGGCCGTTCCCAAAAGAAAAACGACGCCGTCCAAGCGCGGCATGCGTCGCAGCCACGACGCCATCTCGCCGATGAGCTTCCAGGAATGCCCGAATTGTGGCGAACTGAAGCTGCCGCACAATCTGTGCCGCGCCTGCGGCCATTATAACGGCCGCGAAGTCCTCCCGACCGAGGCTTGAGTCCTGGCCGCGCGCATCGATCAGGGAGTGACCGGTTGATGAGCGGGCCGAGGATCGCAATCGACGCAATGGGCGGCGATCTGGGACCGGAAGCCACGGTCGCCGGAGCCGCGCGCGCGTATAAGCGCCGCAGCGACCTGTCCTTCGCCTTCTTCGGCGACGAAGCGCTGATCGCGCCCATGCTCGCCGGCGAAGCCGAACTCGCTTCGGTCAGCCGCGTCGTGCATTGCGACGACGCGATCAAGGGCGACGAAAAGCCCGGCCAGGCGATCCGCCGCGCCAAGACCACTTCCATGGGCCGCGCCATCGCGGCGGTGAAGGAAGGCGAAGCCGACGCGCTCGTTTCGGGCGGCAATACCGGCGCGCTGATGGCGATGTCGAAGATCGCGCTGCGGACGCTGAAGGGCATTGACCGCCCTGCCCTTGCCGGCCTCATGCCCTCGCTCGGCGAGACCGACGCGGTGATGCTGGACCTCGGCGCCAACACCGAAGTCGATGTCACCAACCTCGTGCAGTTCGCCCTGATGGGCGCGGCCTATGCTCGCGTCGTGCTTGAACTGGAGGAACCGCGCGTCCGCCTGCTCAACATCGGCAGCGAGGAGCAGAAGGGCACCGGCGAACTGAAGGAAGCCGCCGCGCACCTCAAGGCCGCGGAAGCCTCGCTCGGCATGCGCTTTGACGGCTTTATCGAAGGCAACCAGATTTCGCGTGGCGACGTCGATGTGATCGTCACCGATGGCTTCTCCGGCAACATCGCGCTGAAGACGATGGAAGGTACGGCCCGCTACATCGGCGACCTGATCCGCCGTGCCTTCGCCAATTCGATCCGCTCCAAGGTCGGCTTCGCGATCTCGCGACCGGCAACGCAATTGCTGCGCCACCACCTCGATCCCAACAATCACAATGGCGGCGTCTTCCTCGGCCTCAACGGGCTGGTTGTGAAGAGCCACGGCGGTGCCAATGACATTGGCGTCGCCAACGCGATCCGCGTGGCGGCACGTATGGTACGGCAGGACCTGATCCGCCGTATCACGGAAGATCTGGCGCAAGTCGGCGGCGCACCCGCTGCAAAGGCGGATACATAGTTAGATGAGCAAAGTGCGTCGTTCAGTCATCACCGGCACGGGTGCGGCCTTGCCGCCGCGCCGCGTCACCAATGCCGAGCTGGCTGAACAAGTCGATACAACCGACGAATGGATCGTCGAGCGGACCGGCATTCGCGCCCGCCATATCGCGGCCGACGGGGAGACCACGGCGACACTGGCGACCGAGGCGGCAAAGAAGGCACTTGCCGCCGCCGGGATCGAGGCTGACCAGATCGGCCTGATCGTGCTCGCCACCGCGACGCCGGACCAGACCTTCCCGGCCAGCGCGACCCGCGTGCAGACCGCGCTGGGCATCGACGACTGTATCGCCTTCGACGTGGCCGCCGTCTGCACCGGCTTCCTCTACGCTCTGTCGGTCGCCGACAACATGCTCAAGGGCGGGATGGCCGACCATGCGCTCGTCATCGGCTCGGAGACCTTCTCCCGCATTCTCGATTGGGAAGACCGCGCCACCTGCGTCCTGTTCGGCGATGGCGCCGGGGCGCTGGTGTTGAGCGCGCAGCAGACGGATGGCCAGGGCGTTCTCGCCACCCGTCTCCATGCCGACGGCCGCCACAACGACCTCCTCTATGTCGATGGTGGCGTCTCGACGACCGGTACGGTCGGCAAGCTGCGGATGAAGGGCAAGGAAGTGTTCCGCCATGCCGTTACCAACCTTGCCGACGTGATGGGCGAAGTGCTGGGCGCGGCGGGGCATGAACCCGGCGATGTCGATTGGGTCGTGCCCCACCAGGCCAACAAGCGCATCCTCGACGCGACCGCGAAGAAGCTCGGGCTCGATCCGGCCCGCGTCGTCGTGACGGTCGATCAGCATGCCAACACGTCCGCCGCTTCGGTGCCGCTGGCGCTGGACACTGCGGTGCGCGACGGCCGCATCGCCCGGGGCGATCTGCTGGTGCTCGAGGCGATGGGCGGCGGCTTCACCTGGGGTGCCGCCGCGGTTCGTTACTGAACTGTCACAATCTGCCTGCTGTCGCATTGCGCGCCCGTCGAATCGGGGCTATCCTCTTGGCTTGAACGATCTTTCCGGGCGGGGGCAGGATATGGCGGACGCAGGCATGGCGAGAAGGCCACAGGCGGGAACCTTGACCCGTGCGGACCTGGCGGATGTCGTCCATAACGAAATCGGCCTGTCGCGTGCCGAATCCGCCGGCGCCGTCGAACGCATCCTCCACCATATGTGCGCGGCCCTGTCCGAGGGGCAGAACGTCAAGATTTCCGGCTTCGGCAGCTTCATCCTGCGCGACAAGGGCGAGCGGATCGGCCGCAACCCCAAGACCGGAGTCGAAGTGCCGATCGCACCCCGCCGCGTTCTCACCTTCCGCGCCAGTCAGATCATGCGCGAGCGGGTGTCCCGCGCCGGCTAGGTCCGGCGGACCGGCGCATGGCGGGCAAGAGCCCCCAGGCCTTCAGGACCATCGGCGAGCTGGCCGACGAACTGGGTATAGCCCAGCATATCCTGCGTTACTGGGAAACGCGTTTCCCGCAGCTCCGGCCACTGCAGCGCGCCGGCAACCGCCGCTATTACCGGCCTGACGACGTGGCGCTGGCGAAGCGCATCCACCGGCTGCTCAATCAGGACGGCTATACCATCCGCGGCGTGCAGCAGGTGCTGAGCGGGCGGAACAAGGCATCCAGCCCTGAGGCGGAGGGCGCTCCCGCTCCCGCCCCCTCGCCGCCAGCCGAGCCGAACTCCGCACCGCCTCCTGTCGCGGCCCCTGCGGCAACAGGCACAACCGACCGCCGCCGGCTCCGCGAGATCCGTGACGGCCTGGCCGCCGGCCTCGCGGACAGCGCGCCTAGCGAGCCTCCAGGAACGCCCTGAGCTCCCGCTGGAAGGCCTCCGGCGCGTCCCACATGATGAAGTGATAGGAATCCGGCACGTGGATCAGCCGCGCGTGCGAGATAGCGGCGTAGGAGATGCGATAATATTCCGTCATCTGTTCCATCGTGACCGGTACGTTCGGCTGGCGCACCCACAGAACCGTGACCGGGACGGTGATCCGGCTGAGTTCCGGCATCAAATTGGTGGTGATCAGGTCGTACATGCCCTGGCCCGACACATTGCCGCTGCTCTCCAGCCCGTGGCGGACGGCGAGCGGGCGCAGCGACTCTGTCGATACCATCGAGGCGATGGTCGCCTCCTGCTGCTGCGTGCGCTGCGGCTCCTGCGTGTTCGCGATGGCGGCGCGGACCTGTTCGGCGATCGGGCGGACCGCTTCGGGCGTGGCGGCGGGACCGGCATACATCGCGCCGAGATAGGGGAACATGTCCACGACCATCAGCCGCCCGACCAGGCCGGGATGGCGCGCCGCGACCATCATGCCCCAGCTGCCGCCCATCGAATGGCCGACGATCGCCGGGTTCCGCAGGCCGGATTCGCGAATGTAACGGGCAATCTCCTCCGCGACCGGCGCCAGTACCGGACCTTCGGCATTGGCCCCGGCCGGACGGCCGGCGAAGCCCGAGACGTGAACGAGGTGATAGCGATAGCCCGGCATGGCCGCGATCGTGCTGTCCCACACTTCGGGCGAGGAGCTGAGGCCGGGGATCAGGACCACGTCCGGCCCCTCGCCGCGCACGGTGACGCCGATGCGGTCGCTGGTGAAAGCGGGCTGGGCCGCCGCCGGGCCGATCGCGAAGAGCGAGATCAGCAGGAAAGAAAGGAAACGGACCACAAATACTCCCTGGTTCAGATACCCTGCGTGTAGCTGGCGCAGGTTTGCAGCGTGGCGCCCTGGAAGCCGCGCTGCAGCGCCTCCCGGCGCTGGGCCGAGGTGCCGTGGGTGAAGCTTTCCGGCACAGGCCGGCGCCCGGCCGAGCGCTGCAGCGTGTCGTCGCCGATCGCCTCGGCGGCGCGCAGTCCTTCGGCCATGTCGTCGGCATCGAGCTGGTCGCCGGAGCGCGCGACGTTCGCGGCCCAGACGCCCGCGAGACAATCGGCCTGCAATTCCATCCGCACCTGCAGCGCGTTGGACTGGGCCTCGCTCGCCCGGCTCTGCGCCGCGCGGATCCGGTTGCTGATCCCGGTAATCGTCTGGATATGGTGTCCCGCCTCGTGCGCGATCACATAGGCGCCGCCGAAATCGCCCCGTGCGCCGAAGCGCTGCTCGAGCTCGTCGAAGAAGGTCAGATCGATATAGATGCCCTGGTCGGCCGGGCAGTAGAACGGCCCCATCGCCGACTGCGCCGCGCCGCAGCCGGACGTGGTTGCCTGTGTGAAGAATTTGAGGCCGGGCGGTGTGTAGCGCTGCCCGGCCTGCTCGAAGAGCTGGGTCCAGACCTGTTCGGTGGAGCCATTCACGTTGCAGGCGAAGCGGTGGACCTCGCTCTGCTGGCATGCTTCCGCGCCGGTCTTCACGGCGCCGCTGCTCTGCGGCGCGCCAACCACGCCGGACCCGCCGCCGCCCAAGATGTTGCCGAGCCCCCCGCCGAACACCAGCATCAGCACGACCACGACGATCACGCCCATGATGCCGAAGCGGTTAGCGATCAGGCTGATGATCAGCCCCAGTCCACCGCCTCCGCCGCCGCCACCGCCGAAGCTGAACCCGCCGCCGCTGCCGCGGCCGCGATCCTCCACGTTGGAACCGAAATCGTCCCGGTCAAAGCGCATCGCGTCTCTTACTCCTGCAGCGGCCGGATGCCGGATTAGCAGAAATATCGGAAAGGCGAGAGGTTTCGCCGCCCCGGCTCGCAATCGGCGGCGAAAACGCTAGAGAGGCCGTCCAGCCAAGCGGAGTTCCTTCATGCTGCTTTCGGGCAAGACCGCCCTCGTCACCGGTTCCACCTCGGGGATCGGCCTCGCCACGGCCAAGGCGCTCGCCGCCGAGGGCGCGAACGTCATGCTGAACGGCTTCGGCGAGCCGGACGTGATCGAGAGCATTTGCGGCACGCTCGAGCAGGGCGGCGGCAAGATCGCGCATGACGGCGCGGACCTGACCGATCCGGCGCAGATCGAGGCGATGATCGCCCGCACCGCGCGCGAACTCGGCACGATCGACATTCTCGTCAACAATGCCGGGATGCAGCATGTCGCGCCGGTCGACGAATTTCCGGTCGAGAAATGGGACCTGATCATCGCGCTGAACCTGACCGCGCCGTTCCACGCCATCCGCCTCGCGCTGCCGGCGATGAAGCGCAAGGGCTGGGGCCGGATCATCAATACCGCGTCGGCGCACAGCCTGGTCGCGAGCCCGAACAAGGCCCCCTACGTGGCCTCCAAGCATGGCATTGCGGGCATGACGAAGTCCGTCGCGCTGGAAGTGGCGAAGGAGGGCATCACGGTGAATTGCATCAGCCCCGGCTATGTCTGGACGCCGATGGTCGAGAACCAGATCCCCGACCAGATGCGCACCCGTGGCCTGACCCGCGAGCAGGTGATGGAGGATGTGCTGCTGGCCGCGCAGCCGACCAAACAATTCGTGCAGGTCGATCAGGTCGCGGCGCTGGCTTTGTTCCTGTGCCGCGAGGAGGCGAGCGCGATCACCGGCGCGAACATCAGCATGGACGGCGGCTGGACGGCGCAGTGAGCGCTGCCCGAAACCCGGAAGGTTCGAAAGGTTCAAACTACCCAAAGTCCCCCACAAAACGCCGAAAAACTTCCATGTTTTCAGCGGAGGGTTCATCGACCGGAGGCTGCATCTTCATCACCGCAAACAGCAGGCGGTTGTCGAAATGCAGTTGCTCGCCGCAGCGCCGCCCGCGATAATAGACTGGGCGAACCTCGCCCAGCAAAGCGCGCTCGAAGACCAGATCGACGGCGCGGCTCTTCCCCCAGTCGAGCGCCAGATAATATGCCTTGGCGAAGCTCGCTGCATCCGGCCGGTCGCGCAGCAGATAAGCCGCCTTCTTGGTCTTACCGACGGCGCGGGCGGAGGCGCAGATACAGCCCGACAGTGCCAGCCGCGCGATGAAGCCGCGCTGCCGCTCCGGCGTCCAGCCATCATGCCGCGCCTTGACCGGCACGGGATCGAAAGCGAGCGCCGCCCATTCGTCGGCATCGAACAAGGCTGCCAGCCGATCGGGCAGTCCGTAGGGGGCTGAGTCGTCCATCCCCAGTCTATGCGCACATTAAAGGGCTGTAGGAAAATGCTGCGCGCGGCGCGTTGGCCACAGCATATGAAAAGGCCGCCGCACCAGGTGGTGCGACGGCCTCGTCTCGCCGGAAACAGCGCGCCGGTTACTGGCTGCTGACTTCCGAGATGTGCAGACGGGCTTCGGAATTCTGGCCCTGCCGGTAGCTGCCGATCCAGATTTCGTAGCGGCCGGATTGCGGGCTGTTGAAGCGGATCGACGGGTTGAGGCCGTTAACCCCGCCATCGTCGTCGCAATACCAGCGGCCGTCCGGGCCGTTGACGATCAGCGTGGTGTCGTCGCTGGAATCGGCCGAAATGATCAGCGGAAGGCTGCCCGAACGGTAGTTCAGGCGAACATCCGGAGCGCGCGAAACATAGCCGGCGCAATTGCTGCCGACCGAGCTGGCCGGCGTGGCGCCGCCCGAGACGACACGGATGACGCGCGGGTCGTTGTTGAAGCCGGCGTTGAGGTTGATCGTCCCGAAATTCGGGTCGGCCGAGGTGCTCGGCTGCGCGGAGGCCGGAGCGGCCACCGCCATCGTCGCCAGCATCGCGCCGGCGGCAAGCAATTTCATTTTCATGTCTTCACTCCCCACTCAAAAAACAGGGCGCCGCCGCGATCGGGCACGGCGGCACCCACATTACTGTCATTCCCGATCGGTTACTGGCTGCGGACTTCCGAGATATGCAGGGTCGCCCGCGAATTGGTGCCCTGGCGATAGCTGCCGATCCAGATTTCGTAGCGACCCTGGAGTGGCCGGTTGAAGCGGATCGCCGGATTCAGGCCGTTCACGCCGCCATCGTCATCGCAATGCCAGCGGCCGTCCGGCGCGTTGATGACCAAGGTCGTGTCCGCGCTCGACGCGGCCGAGATGATCAGCGGCAAGCTGCCCGGGGTGAAGTTCAGGCGAACGTCCGGCGCGCGAGAGATAAACCCGCTGCAATTGCTGCCCACGGAACTGGCATTGATGTTGCCGCCGGAGGTGACGCGCACGGTGCGCGGGTCCGGCGTGAACCCGCCCCGCAGGGTCAAGGTGCCGTAATTGGGATTGGCCGAGGTGCTCGGCTGAGCGGAGGCCGGGCCGGCAACGGCCACACCCGCCAGCAACGCGCAGGCGGCAACAAGCTTAATCTTCATGGTTACACTCCCCTTGTCGTTCACAAAAACGTGTCCGCGGCGTGCGGCTTGTTTTTTCGTTACGGCCGCTCCCCTCCAGCGGGGAAACAAGTGCCGCTTTCCTTGTGTATGCGTAATGAATGGTCCGCCGACAGCAGCCCACCCCCGGCGCCCTCTGGTGATTTTGTCTGCGCTTTTGATCGAGATGTCGAGAAAATTTCGTCAGCTCCCGGCAATGCGCTTGTGGTAGAAGGTGCCCGATGTTCAGACTTTCCATATCGAGCGCGGCTGCCGCCGCCCTCTTCACCATCTGTGCCCTCGCTTCTCCCGCCGCCGCACAGGCGGACGACGAAAGCGCCGCCTGGCGCGACGTGGCGACGGAACGGGACCGCGCGCGGATCAGGGGCTGGCGGCGCGCCTGGATCGAGGCGCTGGGCGAGGCACGGCAGGCCAATGCGGCCGAGGTGAATGCGGCCGGCGCCTTGCTGCAGCCGGATGCGGGGCTGTCCAACCCCTCGCCGCCGCCGGGCCGCTATCGCTGCCGGACGATCAAGCTGGGCAGCCAGAGCAACAGCAATCTCAACTGGGTGGCCTATCCCTGGTTCACCTGCCGCATCGCGCGCGACGGCGATCTGCTGTCCTTCACCCGCTCGGGCGGGTCGCAGCGGCCGGTGGGGCATATCTATCCCGCCGGGACGCGGCGGATGATCTTCCTCGGCAGCCTGCAGCTGGGCGACGAAGGCCGGGTGCTGCGCTACGGCGCCGATGCGGACCGGGACATGGCCGGAATCGTCGAACGGGTAAGCGAGCGGCGCTGGCGGCTGGTCTTCCCTCGCCCGACTTTTGAGTCCATCGTCGATGTGATCGAGCTGGTTCCGGCCGGCTAGCGGCAAACAGGGGGCGTCAGATGCGGCGGATTTTGGCGGCGGCCATGTTATGGGGGACGGCGATGACCGGCGCGAACGCTCAAACGGCACCCGTTCCGAACCGCGCGGAGATTCAGGCCGCTGTCCGCCAGGACATGCCGGACCTGCTGACCATCTATCGCGAGCTGCACGCCAATCCGGAACTGTCCATGCAGGAGACGCGCAGCGCCGCGCGCATGGCGGACGAGGCGCGGCGGCTGGGCTTCGAGGTAACGACCGGGGTAGGCGGCACGGGCGTGGTGGCGGTGCTGCGCAACGGCGCGGGGCCGACCCTGCTGCTGCGCGCCGACATGGACGGCCTGCCGATGGAGGAGCAGACCGGCCTCCCCTTCGCCAGCCGCGCGCGCGGGCAGACGCGCGAGGGGCTGGACACCTTCATCTCGCACAGCTGCGGCCACGACACGCACATGACCGCCTGGATCGGCACGGCACGGCGGATGGTGGCGTTGCGCGGCCAGTGGAGCGGTACTCTGGTGATGATCGCGCAGCCGGGCGAGGAGACGAGCCAGGGCGCGAAGGCGATGCTGGAGGACGGGCTGTTCACCCGCTTCCCGTCACCGGACTACGCCATCGCCTTCCACGATTCGGCGACCTTGCCGGCGGGCGTGATCGGCTTCTCGCCGGGACCGGCGCTGGCCAATGTCGATAGCGTGGACATGGTGGTGCGCGGCGTCGGCGGCCATGGCGCGGCGCCGCACACGACCCGCGATCCGGTGGTGCTGGGGTCGAGGATTGTGACTTCGCTGCAGACCCTCGTGAGCCGCGAACTCGATCCGCTGGACAGCGCGGTGGTGACGGTAGGCAGCTTCCAGGCGGGGACCAAGCACAATATCATCGCCGACGAGGCGCGGCTGCTGATCACGGTGCGCAGCTACACGCCCGAAGTGCGGCGGCAATTGCTGGACGGCATCGCCCGCATCGCGCGCGGCGAGGCGATCGCGGCGGGCGTGCCGGAGGACCGGATGCCGACCGTCACGGTGCGCGAGGCGGAAGCGACGCCGGCGACGGTGAACACCGACAGCCTGACCGACCAGATGACCGGCCGCTTCCGCGCCTATTTCGGCGAGGAGCGGGTCCGGCAGATCCGGCCCGTGATGGCCGGCGAGGATTTCGGCCGCTTCCGGCTGGCCAAGCCGGGGCTGGAAAGCCTGATCTTCTGGGTCGGCGGCGTGGAGCAGGCGCGCTACGACGCGGCAGTCGCGGCCAACGACATGAGCCGTCTGCCCTCGCTGCACAGCCCGTTCTGGGCGCCCGACCCCGATGCGGTGATCTCCACCGCTACAGAGGCGATGGTGGTGGCGGCGCTGGGTGTGCTGGCGCGGCGGTAGGCCCTTCGGCGAGAAGCAGATGGTCCGGTCTTTCGCCAGGCTGGCTTTTCTGCCCTTGGCCGGTGCTGCAGCCGCACACGCCCAGACGATCGCTTCGCCGTCCCGCGCAGAAGGGCCGCCCGTGTTCGAGCGTGAGGATTTCGACGCCATGCTTGGCGACAGCCTCGATTTCGGCGATCCGCCGACTGAGATTATCGACTTCCTCGGCCGCCGTTCGGCATGTGCACAAAGCGGCGTGCCAGCAGAGGAGCAAGCGCGCCTCGCCTGTTCGGCGATCGACGGCGAGGAACAAGGATGGCGGTCACGCTTCGACGGCGATGTTCGTGCGATGCGATGGCTGGATCAGGCACCGCTCGCTTTCCGGATGTCGCCCCGTTTCGTGTCAACGTTCGACGGCCCCTCGCCCACCGATGCGCGCAGAATCGAGCAAAGCGGTGTTGACGAGGAGGGCCGCCCCTATTGGCTGGTCGTCGATACCGGGGTGGATGGCGGCAGCGCGACCCGTATCACCGCGCGCTATGCCGACTGGCCGGAGCGCAGCTTCACGCTCGACAACCGCGCCTATCCGTTGATCGACCTGCACTCGCTGGCCGTGGGCAGCTCGCCCTTTCCGGAATTTCCGGGGATGACAGTCCAGTTTCACTACGGTCACCCGCGCGGATATTGCGGTGAGATCGCAACGGATGACCGGCCACGAATAAGCGTTGGCTTCGAACCCGGACGGGTGCGCGGCACCGATATGCGGCGGACCAATTGCCAGCGTGGCTATGTCGAGATCGAGGACGTGGCGGCGCGCTAGGCCGACGCCTCCGTCAGCCGTTCGACCTGTCCGGCGCTGAGGTCGAGGGTCAGGACACCGAGCAATTCCTCGAGCTGGTCCAGCGTGTTCGCGCTGGCGATGGGCGCGGTGACGCCGGGCTGGGCGGCGAGCCAGGCCAAGGCGATCTGGCCCTGGGTGGCGCCGGTTTCGGCCGCGATGTCGTCCAGGGCGGCGAGTATCTTATGGCCCCGATCGTCGAGATATTTGATCGCGCGGCCGCCGCGGACGCTTTTGCCGGCATCGTCGGCGCTGCGATATTTCCCGGTGAGGAAGCCGAGCGCCAGGCCGAAATAGGGGAGCACGCCGAGACCGCGTTCGATGGCGACATCCTGCAGCGGGCCTTCGAAGCTGGGCCGCTCGACCAGATTATATTCGGGCTGGAGCACGGTATAAGGCGTCAGGCCGTCGCGCGCCGAAATGTCCAGCGCCTCGGCCAGCCGCTCCGCGCTGTAGTTTGACGCGCCGAGCGCGCGAACCTTGCCGGCCTTCACCAGCGCATCGAAGGCCGCGAGGCTTTCGGCCAGCGGTGTGCCCTCGTCATCCTGATGGGCGTAATAGAGGTCGATATAGTCGGTGCCGAGTCGCGCAAGCGACGCTTCGGCGGCGGCGGCGACCCGTGCCGGCTCCAGCTTCTCGCCGCCCTCGCCCGGCAGCATGCCCACCTTGGTCGCGATCAGTACGTCGTCGCGGCGTCCGCGCCGCTTCAGCCATTCGCCGAGCAGGGTTTCGGATTCGCCGCCAACATGGCCGGGCACCCAGGCGGAATAGACGTCGGCGGTGTCGATCATCGTCCCGCCCGCGTCGATGAAGCGGTCGAGCAGGCGGAAGGCGTCCTCGCCCTTCGCGGTGAAACCGAAGACGTTGCCGCCGAGCACAAGACGGGGAGTCTTGAGGCCGCTGCCGCCGAGGTCACGCACATCCATGCCGGTTTCTCCTTAAGCGCTCGCGCGTAAGTAGGGTGCCCGCGACGCACGGAAAACCGCGCCTTTCAGGAAATCTTTGTCAATTTGAGCGACAGGTGCTCACGTGTCGGCAGAATTGACACCAGCGAGAGGCGACCGGGCGCGGGCATGATCCGTTTGTTCAAACATTATATTCCCTACGCGGTGCTGCTGATCGGGGCGATCGACCTCGTCATGCTGATCGCCGGCGCGGAACTCGGCTGGGCCCTGCGCCTGTGGCAGATCGGCGCCGGCCTGGAACCGCTCAGCGAGCGCCTGCCGGAATTGCTGGTCTTCGCAATCACCCTGCAACTCGCGATGATCTCGGTCGGGGTCTACAGCCCTGAAGCCTTGCTGTCCGTCCGCTTCGCGGCGGCGCGGCTGGTGGTGGCGATGGCACTGGGCGTGCTGGCTTTGTCCCTGCTCTATTTCATTCTTCCGCCGGTCGCCTTCTGGCGGTCGAGCCTGCTCTATTCCTGTCTCTTCGCGCTGATCGGTATGATCATCACCCGCGCCTTGTTGCGCCGGCTGATCAATGGCGAAAGCCTGAAACGGCGCGTGCTGATCCTGGGCGCGGGCGCACGCGCGGCCCGTGTGGGCCGGCTGGCTGAACAGGACAGCGCCAATTTCGTCATCGTCGGCTATGTCGGCATGAATGACGGTCCGGACGAAGCGCCGAATCCGGTCAACCGTTCCGACATTCCGAACCTGCCGGAGCATCTGGTGAAGCTCGGCGCGTCCGAGGTCGTGCTGGCACTGGAGGAGCGCCGCAACGCGCTGCCGCTCGAGGATTTGCTGCGCGCCAAGACGACCGGCGTGCGGGTGCACGAATTCGCCACCTTCATCGAGCGCGAGACGGGGCGGCTCGACCTCAGGAGCCTCAACCCCTCCTGGCTGATCTTCTCCGACGGCTTCTCCAGCTCGCGGCGCGTCTCGGCCGTGTCGAAGCGGGTGTTCGACGTGGTGTTCAGCCTGATCCTGCTGATCGCCACGGCGCCGATCGTCGCGCTGGCGGCGATCGCGGTGAAACTGGAGACCAAAGGCCCGGCCTTCTACCGGCAGAAGCGCGTCGGCCTCTATGGGCAGGTGTTCGACTGCATCAAGATCCGCTCGATGCGGACCGATGCCGAGGTCGGCGGCAAGGCGGTGTGGGCCAAGCAGAATGATCCGCGCGTCACCCGCGTCGGCAATTTCCTGCGCAAGACGCGGATCGACGAATTGCCGCAGGCGTGGAGCGTGCTGAAGGGCGAGATGAGCTTCGTCGGCCCGCGCCCGGAACGGCCGCAATTCGTCGCCGATCTGGAAGCGCGCCTGCCTTATTATGCCGAACGCCATGTGGTGAAACCGGGCATCACCGGCTGGGCGCAGATCAATTATCCTTATGGCGCGAGCGTCGAGGATGCGCGTGAGAAGCTGGAATACGACCTCTATTACGCGAAGAATTATACGCCCTTCCTCGACTTGCTGATCCTGATGCAGACGTTGCGGGTGGTGTTGTGGCCGGAGCAAGCGGGCGCGCGGTGATCGAACTGATCGCCCTGTGGAGCCATCTGCTCGCGGCGTGCCTTTATGGTGCGCTCGCGCTCTGGCAGCTGCGGCACTGGAATGTGGAGCCGCTGAGCCGGCCGCTGGTGACGGCGTTCGCAGTCACCTCCGTCTGGTCGATCTTCACCGCTCTGCTCAATCCGTTTCACTTCCTCACCCTGCTCGCCGATTGCGGGCGCAACCTGGCTTTCCTCGCCTTCATGTACGGGCTGATGGGCCGCGGCGAGCGTGAAGCGCGGCAGGGGCCGGTCAAGGCCGTCTACGGCGTGGTCGCGGCAGTGGTTGCGCTCCAGATCGTGATCGCCGGCCTGATCCCGCGCTTCGCGGCGGAGCCGGCGGTGCTGGTCGCCTTGATGTCCACCAGCCAGTTGATCGGCATTGCGGTCGCTGCCGGGGCCCTGGTGCTGGTTCACAATCTATACGGCCAGGCCGCGCCGGAATCCCGCCGTCTTTTGCTGCTGCCGATGGCGGCGCTTGCGGGCATGTGGGCCTACGACCTTCATCTCTACACCGCCGCGGCGCTGTCGCGCGATGTGCCGGAGACGCTTTATGCGCTGCGGGGCGTGGCGCTGGCTTTGCTGGTCGTCCCGTTCGCGCTGGCGATGCGGCGGACTGCGCCGGGCAAGGTGCAGATTTCGCGCGCCGCGACCTTCCAGTCGCTCTCCGCGCTCGCCATTCTGGCCTATCTGATCGTGATGGTCTCGACGAGCCGCGCGGTGGAGATTGCCGGTGGCAATTGGCTGGACATCGCGCAGATCGCCCTGCTGGTGGCGATGAGCGCGGCGGCTTTGGTGCTGCTGCCGTCGGCAAAGGCGCGGCGCTGGGTCAGCGTGATCGTGCAGAAGCATCTGTTCCAGCACCGTTATGATTATCGGCAGGAATGGCTGCGTTTCACCGCTACGATCGGCGGCGGCGGCACACAGATAGAGCAGCGCGTCGCCAAGGCGATCGCCGAGCTGGGCGGCGCCCCGGCCGGGCTGTTGCTGATCCGCGACGAAAGCGATGCGCTGCTCGCGGCCGGACAATGGAACTGGCCCGATGCGCCGGAAAAGAGCGAGCCGTGCCCCGCCTTGATCGCGATCCTGGAGGCGCGCGGGGACATCGTCGATTTTTCCGGCGGCGAGGCGGTCGTCGCGGGCGGGCGCGCCGCACCTTTCCCGTCCGCATTGACCAGCCTGCCGAAGGCCTGGGCCGGGATTCCGCTGGTCCATGACGGACGGCTGCAGGGACTGGTGATCATCGCCGATCCGCCGCTCAAGCGCGCCATGGACTGGGAGGATTTCGACCTGTTCCGCACCGCCGGGCGGCAGGCGGCAAGTTATATCGCCGAGGCGCGCAGTCTGGCGGCACTCGCCGAAGCGCGCCGCTTCGACGAGTTCAACCGCCGCTTCGCCTTCATCCTGCACGACATCAAGAATCTGGTCAGCCAGCTGAGCCTCGTTGCCCGCAATGCCGAGCGGCATGCGGACAATCCGGAATTTCGCGCCGACATGGTGGCGACGCTGCAAAGTTCCGTCCGCAAGATGAACGACATGCTCACCCGGCTTGCCCCCGGCGCGCGCGGTATCGGGGCGGTGGAGGCGCGGCCGATGGTGCTGCAGCCCCTGCTCGCCCGGCAAGTCGAGGCGAAAAGGCGCAGCCATCCGATCGAACTGTCCGGCGACGCGCGGCTAGCGGCGATGATCGACCCGGCCGGCTTCGAGCAGGCGTTCGCCCATCTGCTGCAGAATGCGATCGACGCCAGCCCGGGAGGCGCGCCCGTGACGATCGCGTTCGAGGCGAGCGGCCGCGACATCCGCGTGCACATCGCCGATCGCGGCCATGGCATGAGCGCCGACTTCATCGCCGGCCAGCTGTTCCAGCCCTTCGCCTCCACCAAGCAAGGCGGCTTCGGCATCGGCGCGCATGAGGCGCGCGCGCTGATCGAGGCGATGGGCGGGCGGATCGACGTCGTCAGCCGGCCCGGCGCCGGCACCACTTTTACCCTCCGGCTCGCCGCGGCTGAGCCGGCGGCCACCGACAAGCAAGAGCGGATCAGCGCATGAACGCCCCCTTCAAACCACGTCTGCTGATCGTCGAGGACGATGAGGGCCTGCAGCGGCAGCTGAAATGGGCCTATGACGATTATGAGGTGCTGGTCGCCAGCGACCGCAATGCCGCGGTGGACCTGATCCGCGCGGCGGAGCCGGCGGTGGTGACCCTCGACCTCGGCCTGCCGCCCGATCCGGACGGGGTGACCGAGGGCTTTGCCACCCTCGACTCGATCCTGTCACTGAAGCCGCAAACCAAGGTGATCGTCGCCACCGGCCATGGCGCACATGAGAGCGCGCTCCGCGCGGTCGCGTCGGGCGCCTATGATTATTACCAGAAGCCGGTCGACATCGATCAGCTCGGCCTGATCGTCCGCCGCGCCTTCCAGCTGCACGAACTGGAGGAGGAGAATCGCCGGCTCGAGGGCGAGGTCGGCGAGGCCGGCACGATGCTTGGCGACATGGTCACCGGCGCACCGGAAATGGCGAAGGTCGCGCGCACGATCGAGCGGGTGGCGAACACCAATGTCTCGGTGCTGCTGCTCGGCGCGTCCGGCACCGGCAAGGAATTGATCGCGCGCGGGCTGCATCAGGCGAGCAACCGCCGTGCGGGACCGTTCGTGGCGATCAATTGCGCGGCGATCCCGGAGAACCTGCTCGAGGCGGAACTTTTCGGTTACGAGAAAGGCGCCTTCACCGGCGCGATCCGCACGGTGGAAGGCAAGATCGAGCTGGCCGCGGGCGGGACGCTGTTCCTGGACGAAATCGGCGATGTGCCGCTGCCGCTGCAGGTGAAATTGCTGCGCTTCATTCAGGAGCGCGTGATCGAGCGGATCGGCGGCCGCAAGGCGATCGCGGTGGACACACGCATCTGCAGCGCCACCCACCAGAATCTGGAAGAGATGATCCAGGCGGGCAGCTTCCGCGAGGATCTCTTCTACCGGCTCGCCGAAGTGGTGGTGAAGATCCCGGCGCTGGCCGAGCGGCATGGCGATTCGGTGCTGCTCGCCAAGCATTTCCTGGCCCGGTTCGCGCGGGAAATGAACCCGCAGGTGAAGGGCTTCAGCCCCGGCGCGCTGGCGGCGGTGAACGCCTGGCCCTGGCCCGGCAATGTCCGCGAGCTGGAGAACCGGATCAAGCGCGCGGTGATCATGGCCGACGGCAAGATGGTGACGACCGAGGATCTGGACCTGCCGGAACGCGAGGGCGTGGAGCCGATGCCGGTGAACTTGAAATCCGCGCGCGAGGCCGCCGACCGGAAAGCGATCCGGCGCGCGCTGGCGGAGACGGAGAACAATATCTCCGGCGCGGCGAAGCTGTTGGGGATAAGCCGGCCGACCTTGTACGACCTCATGAAACAATATCGGTTGCAGCCATGAGCTTGGGAATAACAGATACCGCTCAGGCTGAGCCTGTCGAAGCACTGGCCTTCCTTTCGGTGGTGGCCAAGGCAGGACAGGCCTTCGACAAGCTCAGGCTGAGCGGGTTTGGGGCGTTGGCGCTTCTTCTCCTCCTCCCCGCCTGTTCGAGCCTGTTCGCCAAGTCGCCGGAGCAGCAATACGAAGCAGGCGTCGAGGCGTGGCGCGAGGGGCGGGTACGCGAAGCGCGGATCGCGCTGATGAACGTGCTGCAGGCCGAACCGAATCATAAGGATGCGCGGCTGTTGCAGGCGCGGCTCCAGCTCGAGGCCGGCGACGGCGTCGCCGCCGAGGCGGAGCTGGCGCGGGCGCGGCAGGCCGGGGCGAGCGGCGCCGAGACCCGCCACCTGATGGCGCATGCTCGGCTGTTGCAGGACGATGTGGACGGCGCGCTGCAGCAGGCCGGGGCGGCCGCGGCGGAGCATGAATCCTATGCCGCGCGGGTGATCGCGCTCGCGCAATTGCGGCGCGGCGATCAGGTGCTCGCGGTGCGCGCCTTCGATCGCGCCGTGCAGGCCGATCCGGCGAACAGCCATGCCTGGCTCGACATCGCCCGCTTCCGCCGCTCGATCGGCGATATCGGCCCGGCCTTGTTCGCGGCTGACAAGGCGGTCGAAGCCAATCCGCGGCATGCGATGGCCCTGGTCTTCCGCGGCGAGCTGACCCGGCAGCAATATGGCCTGGCCGCCGCCATCCCCTGGTTCGACCGGGCGCTGGAAGTGGACAGCGGCAATGTCGTCGCCCTGCTGGAGCGGGCCGCGACCTATGGCGACATGGGGCGGATGACGGCGATGCTGGCGGACAGCCGCGCGGCATCGGCGCTCGATCCGGGGCATCCCCTTCCCTATCTGATGCAGGCGACACTCGCCGCGCGGGGGCGCGATTTCGCGCTGGCGCGCAGCCTGCTGAACCGTACGCGCGGCGCCTACGACACCATGCCGTCAGGCATCCTGCTCGCTTCCGCCATTTCGTTCGAATCGCAGGATTATGAGGATGCGGCACGGCGGCTGGCGCAACTGGTCGCGATGCAGCCGGGGAATATCAAGGCGCGGCGGCTCCTCGCCGCCTCGCGGCTGAAGCTCGGCGACGCGAATGGCGCGCTGGAGGCGGTGCGCTACGTCGCCGACCGGCCGGATGCGGACAGCTACACTTTGACGATCGTCGCCGACGCGTTCGAACGGCTGGGCAATCGCGAAATGGCGGGCCGCGCCCGCGCCCGCGCCGCCGCGCCGGAAAGCGCCGCTGGCGCCGCCTTCCTCTGGTCGAACGCGACCGATCCGGACATTCGCGCGGTCGGCGAGATGCTGGTCGCCCGCAATGTCGGCGGCGCGCTCGAACGCGCCCGCGCGCTGCAGGCGGCCAAGCCGGGAGCGGTCAACGTCCATCTGCTGACCGGCGACGTGCGCACCGCCGCGGGCGACCATCGGGGCGCGGCGGAGGAATATCGCAAGGCCGCCAACCTCGCATTCACCGAGGCGAGCGCAATCCGGCTGATCGGCGCGCTGCTGCGCGCGGGCGATCCGGCAGCGGCTGACGGGGTGCTCCAGCTCTTCGCGGCCCAGCATCCACGCAATATTTCCGCCCAGTCGATGCTCGCCGCACGGGCGCTGGCGGCGGGGAATTGGGGCGAGGCGACGGCGCGCTACGAACTGCTGCGCGAACGGATCGGCAATGGGGACGCGGCGATCCTGAACAATCTGGCCTGGGCCTATCAGGGCGCCGGAGACCCCGAGCGGGCGGAAAGCTATGCCTGGCGGGCCTGGACCCTCGCGCCCGGCAATGGCGCGACGGCGACGACCTTGGGCTGGACCCTGCTGCGCGGGGGGCGGATAGCAGAGGGGATGGCGCTCATCTATGCGGCGCGGCGCGGACGGGCCGGCGAGTTGACGCCTACCCCGACGGAGACGGCCAGCCGCTAGGAAGCCAGCGCCTCGGCCTGCTCCGCCAGCTCCAGCCAGCGTAACTCGGCGGCGTCGCGGTCGGCGCGAGCGGTTTCGATCGCTTTCATCAGCCGGTCGAACTGCTCGGGGTTGCGGGAATAAAGGTCAGGGTCGGCCAGTTCGCTTTCGTGGCGAGCGATCTGCGCTTCCAGTTCCCCGACGCGGGCGGGGAGCAGGTCGTAGTCGCGCTGATCCTTGTAGCTGAGTTTTTTCGGGGCCTGGCGGGGAGGCGCGGCGGCCACCGCCGCTGCTTTCGCGGGTGCGCGGGGTGCGGCGCGAACCTGCCGCTTCCTCTCCCAATCCTCGTAACCGCCGGCGACGATGTCGACCTTGCCGGAGCCGTCGAGGCCGAGGGTGACGGTGACGGTGCGGTCGAGGAAGTCGCGGTCGTGGCTGACGATCAGGACGGTGCCGTCATAGTCGGCGATCACCTCCTGCAGCAGGTCGAGCGTTTCCAGGTCGAGGTCGTTGGTCGGCTCGTCCAGCACCAGCAGGTTTGATGGCCGGGCGAACTCTCGCGCCAGCAGCAGCCGCGAGCGCTCGCCGCCCGAAAGCGTCCCGACCTTGGCGTCGATCAGGTTCGGATCGAACAGGAAGTCCTTGAGGTACCCCGCGACATGCTTGCGGACGCCCGCAACATCGATCCAGTCGCCGCCCTCGGCCAGCACGTCGCGCAGAGTCTTGTTCGGCTCCATCAGTTTGCGCTGCTGGTCGATGACGATGCTGCTGAGCGTCTTCGCGCGGCTGACCACTCCCGCGTCCGGCTCGATCTCGCCGGTCAGCAGCTTCAGCAAGGTGGTCTTGCCGGTGCCGTTCGCGCCGACCACACCGATCCGGTCGCCACGGGTGACGCGGAAGGTGAAGTCCTTCAGGATCACCCGGTCGCCGAAGCGCTTGGTCACGCCGTCGGCGTCGATCACCACCTTTGTCTTGCTGTCATTGCCCTGCACGGCGAGCTTGGCCGCGCCCTGCGGGCCGATCATCGAGGCGCGAAGCGCGCGCATTTCCATCAGCTTGGACTTGCGGCCTTCGTTGCGGGCGCGGCGGGCGGTGACGCCGCGCAGCAGCCAATGCTCCTCGATCCGCAATTTCGCGTCGAGCCGCTGGGCATTGCGCGCTTCCTCGGCATAGACCTGTTCGACCCAGGCATCGTAACCGCCGAAGCCGATCTCGGCCCGCCGCATCGCGCCCCGGTCCAGCCACAGGGTCGAGCGGGTGAGCCGCTTCAGGAAGGTGCGGTCATGGCTGATCGCGATGAAGGCGCCGGTGTAGCGGCTCAGCCAATTCTCCAGCCACTCGATCGCGGCGAGATCGAGATGGTTGGTCGGCTCGTCGAGCAGCAGCACGTCGGGTTCCCGCGCCAGCGCCCCGGCGATCGCCGCCCGCCGCCTTTCGCCGCCGGACGCGGTGGCGGCGGTCCGATCGAGGTCGATGCCGAGTTGGTCGGCGACCGCCGCGACCTCGTGCGGCTCGGCCCCGCCCGCCAGCGCGAAATCGCGAAGGGTCTCGAAGCGGCTGACGTCCGGGTCCTGCTCGAGGATGACGACGTTGGTGCCCGGCTGGATCGTACGCCGCCCTTCGTCCGAGTCGATACTCCCGGCAAGCAACTTCAACAGCGTCGTTTTGCCCGCGCCGTTGCGGCCGATCAGCGCCAGCCGGTCGCGCGCGCCCACGAAGATGTCGAGGCCGCGAAACAGCCAGCCGGAACCCTGGATCAGGCCGAGTCCTTCATAGGCGAGAACGGGTGCGGAGGTCGGGGAAGCCATGGCGGGCGACTTAGGGACACCCGTAGCGAAACGCCACCCGCCCCACCGCAAAGCCCATTGACGCCGCACAATCAGCTTTCTAACGCGAGTGAGAATCGTTCTCATTAGCAAAGCGGGGATTTATGCGTCGTTTCCTTATGGCCGGCAGCGCGCTGGCATTGCTGCCGGCTCATGCCTTGGCACAGCCGGTCGAACTGGCCGCAGCCGACCAGGCCAGTCAGCCGCCGGCGTCGGGTCAGGAAATCACGGTCACCGCGACGCGCGCGCCGCGCCCGGTCGATGAAGTTCCCGCCACGGTCACGGTGATCGACGAGGAGCAGATCGCCGACGAACTCGCCTCCGACGTGCGCGACCTCGTCCGCTACGAGCCGGGCGTGAGCGTCCCCCGCCAGCCCGCCCGCTTCGGCGCCGCGCTGGGCACGACCGGCCGCGACCAGAATAGCGGCTTCCGCATTCGCGGCATCGGCGGCAATCGCGTGCTGATCCAGGTGGACGGCATCCGCGTGCCGGACGGCTTCACCTTCGGCGCCCAGAATGCCGGCCGCGGCGACTATGTCGATCTCGGCATCGTCAAGTCGGTCGAGATTCTGCGCGGCCCGGCCTCGGGCCTGTACGGCTCGGACGGCCTGGCCGGCGCGGTCAGCTTCACCACCAGCGATCCCGGCGATCTGATCGAGCCGGGCCGCAACTTCGCCGCCATGGGCCGGATCGGCTATGACGGATCGAGCGAGGAATTCGCCGAGACCGCCTTGCTCGCCGGCCAGTCGGGCGCCTGGTCCGGTCTGATCAGCTATACCCGGCGCGACGGCCACGAACTGGACAATCAGGGCACCAACGACTCGCCCGACAGCCGCCGCACGCGGCCCAATCCGCAGGACACCACGTCCAACGCCCTGCTCGCCCGCATCGTGTTCGCGCCGGGCGGAGGCCATCGCTTCCGCCTGACCGGCGAATGGGGCGATGGCCTGGTCGAGACCGACGTGCTGAGCGGGCGTACCGCGCCGCCGGTCGCGCCGGCGGTGCTTCCCGCCACGGCGGTGATCGACCTGCAGGCGCGCGACACGACCGAGCGCCGGCGGCTGAGCCTCGACTGGCGCTATGACGGCCAGGGCGTCCTCGATTTCGCCCAGGCGGCCGTTTATTGGCAGGAAGCGGAGAATTATCAGTTCACCGCCGAAGACCGCCTGACCGCGGCCGACCGCACCCGCATCAACACCTTCGACAATGCCGTGATCGGCGCCAGCGCCGAGGCGCGGCTGGTCTTCAACACCGGCGGCATTCGCCACAATGTCATCTTCGGTGGCGACATTTCGAAGACCACGCAGGAAGGCCTGCGCAGCGGCACCGTTCCGCCGGCGGGCGAGGTCTATCCGACCCGCGCCTTCCCGGTCACCGATTTCACTCTCGCCGGTCTGTATCTGACCGATGAGATCGAGTTGTTCGGCGGCGCCGTGACGCTCTATCCTGCGGTGCGCTTCGACGCGTACAGCCTGGATCCGGAAAATGATCCGCTGCTGCCGACCTTCGTTGGCAGTGCACAGGATGATTCGCGCGTCACGCCGCGCTTCGGCATCGTCGGCCAGCTCGGCGGCGGCTTCAGCCTGTACGGAAATTACGCGTCGGGCTTCAAGGCGCCCGCGCCGAGCCAGGTGAACAATTTCTTCGAAAATCTCACCTCGCCTTTCTCCTCCTATCGCTCGATCCCCAATCCGAACCTTCGCCCGGAAACGAGCGAAACGTACGAGGGGGGAATCCGCTACAGCAGCGGCATCTTCAACGCCGGGCTGACCGCCTTCACCGGCACTTATGACGATTTCATCAGCCAGCAGCAGGTGAGCGGCACCGGCACGGTGGCCGACCCAATCATCTTCCAGTTCGTCAACCTGACGGGCGTGGAGATTAGCGGCGTCGAAGGCCGCGCGGCATTGAACCTGCGCAACGGCATCACCGCCAACCTCGCCTTCGCCTATGCCGATGGCCAGACGGTCCAGCCGAACGGCACGACCGCGCCGCTGTCCAGCATCGATCCGTGGACGGTGGTCGGCGGCGTCGGCTATCGCGATCCGGGCGGCCGCTTCGGCGGGCAGCTGATGGCGACCTACAATGCCCGCAAGGAACTGGACGAAACGACCGGCGTCTGCGGGGCCAATACCTGCTTCCGGCCGAACGAATCGCTTGTCTTCGACCTGACCGGCCATGTCCGCATCAGCGATTTTCTGACCGTGCGCGCGGGTATATTCAATCTGACCGATGAGCGCTATTCGCTGTGGGGCGATGTCGCGGGCATCGCGGCGACTTCGGCGGTGGCGGATGCCTATACGCACCCCGGCCGTCATGCCCGTGTATCGCTGACGGTTCGCTACTGAGGTTCCACACAGATGATCCGCTTCTTCGGAATATTGCTTGCCGCATTCGTGCTGCTCGCCGCTCCGGCCGGCCGCGCGTCGGCCCAGCCCGCCAATGACGATTTCGGCGTGCTGGTCATGGCGCATGGCGGCGGACCGGCCTGGAACAGCGAAGTCGAGGCGATGCTCGCGCCGCTGGGACGCGACTATCGGCTCGAACTCGCCTTCGGCATGGCCGATCCGAACAGCATCCAGGGCGCGGTCCGGCGGCTGGAAGCGCGGGGGGCGCGCCGCATCGGCGTCGTCCGTCTGTTCATCAGCGGCGAGAGCTGGAAGGAGCGGACCGAGCAGATCCTTGGCATGCGCCCCGGCGCCGGACCGCGTCCGGCCGCCGATGCCCATGCCGGGCACGGCGCGGCTCATGGCGGCCACGACATGTCGCTCTGGCGGATCGAGACCAGCTCCCGCTTCGCGCTGAGCCATGAAGGCCTGGCGAATGCGCGGGAAATGGGCGCGGTGCTGGTCGACCGGGTCGGCCCGATCAGCCGCACGCCCCGCGACGAGACAGTGCTGATCCTCGCCCACGGGCCGGAAGACGATGCCGAAAATGCGCGCTGGATCAGCGAGATCAGCGCCCGTGCCGAGGCATTGCGCAGCCACGCACCCTTCCGCGCCGTCCATGTCGAAAGCCTGCGCGAGGATTGGCCGGACAAGCGTGCCGCTTCGGAAGCCCGCATCCACGCGCTGGCCGCCGAAGCCGCGCGCAACAACGGCCGCCTGCTCGTCCTGCCCTACCGGGTGACCGGCTTCGGCCCCTATGCCCGCGTGCTGGAGGGCGTCACTTACGAGGCCGACCGCCGCGGCCTGCTGCCCAGCCCCGAAGTGGAACGCTGGGTCCGCCGCCAGGCCGACGAATTGCGCACTCAACTGAACGCACCCGCCAATTGAACATTCCGGGCCGAGCCGCCCACGGAGACCAAGATGAAGACGCTTTTCCTGCTCGCCGCACTGGCGGCCGCTCCCGCCAATAACGTCACCGCCGAACAGCCGCGTCCGGCTACGGCGCAGGCGCCCGCCGCCTCCGCCTTCGAGGCCGATCGCCAGTCGATCCTGGCGATGGCCGGCAATTACCGGGTCCGTTTCGACATGCGCGAAACCACCTCGTGGCGCAGCGACTATACGCCGATCGCCGCTTCGACCTCCGGCGGCCACGAGGTCGTCCGGGTGATCGAGGATACCGGCCGCTTCATCAGCCTGCAGCACATGCTGGTCGCCGAGCATGGCGGCCAGGTCCATGTCATCAAGCATTGGCGGCAGGACTGGACCTACGAGCCGGAAACCGTGCTGATGTATGCCGGTCAGGGCCGCTGGAACCGGGAAGCAGTCCCTGCCGCCCAGCGCCGCGGCGCCTGGTCGCAGACCGTCTGGCAGGTCGACGATTCGCCCCGTTATGGCGGCGTCGGCCGCTGGGTGAACAATGCCGGCGTCCGCCGCTGGGAATCCAATCCGGGCCTGCGCCCGCTCGCTCGCCGCGATGCGACCCGCAGCCCGCGCTACGACCGCTATCTGGCCGTGAACCGCCACGCCTCGACCCCGGACGGCGGCTGGATCCACTGGCAGGACAATCAGAAGCTCGGCCTGGTCGACGGGCAGATCGTGCCGTTCGTGCAGGAAAGCCTGCTGAACACCTATACGCCGTTCAGCGACTATAATGTCGCTGCAGCCGACACTTACTGGGCCGGCAGCCGCGAATATTGGGCGGCGGTGCGGGCGGAATGGAGCCGCGCCGAGCGGACGGGCGACGGCATCACGCTCGTCGAAGAGCCGCAGATGGGCAACACCCTCGCCGGCCGCCTGTTCGAAATGGGTACGGAAGTAGCCGAAGGCCGGATGCAGACCCCGGCCGCGATCGCGGAAGCGCAGCGCATCATCCGCGAAGGCACGGCGCGGCGGTAAAGCCGGGCGGATGGGCGTGCGGGATAGCGCTCTAGCGCGCTTCCCGCGCCCGTGCCTCCTCGACCATCCGCGCCACGCTCTCCAGCAGAGCCGGGGCATTATAGACGATGCCGTCCTTGATCGTCCAACGTACGCCGCCGACCCGTTCGACCCGGTTGGTCGCCGGGTTCAGCACCTCGTGGCCGGTGCCGTAGAGCAGCTTCAGGTTCGCGAGCGGATTGCCCGGCACGATCACCAGATCGGCCATCATCCCGACGCGGACCAGCCCGAAAGGCGGCTCCTCGCCCCGCGCCGCGTAAATCTCGCGCGCGCCATTGATCGTCGCGGCCTGGATCACCTCCAGCGGCGCGAAGCCGGCCTCCTGCAGCATCTCCAACTCGGAAATGTAGGGGAAGCCCCAGCTCTGATAGATATAGCCGGGGTCGGAGCCGACCGTGACCCGCCCGCCCATATTCTTGTAATCGTTCACCAGCCGCATCCAGAGCTGGAAGAAGCGCCGCCACGCCACCTCGTCATGCGTGGTCCAGTCCCAGAAATAGGAGCCGTGATGTTCCCGGCTCGGCTGGAAGAAGCGCTGCAATGACGGCAGCGTGTAGCGATCGTGCCATTCCGCGGTGCGCGCCCGCATCACGTCGCGGCTCGCGGAATAGATGTTGAAGGTGGGCGACATGGTGACATTGCGTTCCAGCAGCCGCTCCAGATAGGCCCGCCATTCCGGCGAGCCGGGCTCGACCGCCTGATCGGCGAGCCGTGCCACCTGGCTGAACCGCCATTGCTCGTCGGCCATGTTATAATCGACCGGGTAGGAGGGCAGCCGCCGGTCGCGGAGCAGGCTCTCGAAATGGCCATAAAAGTGCGTGATGCCGCGGAGGCCATATTCGGTCGCGCGATCGGCGTTCACTTCGGCGACGCCGCCCTGGCCAAGATGCGCGACGGTGCCGAGCCGCTGGGCGCGCGCTTCCTCGATCACCGCTTGCGTCACCGCGGCCGGCTCGCTGTTGAACAATTTCACGCCGTCATAGCCGTTGGCGGCGAGCCAGCGGACCCAGGCGCGGCCCTGCTCCGGCGTGCGCACCGCGCCGTTCGGCCAGCAATCGCCAACCGCGCAATAAGCGAACAGGCGCGGCGCGACGATCGTGTTGGCGGCGCTGCGGCGGCGATCGTCGAGCGAGGCGTTGTTCACGCCGAAATAGAGGCCCACGCCGCGTACAGTCGTGACGCCATGTGCCAGCCACAGCCGGTAGCCGTAGGTCGCATTGTTCGCCTTGTCGGGATCGCCATTGTGGCCGTGCACATCGACGAAGCCCGGCATGACGGTCATGCCCGTCGCGTCGATTTCCCGGTCCGCGCCCTGCGGCGGGCGATTGGCCCGCAGCGGCAGGCCCGGCGTCCCGGCGCTCTGGATGCTCTCGATCCGGTTGCCGGAGACGACGATGTCGACCGGGCCGCGCGGCGGCTGCCCGCTGCCCTCGATCATCATCGCGTTGCGGATGACGAGGCGATTATAGGGTCCTTCGCCCTCGCCCGGCTGGCGGTCCGGCACGCGCTCCATGCCGCCGCGATCCTGCGCGATGGCGGCCGGTGCGGCCAAAGCCGACAGTCCAGCAGCAAGTGCGATAGCCAGTGTCTTGCGGATCATTCCCGTCCCTCCGTTGCGGACGTTCTTAGCAAGGCGTGGCGGACGCGCCAGCGGCACTTGCGGCGCGGGTGCGGATGCTGCCAGTCTCCGGCCCGTGATCCGCACCATCATCCCTTATGCGATCGCGCTCGCCGTGGCGGCGCTGGCGCTCACGTGGGCGAAGCATCATTATGTCGCACAGAGCTTTTCGACCGAACTCTATATCGGCCTGCTTGCCATCGGGTTCGTCGCGCTCGGCATCTGGGCAGGTGTGAAGCTGACGCCGCGCATCGCCCCGGCCGGGCCGTTCGCGCGCAACGAAGCGGCGATCCGCTCGCTGGGTCTGTCCCCGCGCGAAGTGGAGATGCTGGAGGCGCTGGCGAGCGGCGAATCGAACAAGGAGATCGCCCGGCGATTCGGCATCTCGCCCAATACGGTGAAGACCCATCTGGCGCGGGTGTATGAGAAGCTTGAGGTGCAGCGCCGCGTCCAGGCGATCGAGAAAGCGCGTTTTCTGGCGCTGATTCCGTAGCAATCACCCGTCCGGGCGATAGGTTTGCGTCCGCACAGCGAATAAAATCGCCCGATCAGCAAGGGGGACGGATCATGCGCTATCCAATCGTCTATGGCGGCCTCGCGGGCCTGATCATCGTGGCGCTTTCGACCGCGGCGGTGATGGCCGGCTTCCTCGGCCACAGCAGTTCGCCTCTGTTCGGCTATCTGGTGATGCTGGCCGGTCTCACGATGATCTTCGTCGGCATGAAGCGCTATCGCGACGTGGAGATGGGCGGGGTGATCCGCTTCGGCCGCGCTCTGGCAGTGGGGCTCGGCATCGGGCTGGTCGCGGCGATCATCTATGCCGCCGCGTTCGAACTTTATGTCGCCGCGACGGGCTTCGATTTCACCGCCTGGTTCAGCGAGGTGCGCCAGCGCGAATTGCTCGCCGAGGGCGCGGCGCCCGCCGCGATCGAAGCGGAAATGGCGGCGCTGCGCGAATTCGGCGAGACCTATCGCAATCCGCTGATTCGCATCCCCTTCCACTTCGTCGAGATCGGCCCGGTCTGCATCCTTGTCGCTTTGGTATCGGCCGCGATCCTGCGCGATCCGCGCGCCCTGCCGGCCCGCCGCGCCACCTGACGAACCCGGCCGGCGCACGCACGCGACGGTGACACGATTGCCTCACCTGCGGCGATTCTGTGGCAATCCCGCAACATGAACGAGACCGAATGCCAGCATTCAGGGGATATTCAATGGCTTGAGGCGATAAGCCCCTCGACCTTCAGAGATTCCCTTGGATTGTAACGAAATGCGTAAACCCCTGTCCCTTTTGGCCGCCCTGGGCGCGCTCGCCGCGGTTGCGGCGCCGGCGCATGCCGGCGATCAGCAGCGCGTGCGCGGCGGCGCTCCGGACCGGCTGGAGGCGGCGCGCAGCGTGCAGCAGGGCGACATCCTGCCGCTGAACGTGATCCGCGACCGCATCTCTGCCCGGATGCCGGGCGCGAACCTGATCGGCGCGGACCTGATCGGCGGCACCATCTATCGCCTGCGCTTCATGCGCGGCGCGAACGTGATCCTCGTCGATGTGGACGCGCGCAGCGGCAACCCGATCCGCTGTCTCGGCTGCTAAGGGCGTCTGCTGATCGCACCCGTTGACGCCAGGGCGTCATAGCGCCCTTGTCCCGCACGTCCGCGAATCCCGCTTCCGTAACGACGCGAATCCCGTCATACCCGCGAAGATGAACGAAAACGGGCGCCGTTCATCGGACGCCCGCTGGGGAGACGAATATGCGGGTCCTGATCGTTGAGGACGAACCCAATCTCGGCCGGCAGCTGCGCGCGACGCTGGAAGGCGCGGGCTATGCCGTCGATCTCGCCACGGATGGCGAGGACGGACATTATCTCGGCTCGACCGAAGCCTATGACGCCATCATCCTCGATCTCGGCCTGCCGGAGGTGGACGGGCTGACCGTGCTCGATCGCTGGCGCAAGGAAGGGATCAAGGTCCCGGTGCTCGTGCTCACCGCCCGTGACAGCTGGTCCGACAAGGTGGCCGGACTCGACGCCGGCGCCGACGATTATCTCGCCAAGCCCTTCCAGACCGAGGAACTGATCGCCCGCCTGCGCGCGCTGATCCGCCGCGCTTCGGGCAATGCCAGTTCCGAACTGATCGCCGGCGACGTCCGTCTCGACACCCGCTCGGGCCGCGTGACGCTCGACGGCGAGCCGGTGAAGCTTACCGCGCAGGAGTATAAGCTCCTCTCCTACCTGCTCCATCACAAGGGCAAGGTGGTCAGCCGGACCGAACTGATCGAGCACATCTACGATCAGGATTTCGACCGCGATTCGAACACGATCGAAGTGTTCGTCACCCGCATCCGCAAAAAACTGGGCGCGGACGTGATCACCACCATTCGCGGCCTCGGCTACAGTCTCGAGGAGCCGCGCGGCTGAAGCGCCGAGCTTCAGCTTCGGGTCAGCCATGAGCGGCGATACCGCAGACATGGCCGCAACGCCGCCCGAAGCCGAAGCAAAGCCCGAACCCAGGGCGAGGGCGAAGCGCACCTCCACCGGGTCGCTGACCCGGCGCATGATCGTCATTTCGACGATCTGGATCGTTATCCTGCTGAGCGGCGGCGCCTATGCGCTCGACCGGGTGCTGTCCTCGGCGATCACGCGCAATTTCGACGATGGCCTGAATTATGTGCTGACAGCGCTGATCGCGACCTCCGAGGTCGGGCCGGACGGCGAATTGCTGCTGACCGAAACGCCCGCCGATCAGCGCTTCCTCACTCCTTATTCCGGCCTCTATTTTCAGGTCTCCGCGCAGGGCCGTGAGCCGTTTCCGTCGCGTTCGCTGTGGGACCGGACGCTCGACACCAGCCGGCCGATCCCGGAAGCCGAAGTCCAATATGCCGACACGCGTGAGTTCGAGACGGAGGTGCTGCGCGTCGCCGAGCGGGAAGTGCGCCTGCCCGGCTCCGATTTGCTCTGGCGCTTCCAGGTCGCACAGGACCGGGTCGATCTCGACAAGCAGATTTACGAATTGCGCACGACGATGCTGATCTCGTTCGGGATCCTCGCCCTCGGCCTGATCGTGCTCGCGGCCCTGCAGACCATTTACGGCCTGTGGCCGCTGCGCCGCGTCCGCCGCGCCATCGTCGCGATCCGATCGGGCGAGAAGTCGCGAATTGACGAACGGCTCCCGCGCGAGATCGCACCGCTGACCGAGGAAGTGAACGAACTGCTGGCCCACAATGAGCGGCAGGCGGAGGAAGCGCGCCGCCATGCCGGCAATCTCGCCCACGCACTGAAGACGCCGCTCACCGTCATTACCAACGCTTCCGCCGCGAAGAGCCCCGATCTGCCCGCGACCGTGATGCAGGAGGCCCGCACCATGCGGCGCCAGGTGGACCACCATCTCGCCCGCGCGCGCGCCGTCGGCCGCCGTTCCTCCGCGCAGGCCCGCACGGAGGTCTGGCCGGCGCTGAAGGCGGTCGAACGCGCGGTCAGCGTCCTTTACGAAAATGCAACGATCGATCTGACCGGCGACAAGAAGGCGATGGCCCGGGTCGAGCGCCAGGATCTGGACGAACTGCTCGGCAACCTCATCGAAAATGCCGCGAAATATGGCGGCGGGCGGGTGTTCGTGACCGTCACCACCACAACCGCCTGCGTCGAGATCGAGGTGGAGGATGACGGCACCGGCATTCCGGAAAATCAGCGCATCGCCATCTTCGATCGCGGCGCCCGGCTCGACACCGGCAAGCCAGGCACCGGCCTCGGCCTCGCCATCGTCCGCGACGTCGCCGAGATTTACGGCGGCTCGGTAAGCCTGGAGGAAAGCGAAGACCTTGGCGGCCTGCTGGCGCGCCTCCGCCTGCCCGTGGCGAGCTAAAGAGTGTGACGTTTCCCGCGCCCACGCGAACCACCCGAAATTAGCCGCCGCGACGGTCGGCGTGTGTCAGAGGATTGTATGATGAGGGCGCGGTCGTTGTCAGTGCGGACGCTTCTGGGATTTCTGCTTCTGGGTCTGACGGCACCGGTAGCCGCACAGCGCGTGCCCGCCTCCGAAAGCGAGGCCCGGATCGCCCGCTTCGTCGCGGGAATGCCTGAAATCCCTCTCCAGAACGGAGCGCCGCTCCGGCTAACCCTGGCCCAATGGCAGGAAGCACTCGGCGTGCCGGGGGTGAGCGTCGCGGTCATCGACAATGGCCGGATCGCCTGGGCAAGAGGCTTCGGCATTCGTCAGGCCGGACGACGCGAGCGGGTCACCGCCGGAACCCTTTTTCAGGCCGGGTCGATCGCCAAGCCCGTGACCGCGCTGGCCGCCTTGCAGATGGTGGAGCATGGCGAGCTAAGCCTAGACGGCGACATCAACGCCTCGCTCACGTCCTGGCGCGTGCCGGAAAGCCCGTTCACCGCGACCCGGCCGGTCACGTTGCGCGGACTGCTCGCACACACGTCCGGCATCACACCGCGCGGTTTTCCCGGCTACGAACCCGGAACCCCGGTGCCGACCGTCGTCCAGATCCTGAACGGACAAGCGCCCGCCAACACGCCGGCCGCGGTGCCGGCGGCCGAGCCCGGCGCCGGGGTGGATTATAGCGGCCTGGGCTACACGATCGTGCAGCTGGCTATGACCGAGCGGGCGAACGAACCCTTCCCCCAGCTCATGCAACGCCGCGTCTTCGCTCCGCTCGACCTGCAGGACAGCAGCTTCGAGCAGCCTCTGCCAACGGCGCTGACCGCGCGCGCCGCCAGCGGGCACGATCCGTCGGGCCTGCTCGTGTCAGGACGCTGGCGCATTCACCCCGAAATGGCCGCGGCGGGATTGTGGACCACCGCTTCCGATCTCGCCCGGATCGCGATTGCCGTCGCGCGGTCCAGGCAGGGCCGGTCGAGCCTGATTCTGTCCGAGGCGATGACCCGGCGCATGCTGACTCAGGAAATGAACGAGATGGGCGTGGGCTGGGTCGTGCGCTCGAACGACACGACCGGCTATTTCGCCCACAATGGCGGGACGGTCGGCTATCGCGCCCATATGCGGATGACCGCCGAGACCGGCCAAGGTGTCGTCATCCTCACCAATTCCGACAATGGCTCCGATCTGTTCGCGGCGGTCGTGGGCAGCGTCGCCGCCGAATATGGCTGGGAAAATTACACGCGCCGTCCGGTCCCGCCGGCCATCGCGATACGCCTGATCGCGCACGCGCGCGGCGTGGAGCGCGCGCTGGCGGAGTATCGCCACATGCGCGCCACCCTGCCCGCCAATATTGTTCACCAGCGCGACCTGAACGTCTGGGGCTATGTCCTGCTCGGCGCGGGCCGGCACGCCGACGCGATCCGCGTTTTCCGTGAGAACGTCACCTACCATCCCGACGATGGCGATGTGTATGACAGCCTTGGTGAAGCCCTGCTCGCTTCCGGCGACGAGACCGGCGCGATCCGCGAATATCGGCGCAGCCTGGAGCTGGACCCGACAAATGAGAATGCCCGCGCGGTGCTGGCGCGCCTGCGCCCGGCCTCCTGAGACGGCGCGCCCTTGCCTTTGACCGCGCGGCGGCGCACATCGCCGCCCAGATGACCGCAACCGTTCACAGTCTCAGCGGCCGAAACGCGCCGTCGCTCGATCCGATGCTGGCGCTGGTCGCGGCGGACCTCAACAACGTCAACGCCGTCATCCTCGACCGGATGCAGAGCGAAGTGACGCTGATCCCCGAGCTTGCCGGGCATCTGATCGCCGGGGGCGGCAAGCGGATGCGGCCGATGCTGACGCTCGCGAGTGCCCGGCTGCTCGATTATCAGGGCAATCGCCACCACAAGCTCGCCGCTGCGGTCGAATTCATCCACACCGCCACTTTGCTGCACGACGATGTGGTGGACGGCTCAGGCCTCCGCCGCGGGCGCCGCACCGCCAACATCATCTGGGGCAATCCGGCGAGCGTGCTGGTCGGCGATTTCCTGTTCAGCCGCTCCTTCGAACTGATGGTCGAGGATGGCAGTTTGAAGGTGCTGAAAATCCTCTCCAGCGCCTCCAACGTGATCGCCGAGGGCGAGGTCAACCAGCTTTCCGCCCAGCGCCAGGTCGAGATTGGCGAGGACCGCTATCTCGACATTATCAGCGCCAAGACCGCCGCTCTGTTCGCCGCCGCCTGCCGCATCGCCGCGGTGGTCGCCGAGCGCGACGAGGCGACGGAGGCCGCACTCGACGCCTATGGCCGCAATCTCGGCATCGCCTTCCAGCTGGTCGACGACGCGATCGACTATGCCGAGGATGCCGCGACGATGGGCAAGGACCAGGGCGACGATTTCCGCGACGGCAAGGTCACTCTTCCCGTCATCCTCGCCTTCGCGCGCGGCAATGCCGAAGAGCGGGCCTTCTGGCGCGCGGCGATGAGCGGCGAGCGCATCTCCGACGACGATCTCGCTTTCGCCCGCCGCCTGCTCGCGGCCAGCTCCGCGCTGGCCGACACGCACGAACGCGCCCGCCTCTATGCCCGCCGCGCGATCGACGCGCTCGGCCCCTTCCCCGCCGGCCGCGCCAAGGCCGCGATGGCGGAAGCCGCGGAATTCGCCGTGGCGCGGGCTTACTGAGGCCCGACTCGGCTTGACTTTCGCCGGGCTGCAACGCATGTGGCCCGCCGACGTGTGAGCGGCCGCTGCGCCGCTCCTTTCGTTTCAAGACATCAGGAATTTGAGATGGCCAAGCCGACCACCGTCAAGATCAAGCTCGTCAGCACGGCCGACACCGGCTTTTTCTACGTGACGAAGAAGAATCCGCGCAACATCACCGAGAAGATGACCTTCCGGAAGTATGATCCCGTCGCGCGCAAGCATGTCGAGTTCAAGGAAGCCAAGATCAAGTAAGGCGCCGGCGGCGTCAGCCGCCGATCCTCAGGCCGGGCTCGATTCGGGGTCCGGTCTTTCTTCCGTCTCGGCCTCGGCGGCTGCGGCCGCCTCTTGCGCCGCCAGCAGGCCGCGCACGGCCTCGACGAATTTCATCACCGAAATCGGCTTGGACACATAGCCTTCCGCGCCCGCATCGCGGATGCGCTCTTCATCGCCCCGCGCGGCATAAGCTGTCACCGCCAGGATCGGCGCTTCCTTCAATTCGTCCTCGGCCTTCAACTGTTCGATCAGCTCCAGCCCGCTCACATAGGGCATCTGGATGTCCATCACGATCAGGTCCGGCGCGAAGTCGCGGGCGCGGACAACAGCCTCGCGCCCGTCGCGCACCGGCTCGACCTGATAGCCGTGCGCCCGCAACAGGTCGCAGAACAGCCGCAGATTGAGCTCGTTGTCCTCGACAATCAGGATTTTCTGCACCACGGACGCGATCCTAAGCCATGATCAGACAAAACGTAAATCGCCCCGATCCGGAGCCGCTGGCGCTCGCCGCTCTGGCTTGGACCCTGCGCGACGAAGCGCGCGCCCAGCGGCTGCTCGACACGACCGGCTTGACCCCGGAATTACTGCGGGTCGCGCTGGAGGAACCGGGGACCCTGTCCGCGATCCTGCGCTTCCTGGAAGCGCATGAGCCGGACCTGATCGCGGCTGCGGACGATCTGGGCGTTGCCCCGGCGACGCTGGTGTCGGCCCGCGAGGAACTGGAAAGATGAGCCGGCCCCTCCTCATCACCGATTGCGACGAAGTGCTGCTGCACATGGTCAGCCATTTCGCCGACTGGGTGTCCGAAACCCGCGGCTACAGCTTCAATCTGACAGCAACCGCCTTCCGCGACGCGCTGCGCGACGGTGCCGGCCAGCCCCTCCCCGAAGAGCAGGTCTGGCCCCTGCTCGACGGCTTCTTCGATACGGAGATGCACCGGCAGAATATCGTCCCCGGCGCGGTCGAGGCGCTGCGGGCGATTGGCGAACATGCCGACATCGTCGTGCTGACCAATATCGGCGACCGCTACGAGGCGGGACGCGTCGAGCAATTGGGCCGGTTCGAGATCAACCACCGCGTGCTGTGCAATCGCGGCGGCAAGGGGCGGCCGGTCGAGGAACTGGTCGCGGACATGCGGCCGAGCGTCACCCTGTTCGTCGACGATCTGAGCGTCCACCATCACAGCGTCGCCAATCACGCGCCCGAAGTCTGGCGGCTGCACATGATCGCCGAGCCGTTGCTGGCAGGTGCCACGCCACCCGCGCCTCACGCCCACAATCGCATCGACGCCTGGGGCGAGGCGGTGCCGTGGATCCTCGACCGATTCGCCCAAGGACCAGCCCCGCTGGAGAAAGCCGCATGAGCAAGATTGTCTTCATTACCGGCGCCACAGCGGGGATCGGAGCGGCGTCGGCACGGCGATTCGCCGGCGCGGGCTGGAACGTGATCGGCACCGGCCGCCGCCGCGAGCGGCTGGACGCGCTTACGGCCGAACTGGGCGACGCCTTCCGGCCCATCGAGCTGGACATGCGCGATGTCGACGGCTTTGCGGCCACGCTCGCTGGTGTCGGCGAGGTCGACCTGCTGCTCAACAATGCCGGCCTTGCCCCGTCGCTCACCGACTTTCAGGAATCGTCGCTCGACGCCGGTCTCGATGTCATCCAGACCAATATCACCGGCCTCGCCGCCATGACCCGCCATCTCCTTCCCGGCCTGGTCGCGCGCCAGGGCGCCATCATCAATCTGAGTTCGGTCGCCGCCACCTATCCCTATCGCGGCGGCGCGATCTACGGCGCGACCAAGGCCTTCGTCCGCCAATTCTCGCTTGATCTGAGGAGCGACCTGCACGGCACCGGCGTGCGCGTGACCTCGATCGAGCCCGGCATGGTCGAGACCGAATTCACCCTCGTCCGCAATGGCGGCGACAGGGAAGCTTCCGACACGCTCTATGCCGACATGAACCCGCTGACCGGCGAGGACATCGCCGAGACGATCTTTTGGGTTGCGACGCTGCCCCCGCACATGAACATCAACACGCTGGAACTCATGCCGGTGAACCAGAGCTTCGCCGGGTTCGCGGTTGCGCGCGAGGGCGTGAAGTCCTAGCTGCGCGCCCATGAGCAAGATCCATGACCGCCTGGCCGAGCTGGGCATCACTCTTCCCGCAGCCGCCGCGCCGGTCGCGTCCTACGTCCCCGCAGTCGAGGCGGGCGGGCTGCTGCACATTTCCGGGCAGATCAGCCAGCAGGACGGCCAGCTGATCAAGGGACGCCTCGGCGAGGATGTGAGCCTGGACGAGGGCATCGCGGCCGCGCGCGCCAGCGGCATAATGCTGCTCGCGCAGATCGACAAGGCGGTCGGCCTCGACCGGGTGGAGCGGATCGTGAAACTGGGTGTGTTCGTGAACTCGACCGGCGATTTCACCGATCAGCCGAAGGTCGCCAACGGCGCCTCCGAACTGATGCAGGACGTGTTCGGCGAGATTGGCCGCCATGCCCGCAGCGCAGTCGGCGTGCCCACCTTGCCGCTCGGCGTCGCGGTCGAGATCGACGCGATCGTCGCGGTGAAGGCCGGCTGAGGCTTTTCCGATGAGCGGCGAATCCATCGTCGCGCGCATCGCCAACGGGGTTTCGGCATTTGACGCGGCGGATTGGGACCGTTGCGCCGGAACCGAAAACCCGTTCCTGGGCCACGCTTTCCTCTCGGCGCTCGAAGCGTCTGGCAGCGTCGGGCCGCGCACCGGCTGGCAGCCGCTCCCCATCGCGATCGACGGCGCGGACGGCCGCCCCGACGCGGTCCTGCCCGCTTACGCCAAGAGCCACAGCCAGGGCGAATATGTCTTCGATCATGGCTGGGCCGACGCCTATGCCCGCGCCGGCGGGGATTATTATCCCAAATTGCAGATCGCGGTGCCGTTCACACCCGTCCCCGGCCGCCGCCTGCTCACGACCACGCCCGCCCTCGCCCCGGCCCTGATCGCCGCCGCCGAGCAAATCGTGGCCAATAATGGCCTCTCCTCCGCTCACGCCACCTTCATCGCCGCGGAGGAAGTCCCGGCCTTCGAAAGCGCCGGCTGGCTGATCCGCGTCGACAGCCAGTTCCACTGGCACAATGACGGCTATGAGAGCTTCGACCACTTCCTCGCCGCTTTGTCCTCGGCCAAGCGCAAGGCGATCCGCAAGGAACGCGCCCGCGCCGTGGAAGGGCTGGAGATCGTCCATCTCACCGGCGAGGCGATCACCGAGGCGCACTGGGACGCCTTCTGGACCTTCTACCAGGACACCGGCGCCCGCAAATGGGGCCGGCCCTATCTCACCCGCGCCTTTTTCACGGAGATCGGCGCCACCATGGCGGACGACATCCTGCTGATCCTCGCCCTGCGTGACGGGCAACCCATAGCGGGGGCGCTGAATTTCATCGGCTCGCAGGCCCTCTATGGCCGCTACTGGGGCTGCACCGTGGACGTGCCGCACCTCCATTTCGAGCTCTGCTATTATCAGGCGATCGACGCCGCGATCGCGCGCGGCCTCGCCACCGTCGAAGCCGGCGCACAGGGCTCGCACAAGCTGGCCCGCGGCTATCGCCCGGTCCCCACTTACTCCGCCCACCATTTCGCCGACCCGCGCCTGCGCGATGCGGTCGCCCACTATCTCGCCGCCGAACGCCCGGCGGTACTCGGCGAGATCGAGGAACTCGACGCGATGGGGCCATTTCGGAAGGCCGGGCCGGCGCCGGAGGCGTGACGCCGGCGGGCATCGCTCCGGGCAGTTCGTTTCGGCACCGTTCATGACTCGCCCGGCAGATTGGCGGGATCGCGCAGGCGCCGACCGCGGGGAGTGGCGAGATGATCCGAATGCTGCTTGCTGTCCTTGTTCCGCTGGCGGTCTTGCCGGTCCCCGCGTCGGGCCAGACCCTGCGCCCGGCAACTTTGCCCGCCATGTGCGTAACCATCGACGAGCGCGAAGGATCGGTCAGCCGCCCGTGTGACGGATCGACCGCGCAGCGGCTGGTCCTGCCAGCGGCGGGCCCGGGACCCATCCGCCTCGGCGATTCCTGCCTGGCCCCGCGCGGCGGCGGCCTCTATCCGCCCTTGGCGGCGACGCGTTGCGACGGCTCGGCCGGGCAGCAATGGACGATCTCCGCCGAACAGGGCGTGCGAAATGGCGAGGGACGCTGCCTGGCCCTGCTCGGGCTTTCGGGCCGCGACGGCGAGCGCGTCTATGGCGCGTCATGTCCGACCCGCTACCCGCCCCAGGCTTGGCGGGTTCGCGCCTTCGATCCGCAAGCCCATGCGCCCGCGCGTGGCCGGCTGCGCTGGGCGGCCCGGCCAGATCTGTGTCTCGGCCTTGTGCGTCCGGGTTCCTTCGTCGGCCTGGAGCCGTGCGCCGAAGTGCAACGCTGGGAGCAGATTTTTTCCTTCGATCGCCGCGCTCCCGGGCAGTTTCGGGTTTCCGGCACCTGTCTCAGCGCCAACCCCCTCGCCGGCGGGCTTGCCCTGACGCGGTGCCGCGTGGAACCGGCGCTGCAATGGGTGCTGCGGGAGGACGGCGCCCTGTCGAACCGGTCGGGTTGTGTCGAGCCGCGCCTGGCGGACGGGCGCTGGGTCGCCAAGCTGACCGCCTGCGCCGCGACCCCGGAGCAGCGCTGGACGTTCGAGGCGACGGCCCGGCCCTGATCGCCAGCCGGCCTGCCTCCCACAATTGCTCGGAAATCGAACGCAGCCTTGCCTGTCCGGGGAGAGGTCTGCGCGCTTGCTGACCGCTTCTCTTCTTCGCTAGGCTCCGCGAGAGAAAAGACCCACTCGGGCTCTGCCAGCCGGAGCCGGGAGCGAAGCCAGTCGGGGAGGCGTTCATGCGCAAGGGATTGATGCTTCTGGGGCTGATCGCCCTGCCGGTTCCCGCGCTCGCGCAAGACAATGCGGCGTCCGCCCAGCCCCCCGCCGCGCCATCGCCCGCCCCAAGCCGCCTGTTCGACGCCAGCGACCTGTTCGGGCTGGAAGTCGGCACCGACCCGCAGATCAGCCCGGACGGCGCCCGTGTTGCTTACGTTCGCCGCTCCGGCGACATCATGACCGATCGGATGCGACCGACCATCTGGCTGATCGACACCGCCAGCGGCAGCCAGGCGCCGCTCGTCGCCGGCCCGGGCAGCCATCTGAGCCCGCGCTGGTCGCCGGACGGCACCCGCATCGCCTACATCTCCACCGCCGAAGGCGGCGGCGCGCAGCTTTATGTGCGCTGGCTGGCGAGCGGGCAATCGGTGCGCGTCACCGGCCTGCCGGAATCACCCAGCAGCATTGCCTGGTCGCCGGACGGGCGACAGCTCGCCTACGTCATGCAGGTGCCGTCGGACGCTCCGCGCCTGGGCCGCACGCCGCCCCGGCCGGAAGGGGCGCAATGGGCGGAGCCGCTGCAGCAGATCACCGCCATCCGTTACCGCGCCGACGGCGAGGGCATTGTCCGCCCTGGCTTCCGCCATCTGTTCGTCGTCCCCGCCGATGGCGGCGCGCCGCGCAAGCTGACCGATGGCGATTTCCACCATGACGGCCCGATCGCCTGGAGCCCCGACAGCCGCAACATCTATATCAGCGCCAATCGCATGCCGGACGCCGACCGCAATCCGGCCGAGTCCGATATCCACACGGTCAACGTCCCCAGCGCCTCCATCCGCCGGCTCACCACGCGCTCCGGCCCGGACGGCTCGCCCTCCGTCTCGCCCGACGGGCGGCAGATCGCCTATCTCGGCTATGACGACCGCGACTATGGCTACACGGTCGGCACGCTCTATGTCATGAACGCCGACGGCTCGGGCAGCCGCGTTCTCACGGCAAACTTGGACCGCGAGGTTGGTTCTCCGGTCTGGGCCGCCGATGGCCGCTCCATCTATTTCAGCCACGACCAGAGCGGCACCGTCTCCGTCGCGCGGGTCGGTCTGGACGGCCGGATCGCCACAATCGTCGAAGGGCTGACCGGCGGCACGCTCGACCGGCCCTATGCCGGCGGCGATTTCAGCGTCGCCCGCGACGGCACGATCGCCTTCACAAGGGGCAGCGCGACGACGCCGTCCGAAATCGCCGTCAGCCGGAACGGCAATGCCCGCCAGTTGACCCGGCTCAACGAGGATCTGCTCGGCCACAAGCAGATGGGCCAGGTCGTCGCCTTCGACACGCCATCCTCGCATGACGGCCGCAACATCCAGTCCTGGCTGACCCTGCCGCCCGGCCATCGCGAGGGCCAGCGCCACCCGCTCATCCTCGAAATCCATGGCGGCCCCTGGCAGGCTTACGGCCCCAATTTCGCCACCGACAATCAGCTGTTCGCCGCCGCCGGCTATGCCGTGCTGTCGGTCAATCCGCGCGGCTCGACCTCCTACGGTCAGGACTTCGCCGACCTCATCCACCGCGCCTATCCCGGCAATGACTATGACGATCTTATCAGCGCCGTCGATCGCGCCATCGCGCTCGGCTATGTCGATCCCGACCAACTCTACGTCACCGGCGGTTCGGGCGGCGGCGTGCTCAGCAGCTGGATCATCGGCCGCAACAATCGCTTCCGCGCCGCGGCGGTGCAGAAGCCGGTGATCAACTGGACCAGCTTCGCGCTGACTTCGGACGGGTCGCCGGCTTATTCGCGCTACTGGATGGGCGCGTTTCCCTGGGAGGATCAGGCCGGCTACTGGGCCCGCTCGCCGCTCTCACAGGTCGGCAATATCGCGACCCCGGCGCTGGTGATCGTCGGCATAGAGGATAATCGCACCCCGTCGAGCGAGGCGGAGCAACTCTACAATGCGCTGCAATTGCGCGGCGTGCCGACGGCTTTGATCCGCATCCCCGGCGCGACGCACAATCTGGTCGGGCGGCCGTCGCAGAATGCCGCGCGAGTCAGCGCCATCCTGGACTGGTTCGGACGCTATCGCCGGACGCGCTGGACGCCCCCGGCCGGACAGTAGGGCGCAAGCAATATGACCTTCCCTGACCTTTCGAGGCGGCAAATGCTGACCGGCGCGGTGGCCCTGCTAGCCATACCGGCCTGCAAAGCGAGCGTGCAGGAGAGCTTTGCAGGAAACCGCAGCGATCTTGGCCCCCGGCCGGCGGCGCCGGTGCGCACGGATCTCTATAATTGCGAGGGCTGCGAAGGCACGCTGGAGCGGCAGAGTGCGAACCTGCCCGCCTTCGCCCGAATCGCCCCCGACGGCGAGACGGGGGAGGCGATGCGGATCGAAGGAATTGTCTATCTGCCGGACGGCCTCACACCGGCGCCGGACGTGGTCATTTACGCCCATCATACCGACGCGACCGGCCTCTATTCGCGCGGCACGCCCGAAACCGAATGGAGCCGCCGCCATGGCCTGCTCCGTTCTTGGGTGAAGACCGGCGCGGACGGACGTTATGGCTATCGGACGATCAAGCCCGCGCCCTATCCCGACATGACCATGCCGGCTCATGTCCATCTGATGGTGGCGGAGCCGGGGCGACGGCCCTACTATCTCGACGACATCGTCTTCGACGGCGAGCATGGCGTGACCGACGCCTATCGCTCACGCATGGAGTATCGCGGCGGCAACGGCATCGTCCGTCTGGTCCGCGACGGCGACATTTGGGTCGCGCGACGCGACATCGTGCTGGAGCGGCACCCCGCCTGAATCAGCGGCGGCCGGGCAGAAAATCCCGCAACGTTCGGTCGCGCCTGACGAAATGATGAAAGAACGCGGCCGCGGCATGAAGCAGCACCAGCGCCGTCAACGCCCACCAGCCATAGACATGGGCATACCAGGACAAGGCGCGCAACCATTCGTCCGCTTCGGGATCGAAAAGTTGCGGCACGGTGACAAAGCCGAAGACACGTACAGGGCCGAGAAACAGAAAGTTGATCAGCCCGCTCAGCAACACGCCGAACGTCGCGAGATAAAGCAGCAGGTGCACGGTCGAAGCCGCGAACCGCGCGAGCGGCGGCACCTGCGACCGGTCAGGTCGGGCTTGAAAGAAGCGGCAGGCGATCCGCGCCAGCATGACAGCAAGCGCGAGCAGGCCGATAGAAAAGTGGATTTCGAAGAGAAGAGGCTGGTCGTCACGAGCGGCCAGATGCTCGGCGGACCATCCGACCATCAATGCGGAGAGGATCAGCAGCGCGCCGAGCCAGTGCAGCCAGATTGTCGCCTCGCTCCAGCGCCCGACCGTTGCCTCGCTTTGCCCCATTGAGCGACGCTAGACGGGCGTCGCCGGGCAGGCACGTCTTTTCGCGCCGGTTAGGCGGCGCGGCGTTCCGTCTCGGTCGCCGCAAGCCAGGCCCGCGCCTCACGCTGCGCCTCGGCAATCTCACGTGCGGTCATGTCGTCGGCAATCTCGGCCCGGCATTGCTGGGCGAGCGCGCTACCCGAAAGCGCCGCGAGGTTGAACCATTTGTGGGCTTCGATGAGGTCGATATCGACCCCGTCGCTGCCGGTCGAATAAGCGACGCCAAGCTCGTAAAGCGCGTTGATATTCCCCATCGCCGCATCGGCGACGCGCGTCTCGATCAGGAATGTCGCGGCCCTGAGGCTATGTGCCATCTGCCAGTCCCCCAATTTCAGTCGGGGCAGATTTGGGCCGCACAAGCGAAAAAATGGTTAACGCGATTTTTTCCTTGTTCGTCAGATACTTGGAATAACCGGAAGATTGTCGATCAACCGCGTGCTGCCGAGCTTTGCCGCGGCGAGCAGCCGCGCCGGGCGATCGAGCCGGTCCATCGGCGCGAAGGTCTCCGCATCGCGCAGCGCGGCATAGTCGATCGGATCGAAGCCGGCGGCGGCCAGCCTCTCCTCGGCGCGCGCCAATATCTCCGCCACGTCGCCGCCGTCGATCATCGCCTGCGCCGCCTCGCCGAGCGCGCGCGGCAGAGCGCGCGCCGCGAGCCGCTCCTCGTCGGTCAGGTAGATGTTGCGCGACGACAGGGCCAGGCCGTCCGCATCGCGCTGGGTCGGCAGGCCGACAATCTCGACCTTCAGCTTGCGGGCCGCGACCATCTGCCGGATCACCAGCAATTGCTGATAATCCTTCTCGCCGAACACGGCGACGTCGGGCTTCACCTGCTCGAACAGGCGCGCCACCACGGTTGCGACGCCATCGAAATGGCCGGGCCGCGAATCGCCATCGAGGCCTTGCGCCGCACTGCCCGCCTTCACGCTGGCTTCCGGTCCGTTCGGATACATCGTGTCCACGTCCGGCGCCCACAGGATCGCGACATCCGCCGCGCCCAGCATCTGCGCGTCGCTGCCTTCGCGCCGGGGATAGCGGCTCAGATCCTCATTGGCCCCAAACTGCGTCGGATTGACGAAGATCGACACGACGACATGCGCCGCGCGCCGCCGCGCCTCTTCGACGAGAGCCATATGCCCGGCGTGCAGCGCGCCCATCGTCGGCACCATGGCGACCGCGCCGCCATCGGCGCGCAACGCCTCGAGCGCGGCGTCCAGCTCGCCTCTGTCACGGATGATTTGCACGGCCTTTCTGGCTCCTCTACAGGCTGGGATCAGCCAGCGGGGGGCTGCTTTGAGCGCGCCGGGCCGTTGAATCAAGTTCGTTGAAGGAAGCGTCAGTTCATGGCCGGCGGCCGTACTCACATCATCGTCTTCGCCAATGAAAAGGGCGGCACGGGCAAATCCACCACTGCGGTCCACACTGCCGTCGCGCTGGCGGCGGCGGGCAAGAAGGTCGCCGCGCTCGATCTCGATACGCGCCAGCGCACGCTCGGCCGCTATCTCGACAATCGCGCCGCCACGCAGCGCCGCATCATAACGCCGCTGCCCATGGTCGATTACGACACGTTCGATCCGGCAAAGGGCGAGCCGGTCGAGGAGGCCCTCACCCGCCTTGCCGACGGCGCGGACGTGATCGTCATCGACACGCCGGGCCGCGACGATCCGCATGCCCGCGCGGTGATGGCCATGGCCGACACGCTCGTCACGCCGATCAACGACAGCTTCGTCGATCTCGATCTCATCGGCGAGGTCGATCCGGAAACCTACAAGGTGCGCCGCCCCAGCTTCTATGCCGAAGTGGTGTGGAAGAGCCGCACGCAGCGGGCCAAGACGCACGGCGCCAGCGTCGACTGGGTGCTGCTCCGCAACCGCCTGCAGCATGTCGAAGCGAAGAATATGCGCCGCGTCGCCGAAGCGATCGGCGATCTGTCGCGCCGGGTCGGCTTTCGCGTCATTCCGGGCCTGGGCGAGCGCGTCATCTTCCGCGAACTCTTCCCGCGCGGCCTCACCCTGATCGACCTGCCCCATATCGGCGAGGCCAGCATCGCCCACGTGACCGCGCGGCAGGAACTGCGCGAGATGATCGCGGGCTTCGATCTGCCGAACGAAGAGCATGCGACAAGCACGCTTCAGGCGGGCGGCATGAAGGCTGCCGTCGGCTGATGGCCGTTTTCGCCGCCGTCCTTGGCCTCATCCTGGCATTGGCCTGGCTGAGCGGACGGCTGAGAGGCGTGACGCTGGACGATGCGATCGCCGGCCTGGTCTTCCTGCTCGGTCTCAGCCTGCTCGCAAAGGGATCGGTCCTGCCCGGGGCGGCGCTGATGGCGCTGGGGCTGCTCTACGGCGGCATTCGCCGCGGCCGCTTTGCCCAGAAGCGGATGCCGCTGGACGATGCCCGGCGCCTGCTCGGCGTTTCGGAAGGCGCGAATGCCGACGAGATCCGCGCCGCGCACCGCCGCCTGATCGCCCGCGCGCATCCCGATGCGGGCGGTACGGAAGAATTGGCGCAGCGCATCAATGCCGCCCGCGACGCCTTGATCGCCGACGCGGCGCGCACATCTTCGCGGGAACGCGGCTGAACATCGGAGCAATCTAACATGCATGTTTTCCACCCGACCGCCCTGCGCGAGTATGACATTCGCGGCGTGATCGGGAAGACGCTCGGCCCGGACGACGCCCGCGCCATTGGCCGGTCCTTCGGCACGATCGTGAAGCGGAGCGGCGGCTCCAGGGTAGCGGTCGGCTATGACGGCCGCGAAAGCTCGCCGGTGCTGGAGACGGCTCTGGTCGAAGGCCTGAACGCCGCCGGGATCGACGCCGTCCGTGTCGGCCTCGGCCCGACGCCCATGCTCTATTATGCCGAAGCCGTGCTGGACGTGGACGGCGGCATCATGATCACCGGCAGCCACAATCCGCCCGACTATAACGGCTTCAAGATGGTGCTGCGCCGCGGTCCCTTCTTCGGCGCCGATATCCAGAAGCTGGGCGAAATGGCCGCGGCCGGCGATTGGGAAAGCGGTACTGGCGGCAGCGAGCATGTGGAAATGCTCGACCGCTATGTCGACCGGCTCGTGCAGGGCTTTGACGGCCCCGCACTTCGCGTCGGCTGGGACGCGGGCAATGGCGCCGCCGGCCCGGCGCTCGCGAAGCTGGTTGGCAAGCTGCCCGGCGAGCATCACACGCTCTTCACCGATGTCGACAGCGCTTTTCCCAATCACCATCCCGATCCGACCGAGGAGAAGAATCTCGAGGATCTGAAGGCGCTGGTGCTCGAAAAGGGCCTCGACCTCGGCATCGCTTTCGACGGCGACGGCGACCGGATCGGCGCGATCGACCGGACCGGCCGCGTGATCTGGGGGGATCAATTGCTCGCCATCCTCGCCGAGCCGGTGCTGCGCGACGTGCCCGGCGCGACCATCATCGGCGACGTGAAGGCCAGCCAGGCGCTCTATGACCGGATCGGCGAACTGGGCGGCGATCCGCTCATGTGGAAAACCGGCCACAGCCACATCAAGAAGAAGATGAAGGATGTCGGCAGTCCCCTGGCGGGCGAGATGAGCGGCCACATCTTCTTCAGCCATAATTATTACGGCTATGACGATGCGCTCTATTCGGGCGTCCGCCTGATCGCAGCGCTGGGCACGCTCGGTAAATCGCTGGACGAATTGCGCGACGCGATGCCGGCGATGGTCAACACGCCCGAGATGCGCTTCCAGGTGGACGAGAGCCGCAAGTTCGCGGCGGTGGACGAGGTGCTCGACCGGCTCGAAAAGGCCGGCGCGGACGTCAACCGCACCGACGGCGCGCGCGTGAACACAGCCGACGGCTGGTGGCTGCTCCGCGCCTCGAACACGCAGGACGTGCTGGTCGCCCGCGCCGAGGGCAAGGACGAAGCCAGCCTGGAACGCCTGGTCGCGCAGATCGACGACCAGCTCGCCAAGTCCGGCATCGAACGCGGCCCGCAGGCCGGGCATTGATCGGACGATGACCTTTCACCCCGAGGCCGCATTCTTCTCCATCGTCTGGATGGGCGTCGCCGCGGCCGGCTTCATCCTGGAAGGCTGGATCGCAGGCTCGCTCCTGAGCCTCGGTATGCTCGCCATCCTCGGCCCAACCAGCGCCGCGATCATCTCCAAAACCGACGACTTCGCCCTGGAGCGGACAGTTCGCTGGTCGATCCTGATCGGCGCGGGCGCCTTGCTGGCGCTGGTACATTCGCTGCGGGGCTAGTCGTCCTCATCCTCATAGCCGACCAGATTAAGCTCCCGCGCCTTGATCTGGTGGGTCATGCACCAATGCTTCAGCGCGTCCTCGCGGCCGTGGGTGATCCACACTTCCTTCGGCGCGATCTCGCGGATGGTGGCGGTCAGCTCGTCCCAATCGGCATGGTCGGACATGATCAGCGGCATTTCGACCAGCCGCTGCCGCGCGCGCTGGCGCACCCGCATCCAGCCTGACGCCATCGCCGTGATCGGATCGGGCAGCCGCCGCGACCAGCGATCGTTCAGCGCGCCGGGCGGGGCGATGACGATATGGCCCTTCATCTCGTCCTTGGTCGCGTCGGTCGCGGGCCGGAGGTCGCCCAGTTCCACCCCTAATTCGACGTAGAGATCGCAGAGCCGCTGCAGCGCTCCATGGATGTAGATCGGCGCATCATGCCCCCGCGCCCGCACCTCGGCGATCAGCCGCTGCGCCTTGCCGAGCGCATAGGCGCCGACCAGCACGCAGCGATCCGGATTGTCGGCCAGCCGCGCCAGCAATTTGTCCACCTCGTCGGTCGTCGCCGGGTGGCGGAACACGGGCAGCCCGAACGTCGCCTCGGTGATGAAGATGTCGCACGGCACCGGCTGGAACGGGGCGCAGGTCGGATCGGGCCGGCGCTTGTAGTCGCCCGACACCACGACGCGCTCACCCTTATGCTCCAGCACGATCTGCGCCGATCCCAGCACATGTCCGGCCGGCACGAAGCTCACATCCACCGCGCCCACCCTCAGTCGCTCGCCATAGGCGACGGGCCGCGCCTGCTGCTGGCCGTATCGCACGTCCATGATCGCCAGCGTCTCCGGCGTCGCATAGACTTCGCCATGGCCGCCGCGCGCATGATCGGCATGGCCGTGCGTCACCAAAGCCCGCGCCTTGGGCTGCGCGGGATCCACCCACGCGTCCGCCGCCGGAACGTAAATTCCTTCCGGATGCGGTTCGATCCAGGAACCAAGCCGAGCCATGAGAGCTATATGGGCTGGCGGCTTCCCGCCGCCAAGCGGACCTGAAGGAATGCGCCATGGATTTCAGCGGCTTGAACTGGGTGACGATCACCGTGATCGGCGCGGCCCTGCTGGCCATCGTCATCGCCATCGCGGCGATGCGCAACCGCGTGTCGAAGGAAACCGAAGCACGCAGCGAAGCGGCAACGCGCGAACTTTACGAGGAGGAGGATCGCGCCCATCAGGACGAAAGCGACAGCCGGTTCTAGGCGGAACGGGTCCTGCGACGCACGGCCAGCCAACCGCCGGCGCCGGCCGCGAGGAGCTTTGTCAGCCATGACAGCGCCAGCGCGCCGACCCCGGGCCAGACATTGCCCGCCGCCGACAGGCCGACGTCCAGCACCACATAGGTCAGGGCCGGAATGAGTCCCGCCAGCAGCGGCCGCTGCCCGCGCGCCGCCAGCCACCCCGCGCCAAACAGCAATGGCAGCCCCGCGATGATCGCCACGAGCGGCGCGACACTTCGGCCATAAGCCTGATAGTGGCTCCCATCATGGCCGGGCGCGATCGCGAGCGAATAGATGAACACCCAGAAAGCGGCGGCGGCGGCGATCAGCAGCATCGCCGCGACGCCGAGCAAAATGCCGCGGACAATGACCCCTCGCTCCATGCCGCCAGCCTAGGAGAAGCGGCCGGAGCCGGCAACGCTCTCCCGCCGCGCATAGCAGACTGGTTTGCGCAGCGCGGCTGGGCGCCGCGCCGGCACCAACTCGACATGCTCGCCGCCGGGCGGGCCGGGCGCAGTGTGCTCCTCGTCGCTGCCACCGGCGCGGGCAAGACGCTGGCGGGCTTCCTGCCGACTTTGGTGGATTTGCTGGAGCCTTACGAAGGCCTGCACACCCTCTACATCTCCCCCCTGAAGGCGCTCGCGGTGGACGTGCAGCGCAACCTCCTCACCCCGATCGAGGAAATGGGCCTCCCCATCCGCGTCGAGACCCGCACCGGCGACACGCCCGCCGACCGCAAGGCGCGGCAACGCGCCAACCCGCCGCACATCCTGCTCACCACCCCGGAATCGCTGAGCCTCTTACTCACCCACCCCGACAGCGCTCAGCTGTTCGCGGGCCTCAAGACGGTCGTGGTCGATGAAATCCACGCTTTCGCCACCCAGAAGCGCGGCGACCTGCTCGCGCTCGGCCTCTCGCGACTGGAGGCGCTCGCGCCGGGCCTGCGCCGCGTCGGCCTCAGCGCCACCGTCGCCGATCCGGACTCCTATCGCGCCTGGCTCGCGCCGCATGGAGACATGGACGCGGTCGATCTGGTCACCGGCGACCCCGGCGCGGAGCCGGACATCGCGATCATGCTGCCGGACGACGACCGCATCCCCTGGTCCGGCCATTCGGGCCGCTGGGCGACCCATCACGTCATGCGGCAGATCGAGCGGCACAGGACCAGCCTGGTCTTCTGCAACACGCGCGGCCTGTGCGAGCTGATGTTCCAAGATCTGTGGACGGTGAACGACAACGGCCTGCCGATCGGCATCCACCATGGCAGCCTCTCGGTCGAGGCGCGGCGCAAGGTCGAACAGGCGATGGCGGACGGCAAGTTGCGCGCCCTCGTCTGCACCTCGTCGCTCGATCTCGGCATCGATTGGGGCGATGTCGACCTGGTCATGCAGATGGGCGCGCCGAAAGGCTCCTCGCGGCTGCTCCAGCGGATCGGCCGCGCCAATCACCGGCTGGACGAACCGAGCGAAGCGATTCTCGTCCCCGGCAATCGCTTCGAATATCTGGAGGCCCGCGCGGCGCTCGATGCGGTGGAGGAAGGCGCGCTCGATCCCGACATCTTCCGCCCCGGCGCGCTCGATGTACTCGCCCAGCATGTCATGGCCGTCGCCTGCGCCGGGCCGTTCGACGAGGCGGAACTGCTCGCGGAGATCGCCGCCGCCGCGCCTTATGCGGGCCTGAGCGCCGAACTGTTCGGCAACATCCTCAGCTTCATCGAAAGCGGCGGCTATGCCCTGCGCGCCTATGACAAGTTCAAGCGCCTCCGCCGGAACGCCGACGGCAAATGGCAAGTCACCAACCCCCGCTTCATCCAGCAGCACCGCGAGAATGCCGGCATCATCGTCGAGGCGCCCGCCCTCAATGTCCGCTTCCGCAACGGCCGCAAGCTCGGCACGGTCGAGGAATATTTCGCCTCCACGCTCAGCGTCGGCGACACCTTCCACTTCGCCGGGCTGACGCTGGAGGTCGAGCGGATCGACACGCCCGAGCTGATCGTGAAGGCGACCACCCGTCCCGCCCGAATCCCCACCTATGTCGGCCTGCGTATGGCGATGACCACGCACCTGGCCGACCGCGTCCGGCATTTCCTGGCCGAGCCGGAAACCTGGCGCCGCTTCCCCGACGACGTGCGAGAATGGCTGGAGGTGCAGCAGCGCCGCTCTTTGCTGCCACAGCCCGACCAATTGCTGGTCGAGACCTTCCCGCACGAAGGGCGCCACTATCTGGTGCTCTACAGCTTCGAAGGCTGGAACGCGCACCAGTCGCTCGGCATGCTGATCACCCGGCGGATGGAAAGCGCCGGCCTCAAGCCGCTCGGCTTCGTCAGCAACGATTATGCACTGGCCGTCTATGGCCTGGAGGAGATTGCCGATCCGGCCGCCCTGCTGTCTCCCGACATTCTCGAGGAGGAATTTGTCGACTGGGTGCAGGGTTCGAACCTGCTGAAACGCGCCTTCCGCGAGGTCGCCATCATCGGCGGTCTGGTCGAGCGCCAGCAGCTGGGCAAGCGCAAGTCGGGGCGGCAAGTCACCTTCTCCACCGACCTCATCTACGACGTGCTCCGCCGGTACGAGCCGGACCATCTCCTCCTGCGTGCCGCCTGGGAGGATGCCCGCGCCCGCCTCACCGACGTCGCCCGGCTCGGCGGTCTGGTGGAGCGCGCCGCCAGCACGTTGGTCCACGCGAAACTCGACCGCGTCTCGCCCCTCGCCGTGCCCTCACTGGTCCTCATCGGCCGCGAATCCGTACCCGCCGGCCTCGCCGACGATGACCTGCTGATCGAGGCGGAATCTCTCGCCCGCATCGCGATGGCGGAATGATCCGCATTGCGTCCCGCCGCCGCGCACCGCAAAGACGAATGAAATCCGTGGAGTAGCCGATGCGCCATGCCCTGATCCTCGCCGCCTTGACCGTCGCCACTCCGGTGCTGGCCCAACCCACACCCGACATCACACCCGAAGACCGCCTGATCCACGATCAGATGCTGGTGCTCGACACCCATCTCGACATCCCGTCTCGCTTCGCCTCCGGCTGGGATTTCGGCGAGCGGCACGAATATTTTCAGGATCACACCCAGACCGATCTGCCCCGGATGCAGGAAGGCGGTCTCGATGGCGGCTTCTTCGTCATCTATACCGGCCAGGGCGAACTGACCCCCGCCGGCTATGCGACCGCGCGCGACGCGGCCCTGCTGCGGGCCACCGAAATCCACCGCATGATCGGCCAGAATCGCGACCGCATCGTGCTTGCGATCACCGCCGACGATGCGGAGGCCGCCTGGCGCGCGGGCAAGGCCTTCGCGTTCCTCTCGATCGAGAATAGCTGGCCGCTGGGCGAGGACCTGACCCTGCTGGAGACCTTCCGCAAGCTCGGCGTCACCATGGCCGGCCCCGTGCACAGCCGCGACAATCAGCTTGCCGATTCCACCACCGGCCAGAATCGCTGGGGCGGCCTCTCCCCGCTCGGCCGCCAGTGGGTCGCGGAGATGAACCGGCTCGGCATGCTGATCGACGTCAGCCATTCCTCCGACGCCGCCTTCGACCAGATGCTGGCGCTCTCCCGCGTCCCCATCATCGCCTCCCATTCCGGGCCGAAGGCGCTGCGCGACCATCCCCGCAATCTGGACGACGACCGGATGCGCGCTTTGGCCCGGTCCGGCGGCGTGATGTTCCTGAACAGCCTGTTCCTCGCGCCCCACGACACCTCGCCCGAACGCTCGGCGATCGAACGGCGGCAGGCAAACTGGGCCAACCTCAACGCCGCCGAGCGCCGCGAGGTCGTCGCCGAACTCGCCCGCGTCGAGGCGCGCCGACCGTTCAACGACGCAACCTTCGAAACCTATATGCAGGCCCTGCTCCATTCGATCCGCGTGATGGGCGCTGATCATGTCGGCCTCGGCGCCGACTGGGACGGCGGCGGCGGCGTACAGGGCTATGAGGACATTACCCGTCTTCCCCGCGTGACCGCCCGCCTGCGCCGCGAAGGGATCAGCGAGGCCGACATCGCCAAGATCATGGGCGGCAATCTGCTTCGCGTCCTCCGCCAGGCTCAGGCCGCCGCCCAGCCGGAAGCCCGGTAAGAGCCATGACCCGCCCGCCGGACAATCCGTCGATCGACGTCAGCCGCCTCCGCGCGCTGATCGACCGGATGCCGGGCTTCGTCGCGGTCCTGATTGGCCGCGATCTGCGCTTCCTGCTCGCCAACCGCGCTTATGAGGAGGTGGTCGGCCGGGAAAATCTGGTGGGCAAGACGGCGGCGGAGGTTTTCCCCGAAGCGGACTTTCCCGGCGCCGTCGCGAGACTGCAGGCGGTCATGTCGGATGGCGTGGCCGAACGAGGGACCGACACGATCCGCTTCCTGCCGTCGCCGGATGGCGGCCCGAAGCGCAAGGTGGTGACCGATTATGTCGCCGAACCGATTGCGGGCGAGGACGGCGTCATCGCCGGCGTGCTCATCGCCGGCAATGACGTCACCGAGCGCTTCCGCGCCGAGCGGCGGCTGCGCGAAAGCGAGGCGCGCTTCCGCCTCATCGCCAATTCCGCGCCGGTGCCGATGTGGGTGAGCAATCCCGATCGCACCCGCAGCTTCGTCAACAAGGCTTATATGGACTTCCTCGGCCTGCCCTATGACGAGGCGGCGGCGCTGGACTGGCGCAACATTCTCCACCCCGAAGATCATGACCGGATCGTCCAGGAATCGATCGACGGCGAAGCGAGCCTCAAGCCCTTCACGCTGGAAGCGCGCTTCCTGGGCAGCGACGGCGAATATCATTGGCTGCGATCCATGTCGCAGCCGCGGCTGGCCCCCGGCGGCAATTGCGAGGGCTTCATCGGCGTCGCCCACGACATCACCGCCGCCAAGGAAGCCGAACTCGCGCTCGAAAAGCGCGTCATCGAGCGCACCGCCGAATTGCAGACCGCGATGGAGCAATTGCAGCGCGAAGTCGCCGACCGCGAGCGCGCCGAGGACGCGCTGCGGCAGGCGCAGAAGATGGAGGCGGTTGGCCAGCTGACCGGCGGCATCGCGCATGATTTCAACAATCTGCTGACGCCCGTGATCGGCGGCCTGGAAATGGTCGTCGGGCAGCTGCAGGAGCCGCGCATGCGCCGGCTGGGCGAAGGCGCGCTCGAATCGGCCCGCCGCGGTGCCAAACTCGCCACGCAATTGCTCGCTTTCTCGCGCGTGCAGCGGATCGCCATGAGTCCGGTCGAGGTCAATCGGGTGATCGAGAATATGGGCCAGATCCTGCGTCAGACGATCGGCCCGACGATCGCCACCGAAATCGCACTCGACCCGCAGACGGGCCATGCCTTGTGCGACGCCAACCAGCTCGAGAATGCGATCCTGAACCTCGCCATCAACGCCCGCGACGCAATGCCGGACGGCGGCAGACTGGCGATCACCACGGCCCTGGTCGACGAGCCCGACGGTCCCGACATTCTGGCGGGGCGCTATGTCCGCATCTCGGTCGCGGATGATGGCCAGGGCATGGCGGCCGACGTGCTGGAGCGCGCGCTCGAACCCTTCTTTTCCACCAAGCCGGTCGGCAAGGGGACTGGCCTCGGCCTCGCCCAGGTCTATGCCATCGCCCGCCAGTCGGGCGGCACGGTAAGGATCGACAGCCAGGAAGGCAGCGGCGCGCGCGTCCACATGCTGCTGCCGCAGGTTTCGGCGAACGGCGAGGCCATCGCACCGCGCCCGGAGAAGCCCGTCGAGCCGGCCGCCCGGAGCGCCGCCATCGCGGTCGTGGACGACGATCCCGAGGTCCGCACCTTTCTGGCCGACGCGCTCGCCGAGCTGGGCCACAAAGTCACCGCCTTCGACAGCGGCGCCGCCTGCCTCGCCGCGCTGGAGGAGGTCAGCGCCGACCTGTTCCTGATCGACTTCGCCATGCCCGCGATGAACGGCGCAGAACTGGCCGAACGGATCCGCACGCACCGCCCGGGACAGCGCATCGCCTTCGTCACCGGCTATGCCGAAACGGACAGCCTGCTCGCCACCGCCTGCGCCGATCTGCCGGTGCTGCGCAAACCCTTCAGCCTGTCCGAACTGGCCGCATTGATCGCCCGCGAGTCGCCCGCGGCCTGACCCTTTTCCCGCGACGAGCGCGCCTGCTCGCACGACGAACCCGCTAAGCATTTTCTCCGTCGCGCCGTTCCAGAAGTTGGTCGCGGCCTGAATGCACCACAACGGGGAGTTCAGCATGGGTTGATCGCAGCCCGGTCAAAGAGTGGCCGAGGCGATTGGAGCGAAGGTGATGAGCAAGGCAAAATCGATCCTGATGAACCCCTACCTGCTGGGTATGAATGGCTTCATCGCGGGCGCCTTGCTGCTCTGGGCCAACCCGCAGGTCACGGAAGCGAACCCGCCCGTCCCGACCTCGACCGTCCAGCTGGTCCCGCCGGTTTCCTGAGCCGGGCCAGCGGCCGCATCGAAGGCTTGAGCAGCGGAATCAACCCGCTATAGCGCGCCCATGGTTCGCTTTTCGTTCTGTGGGCACGATCTGATCGCGCTGCCGCAAGGCGCGTTGTTCTGGCCGGCGCGGCGCGCACTTCTGGTCGCCGATCTCCACCTCGAAAAGGCCAGCTGGTTCGCCCGCGGGGGACAGATGCTGCCGCCCTATGACAGCATCGCCACCTTGGCCGATCTCACCGCCCTCGCCGCCTCGGTCGGCCCCGCCGAAATCTGGTGCCTGGGCGACAGCTTTCACGACACAGGCGGCTGCGAGCGCCTGCCGGAACGCGCCTGCGAACTCCTCGCCGCCCTCACCCACGCGCATCGCTGGACCTGGATCACCGGCAATCACGATCCCGTCGTCGCCGCCATCGTCGGCGGCGAGGCGGTCGCCGAAGCGGAACTGGACGGCCTGATCCTCCGCCACGAAGCCGATCCCGGCGATCCGCGCCCGGAACTGTCCGGCCATTTCCACCCGAAACTGCGCATCCATCGCCGCGGCCGGCTGGTCTCCCGCCGCTGCTTCGTGATGAGCGAGACCAAGCTGATCCTCCCCGCCTTCGGCGCGCTCACCGGCGGGCTGGAGGCCCATCATCCGGAAATCCTGCGCGCCGTCGGCCCCGGCGCCGAAGCGCTCGTGCCGCTCAGCGACCGCCTGCTGCGTTTTCCCGTCGCGGCCTAGTTCGACGCACGCCGGTCACGAACATAAACGGGCCGCAGCGCGTTCCACACCTGCTCGGGATCGAGCACCCGCCACTGCGCACCGGCATATTCCGGCGGCAGATTGGCGGGATCGACGAAGCGGATGTCGAGCTCGGCCTCCTGCCCGGAGTCCACATCGCCGCCACGGTGGCCATAGGGGCCGACCATGGTCAGACGGCGAACCATTCCCCGGCGCGCCACGACCACCAGCCCGCGATGCCCCCCCCGCCGCGCCAGTTCGGCCGCGCGCAGCAGCACCATTTCGCTGGCGGTCGACGTCGATCCGCGCGTGCTGGCGAAACGGACCGTCTGCGTCCCGGGCGTCACGCCTTCATGCACCCGATAGCCATTGTGATCGAGCGCGAAGAAGCCGTCGGAGCCGCCGTCATAGGCCGGCATGCTGGCCTGATATTCCGGCTCCGGCATGGCCTCATAGATGTCGTTCAGGCTGATATCGCGGGTCTGGGACAATGTCCGGGCGATCACACCTTCCATGCTGGCGACAATCTGGTTCAGCATCGCCGGGTCGCCAGGCGCGACCCGGGCCAGCGCCCGAATCAGGTCGAGCGCCGCGCCGTCAACGCCCGGCCGTGCCTGCAGGACGCGGGTCAAAGCGCTCTGGAATTCCTCCGCATTGGCCTTCCCGCGCAACTCGATAAGCAAAGCGTAGCGATCGAGCGATTCCCGGGCCTCCGGCGCGCTGGCGACCAGCACTTCATGCATCTCGCGCTGCTCGCGGGTGATTTCGGTGCGGCGGCCGGTCGGCTGGGGCGGGATCAGCGCCTCGTCGATCGCGGCCCGGGCGGCGGCAAGTTCGCGCGCCGCTTCCTCCGGCATTCCCCGCGCGGCAAAGGAATAAGCGTAAGTGCCATGCAATTCGGCCTGCATCCGCAGCTGCTCGCCATAGCGAGAGACCAGATTGGTGATCGTATAGCCGCCCCGGTTGCGCGGAACCGTCAGGACGATCTGGGGGTAGATGCGGGCGGCCTCTTCCCACTCGCCGCGCATGGTCAGGATCAGATAGACGGGCAGCAGCCGATTGGGGTCGATCACCGCCAGTTCGCGGCTATCCGCCACGAAGCGCTCCCAATCGCCCGTCGCGGCCAGATGGATGCGGGCGGCCGTGTCGCGATAGACGGGCTCGAACGGACGCAGCGCCATCGCCTCGCGCGCCGTCCGCGCCGCGGCTTCGCGATCGCCATTGCGCAGCTGCGTCCAGGCCCGGATCAGCTGCGAACTCGCACCGATGCTGCGGCGGCCATAGGCGTCGCGGCCGATCAGGGTGTCAGATTCGCCCAGGTCGCTGAACGCGCCCGCGGCATCGCCCGACTCGGCCTTGTGCATGGCCCGGGCCTGCAGAATGTTCGCGCGACGCATGCTCATTTGCGGTTGCAGGCGCGGATCGGCCAGCGCCGCGTCGCAGATCGCCACACCGCGCCCGAAAGCGGGCTGGGTCCGGCTCGATTCCGCATTCACCAGGAGATTGCGCACGCCGGCGACACCGTCCTGGCTGCCGCGCGGCGGATTGTAGCCGTCGCAGACCCACCAATGCTCCCGCGAGAGGAACCGGCCCGATTCGATGGTCGGAGGCGTCTGCACATAGGTCCGGGCGCGCGGGGCTGGCGGGGGCGCAGGCGGCGCGGGTGGCGCGATGATCGTCGGCGGGGCGGGCGGCACGCCGATGCCCTGCCCGTTCAGCTCTTTGTCGCCGGGCTGCGCCATGGCGGCCGGCGCCGTGCCCGCCAGCAGCATGGCAAGCAATGCAGTCCTTTGAAACAACATGATTTCCCCCTTCGTCCCCGATCGAATTTGAAGCGCAGGTTGATGATTGCGTCAATCCCGGTCGGCGCCACGCCTTCCCATGTCGCGGCCTGTGTGCTTTAGGCCCCCGCGACTCCTCACATCCCCGCGAAGGAACGCGCTTCCCCATGAACATCCACGAATATCAGGCCAAGGAATTGCTCGCGAAGTTCGGCGTTCCCGTGCCCGCCGGTCATGCCGCGCTCAGCGTCGAGGAAGCGGTCGCCGCCTCCCGCCAGCTTCCCGGCCCGCTTTATGTCGTGAAGGCGCAGATTCATGCCGGCGGCCGCGGCAAGGGCAAGTTCAAGGAATTGGGTCCCGACGCCAAGGGCGGCGTCCGCCTGGCGAAGACCGAGGATGAAGTCCGCGCCGCCGCGACCGACATGCTCGGCAACACGCTCGTGACGATCCAGACCGGCGATGCGGGCAAGCAGGTGAACCGCCTCTACGTCACCGACGGCGTCGACATCGCCAAGGAATTCTATCTGGCCCTGCTGGTCGATCGCGCCACCGGCCGCATCGCCTTCGTGGTTTCGACCGAGGGCGGCATGGACATCGAGGCGGTCGCCCACGACACGCCGGAGAAGATCCAGACCTTCACCGTCGATCCCGCCACCGGCTTCCAGCCGCACCATGGCCGCGCCGTCGCCAAGGCGCTCGGCCTGCAGGGCGATCTCGCCAAGCAGGCACAGAATGTCGCCGCGAAGCTGTACGACGCCTTCATGGGCACCGACGCCTCGCAGATCGAGATCAACCCGCTCGCCGTCACCGACGCCGGCGAATTGCTGGTGCTGGATGCCAAGGTCGGCTTCGATTCCAACGCCATGTTCCGCCACAAGGATCTGGTGGAACTCCGCGATGAGACGGAAGAGGACCCGATGGAGATCGAGGCGTCGAAATTCGACCTCGCCTACATCAAGCTGGACGGCAATATCGGCTGCATGGTGAACGGCGCCGGCCTCGCCATGGCGACGATGGATATCATCAAGCTCAATGGCGCTTTCCCCGCAAACTTCTGCGACGTCGGCGGCGGTGCCTCGAAGGAGAAGGTGACGGCGGCGTTCAAGATCATCCTGAGCGATCCGGCGGTCGAGGGCATCCTCGTCAACATCTTCGGCGGCATCATGCGCTGCGACATCATCGCCGACGGCATCGTCGCCGCCGCCCGCGAGGTGAACATCAAGGTGCCGCTCGTCGTCCGCCTGGAAGGCACGAACGTGAACGAGGGCAAGGCGATTCTCGCCGATTCGGGTCTCGCCATCGTCCCGGCCGACGATCTGGGCGACGCCGCCCGCAAGATCGTGGAGCAGGTGAAGGGCAAGGAAAAGCAGCCCGCCTGAACGGGTTGGCACGTCCCGCCATTTCGGCTCGCGCGTGCCCCTTGCCAGCGCGCGCGCGAGCCGCAATCCTGCCCTCTGCCGTGGCGCATCGCCACGTGCGCAAGGGGGGATATTTTCATGCGACTCATTCTGTCTGCCGCCGGTGCGGCTGCCCTGATCCTGTCCGCGGGCTGCTCCCAGTCCGAGGCGGACGCCAAGGCAAGCATCCGGGGCCAGGTGGTCACCGCCTGCAAGACGCAAGGCGACGTCTATAAGGCGCAGGTGCCCAATCTCGACGTCGATCGCTTCTGCGGCTGCATGGGCGACAAGTTCATCGAGGGCAAAAGCGTCGAGCAGATCCGTGCTTTCCAGGCCGACAAGGCCGGGCAGGAGCGCGCTGGCTTGCAGGCCGGTGTGGAATGCTTCGCGCAGGTCGGCGCCGTCGCTCCGGCTCCCGCCGCGGCGCCGGCAGCAGCACCGGCCGCTCCCGCGCCCGCCGAAGGCGCACCCGCGCCGGCGCCTGCTGAAGCCGAGCCTGCTGAAGAAGGCGGCGAGGAATAAAAGCCTCCGCAAACCGGAAGTGAAGTGTGCCGGAGTCATCCGGCACACTGGTCTCGTCTTGACGGTGAAGCCGGGGGACGGAATAGCCGCGCCAAGATTTATGAGAGGTAGGCCATGAAGATCCTCGTCCCCGTCAAACGGGTGCTCGATTACAATGTGAAGCCGCGGGTGAAGGCAGACGGCACCGGCGTCGATCTTGCCAACGTCAAGATGAGCATGAACCCGTTCGACGAGATCGCGGTCGAGGAAGCCATCCGCCTGAAGGAGAAGGGCGCCGCGACCGAGATCGTCGCCGTCTCCGTCGGCCCGGCCAAGGCGCAGGAGACGTTGCGCACCGCCCTCGCCATGGGCGCCGACCGCGCGATCCACGTGCAGACCGACGACGAGGTCGAGCCGCTCGCCGTCGCCAAGATCCTGAAAGCGATTGCCGACGAGGAGACCCCCGGTCTCGTCATTCTGGGCAAGCAGGCGATCGACGACGATTCCAACCAGACCGGCCAGATGCTCGCCGCGCTCCTGAACTGGGGCCAGGGCACCTTTGCCTCCAAGGTCGAGGTCGACGGCAGCAGCGTCAACGTCACCCGCGAGGTCGATGGCGGCCTCGAGACGGTGAAGCTCAGCACTCCGGCGATCGTCACCACCGACCTTCGCCTGAACGAGCCGCGCTACGCGACCCTGCCGAACATCATGAAGGCCAAGTCGAAGCCGCTCGCGGCCAAGACGCCCGGCGATTATGGCGTCGATACCGCGCCGCGCCTCACCATCACCAACGTCGTCGAGCCCGCCAAGCGCTCGGCCGGCATCAAGGTCGGCTCGGTCGACGAGCTGATCGCGAAGATCAAGGAAACGGGAGTTATCGCATGAGCGTCGCGCTTGTTCTGGTCGAGCATGAAGGCGGCGCCATCAAGGACGCCACCCTTTCCGCCGTCACCGCCGCCAGTCAGCTCGGCGAAGTCCACGCCCTGGTCGCGGGCCAGGGCGTCGGCGCGGTCGCCGATGCCGCCGCGAAGATCGCCGGCGTGACCAAGGTCCACGTCGCCGACGACGCGGCCTATGGCCATAATCTCGCCGAGAATGTCGCCCCGGTCGCCGCCGCGATCGTGAAGGATCATTGCGACTATCTGGTCGCTCCGGCCACGACCACCGGCAAGAATATCGCCCCGCGCGTCGCCGCTCTGCTCGACGTGATGCAGGTCTCCGACATCCTCAGCGTCGAGGGTCCGGATACCTTCACCCGCCCGATCTACGCCGGCAACGCGATCGCCACGGTCAAATCGTCGGACGCGAAGAAGGTGCTGACCGTGCGCGGCACCGCCTTCGCCAAGGCGCCGGCCGAAGGCGGGTCGGGCAGCGTCGAGGCGTGGAGTGGTGGCGGCGATGCCGGCCTGTCCAGCTTCGTCGGCGCCGAAATCGCCGCGTCCGAGCGCCCCGAGCTGACCAGCGCCAAGATCATCGTTTCCGGCGGCCGCGCGCTCGGTTCTTCCGAAGAGTTCCACCGCCTGATCGACCCCCTCGCCGACCGTCTCGGCGCGGGCGTCGGCGCCAGCCGTGCGGCGGTCGACGCGGGCTATGCCCCCAACGACTATCAGGTCGGCCAGACCGGCAAGATCGTCGCGCCCGAACTCTATGTCGCCATCGGCATTTCCGGCGCGATCCAGCATCTCGCCGGCATGAAGGACAGCAAGACCATCGTCGCCATCAACAAGGACGAGGACGCCCCGATCTTCCAGGTCGCGGACATCGGCCTGGTCGGCGACCTGTTCAAGCTGGTCCCGGAGCTGACCGAGAAGCTCTGATTTGCCTGGCAGCGGCGAGGCGTTGCAGTTCGGTCCTGACGGCGCCGAACTTCACGCTGCTGCGCTCAGCGAGGACGAAACACGCCGTATCGAGCCGGCACTTGCCGGGTTATCCGCCGCGGCCGGACACCGGCTGGCGCGGCTGGACGACATCGCCGATCTGCTGACGGCGACAGGTCCGATCGGCCGCATCGCCGCCGCCCATATCGGCGCCACTGCCCGCCCCGTGCGCGCGATCCTGTTCGACAAGAGCGCCGGCGCCAATTGGTCCCTCGCTTTGCACCAGGACCGCACCATCGCGGTTCGCGCACGCAACGACTTCCCCGGCTTCGGCCCGTGGACGGTGAAGGCGGGCATCCCGCATGTCGAGCCGCCGCACGAATTCACCGCGCGCATGGCCACGCTTCGGGTCCATCTGGACGATGTCGACGAAAGCAACGCACCCTTGCTCATCCTGCCGGGCAGCCATCGCCTTGGGCGGCTCACGACCGGCCCGCTGGACGACCTGGCCGGGCATCACGAACCGGTCGCCTGTCACGCGCGGCGCGGCGACATCTGGGCCTATGCCACCGCCATCATCCACGGCTCGGACAGCAGCCGCGATCCGGCCCGTTCGCGCCGCGTACTGCAACTCGATTATTCTCCGGATGAACTGCCCGGTGGCCTAAACTGGCATTTCGTCAGCGGCTGACGGAAACATCATCTTCGCCGGGCGCTCAGGCCATCGCCAGCAGCGTGTCGCGCTTCGCCAGCGCCGCTTCGAGGTCGGGCGTCCCGTCCGGCCGCTCGCCCCGCGCCGCCGCCAGCCGCCGCGCGGCGTCTGTGCCGATCGCGGGCAGCGCCGCCGCCAGTTCCTCCGCCTCCGCCAGCACACCGGAACAATGCAGCACGATGTCGCACCCCGCCGCCAGCGCCGCGCTGCCGCGCCCCGCCAGCGGCCCGGACAGCGCCCCCATGCCGATATCGTCGGTCAGCAGCAGCCCGTCGAAGCCGATTGCGCCGCGGATCGTGTCTTCGATCACCACTGGCGACAGGGTCGCGGGCCGCGTCGCATCCCACGCCTCATACACCACATGCGCCGTCATCCCGATCTGCGCGCGGCCGGCGAGGCGCTCGAAGGCGCCGATATCCTCAGCCAGCGCCGCCGCCTCCGCCGCCACGAAAGGCAGTTCCGCATGGCTGTCCGCCGCCGCCCGCCCCTGCCCCGGCATATGCTTGATGACGCCCGCCACGCCCGCTTGCGCCAGCCCGTCCAGCACCGCCCGCCCCAGCGATGCCGCCGCGACCGGATCGCCGCCGAAAGCCCGGTCGCCGATGATCGAATGGGCGCCCGCATGCAGGAGATCCAGCACCGGCAGGCACGTCACGTTGATCCCCGCCGCCGCCAGCACCGCCCCGATCGCCGCCGCATTGGCCCGCGCCGCCTCCAGCCCGCTGATCGGCGCCCGCGCGTATAATTCTCCGAACCGCGCCTGTGCCGGAAAGGCCGGCCAGTGCGGCGGCTGCAGCCGCGCCACGCGCCCGCCTTCCTGGTCGATCAGGATGAGGATGTCGTCGCGGCCGGAAACCGCGCGCAGCTCGTCGGTCAGCGCCCGCAGCTGCGCCGGATCGCCCACATTGCGCCCGAACAGAATGACCCCGGCAGGATCCGCCTCCCGGAAGAAGGCGCGTTCATCGTCAGACAGTTCAGGCCCGGAAAGGCCGAATATGAGGGGCAGCATCGCCACCCCCTAGCACCACTCCGTCATTCCCGCGAAAGCCGGAATGACGGGAAGGTCCTACTCGTTCACGTTCATGCAGGGCTGCCCCGCGCTCTGCAGGCGCCGGCACGCATCCGGCGCCGCCTGGCCCGCCGCGCGCAGGCGGTAGAAGGTCTGCCCGCCGCGCTGATGCACCTGCACCGCATGCTGCAGCCCGCGCAGGAAAGCGTGGCGCTGCGACAGCCGCGTCCATTCCGCATTGGCCACCGCTTCGCTCGGGAAGGCGCCGAGCTGAATGGTCGGGCCGGTCAGCCGCGCCTGCTGCGCGCCACCGCCACCGCCGCCGCCGCCCTGCTGGGGCCGGGCCGCCGGAGCGGCCGGCACCGGCGCGGGCGCCGCCGCCATGGTATTCTGCCCAACGGGCGATTCCGGCCGCGCATCCTTGTTCACGCTCGACACTTCCTCGCGCCCGTCGCTGGTCGCGACCTGGGTGCTGCCCTTGTCGTCGACCTGCATGCCGCCTTCCTTGTCGGGCCGCTGCTTGTAGGGCGCGTCCGGCGCCGCGATCACTTCCGGATCGCCTTCCTGCGCGGCGCGATTGCCGTACCAGAACAGACCGCCGACAATCAGCCCGATCGCGAGCAGCCCGATCAGCACCGCGCCGATCAGTTTGCCCACGGACGGCCCCTGCTCCTCGTCATCCTCGATCGGCTCGAGCCAGGGCAGCCGGTCCTCGTCGTCCGCGGCTTCCTGCGCTTCGGCTTCCGCCTCGGCGCGCGCCAGGGCCTCCGCCTCGGTCTCGTTGCCCTCTTGATACTCGTCTTCGGGCGGTCGGCTGCTCATCACGCCATCTCCTCGGCCGCGGCCACCCCCATGATGCCCAGGCCATTGCGGACAATCTGCCCGATTGCCGCCGCCAGTTCCAGCCGCGCGCGTGTCAGATCGGGACGATGTGCCACAAGGAAACGCTTCTCGGGGTCATCATTGCCCTTGTTATACTGCGCATGGAACGCCGCCGCGACGTCGCCGAGATAAAACGCAATGCGGTGCGGCTCCCGCGCCGAGGCCGCCGCCTCGACGATGCGCGGGAATTGCGCCGCCAGCTGGATCAGCTCCAGCTCCTCCGCGTCGAGCAGCGACAGGTCCGCGCGTTCGGGCATGTCCGCCACTTCCGCCGCCGCCTTGCGCTGCATCGAGCGGATGCGGGCATGCGCGTACTGCACGTAGAAGACCGGGTTGTCCTTCGACGCCTCCACCACCTTGGCGAAATCGAAATCCATCTGCGCCTCGGCCTTGCGGGTCAGCATGGTGAAGCGGACCACGTCCTTGCCCACTTCCTCCACCACGTCAGCCAGCGTCACGAAATTGCCGGAACGCTTGGACATCTTCACCGGCTCGCCGCCGCGCAGCAGCTGCACCATCTGCACCAGCTTCACGTCAAACGGCGTCGCCCCGTCGGTGAGCGCCGCCACCGCCGCCTTGATACGCTTCACGGTACCGGCATGGTCCGCGCCCCAGATGTCGATCAGCTGATCGGCCGCCTGCGCCTTCTGGTAATGATAGGCCATGTCCGCGCCGAAATAGGTCCAGCTGCCGTCGGACTTCTTCACCGGCCGGTCCTGATCGTCGCCGAACTGCGTGCTCTTGAAGAGCGTCAGCGTCACCGGCTCCCATTCATCATGCGGGTCCAGGCTCTTCGGCCGCTCCAGCTCGCCCTCGTAGATCAGCCCCTTGGCGGCCAGCGCCGCCACCGCCGCATCCGGCTTGCCCGCCGCCTGCACCTCGGCCTCCGACGAAAACACGTCGTGATGGATGCCCAGCAGCGCCAGATCGGTGCGGATCATCGCCATCATCGCCGCGACCGCCGCCTGACGGAACGGCACCAGCCATTCGCTCTCCGGCGCGTCCACGAAGCGGTCGCCATAGTCGGCCGCAAGGCTCGCCCCGACCGGCTTCAGATACTCGCCCGGATACAGGCCTTCAGGGATGACCGCCTCGGTCCCGGTCAGCGCCTCGACGTAGCGCAGGTGCGCCGAGCGCGCGAGCACGTCCACCTGCCCGCCCGCATCGTTGACATAATATTCGCGCGTCACCTGATGCCCGGCATATTCCAGCAGGCTCGCCAGCGCATCGCCCACCACCGCGCCGCGGCAATGGCCCATGTGCATCGGCCCGGTCGGGTTGGCCGAGACATATTCGACATTCACCCGCACGCCGTGTCCCGCCCGCGACCGCCCGTAATCGGAGCCGGCGGTGAGAATGGCGCCCAATTCCTCCCGCCACACATGCGGAGCCAGCCGCAGATTGATGAAGCCCGGCCCGGCAATTTCCGCCGCCTGAACTTCCGCCAGCGCCTCCAGCTTCGGCCCGATCAGCCCGGCCAGCGCCCGCGGGTTCGTCCCCGCCCGCTTCGCCAGCACCATCGCCGCATTGGTCGCCAGATCGCCATGACTCGCGTCCCGCGGCGGCTCCACCGCCACGCCCGCGCGATCCACCCCCGCCGGCAGCTCGCCATCGAGCACCAGAGCATCAAGCGCCGCATCCAGATGCGCGGCAAAACGGGCGTAGAGAGTCACGGGGTGGGCTTTCGGTGGGTGGGAGGAGGCGGGGCTTTAGCGGAGTGAGGGGGGGATTTGAAGCTCGCCCTCCGATGGCCCGCGGTATCTGACCGCCTGCGTCATCTAGATGCCAGTGTCGCCCGCCATTCACTTACAAGTTCGGGCAACCTCTCCGTTACTTCGATTCCGAAAAGGACCTCGGAGACGAGGCCCATGTGGAGCATATCGAAAATCCGGCAGAGATAGGGCTTGCCACATTTCCACCACGTGAAATGCGCGTCGATCATAAGGATGTGATCGACTTGGATGCGCTCCGCATCACGCATCTCTTCCAGTTCCATCCCATCCAGCAGCGTTTCGTAAACGCCGTCCGCGATGCGGCTTCCGAATGTAGTCGTATAATAGTATTCCTTGATCTCCCAGATCGCTACGGGATTGACCGTTGAAGGGAAGGCCCCGTCAACCCGCCGCGCGAGCGTCCGCACCGGCGCATTGCCATGCGTAAATGTCGTGAGCTTGCGCGGATCGAAATCCACTTCGCAGTTGCCGGCTTCTGATTCAATAATCATGTTGGCGATGCCAGTCAGAAAGGCTTCCGCGCACTTCGCGCCTTTTTGCTTGTTCATCGGAATAGGACAATTAGGATTTAGGCGAACACGATAATCGTCGAAGACCGCTTTCGCCTTTGCAGCGTCCATGAGGCGCGGCTCTACGTAGGTGGTCAGCGTGGTAGCGCGGGCATCGAAATAATCGAGCAACTCTGCCGCTAGCGCGGTGGGTTCGCCGTCGATTTCAAGGGCCGAAGCGTCCAGCTCCAGTTTCTTGAAAGCGCTCACCATTTGACGAAGGGTAGGGACGATAAGCTCCCCCTTCTTGCTGTAGCCGATTTGTTGGCTCAGCGACCTAACGGACGCCCAGAATGGCCGGGGCTTGCGTAGAAAACGATCGATTGCTCTCACGACCGTTTACTCCACGCTTGATTCAATCGAGCAGTAAGCTCGACGAAAGATGCATCCACAGCTTGACAAACGGCGAACGTTTCGGGAACATCCAAGCGGCGCTCTCCAGCCTCATATTTGCTCACAAAGGATTGCTGCGTGCCCAATTTTACCGCCAATTCTGCTTGTGTGATGCCGGCAGCCTCGCGCAGTGCTTTCAATGCGCGAGACACTTCGTTGCGTCGTTGTGGATCACCGAAACCTTGCATTATTGACCCAGTGGACCGGTTAGGATAAAATCCCAAAATGGAATATTCTGGATCGCCTGACGCGCTGATTGAGCTTCCGCTTTCGAATAATGGATCTTTTCCAGCGGAAGCGGCCAAGCGATATCCAACGCGATCCAACCCACCAAAGGGGCAGTTGCTCAAGTGGATTGGAAATAAGCAGCGCTTTGCTGAGGCGATCATCCAGCATTTTCCACCGTCGTACCGAACGTATTTCGAGCCTTTTCTCGGTTCCGGGGCAGTCCTCGCTGCGATGGCGCCAGTTCGAGCGGAAGGTTCGGATGTTTTCGGTCCGTTGATCGATATTTGGCAGACTTTGCGTTTTGATCCTGCGCAACTTAAAGTTTGGTATTCCCGCCGCCACGCTGAGATCGATCTGACGAGCAAGCAAGACGCCTATCGCAAAGCGCAGGATGATTACCGAGATTTTCCAAACGGGGCCGACCTGCTCTTTTTAAGTCGCACCTGTTACGGAGGTGTTGTTCGTTTTCGCCAAAGTGATGGCTACATGTCGACACCTTGCGGACCTCACACCCCTATGACGCCTGAGAAGTTTGCCACTCGAGTCGATGATTGGGCATTGCGTGTCAGGGGAACTACGTTTTTTAACCGTTCTTTCGAGGCCGCTCTCGAGCGTGCTGGGCCAGGGGATATCGTTTACTGCGATCCACCATACAGTCACAGTCAGACCATCTTATATGGCGCACAGTCTTTCAGTCTTTCTTCCCTGATGGAGGCCATTGGCAAAGCCAAACGTCGAGGAGCATTCGTAGCTCTGAGTATCGATGGCTCCAAGAAGTCTGGGAACCAGCTGTGCGATATCACGATCCCGCACGGACTCTTCGCTCGCGAGGAGATGTTGAACGTCGGTCGCTCAATGCTGCGCAGATTTCAGATGGGTGGGGAAACGCTAGAAAGCGAACTGGTTCGAGATCGGCTCTTGCTAACTGACTAGTTTGGTCTGATGCCCCTCGGCTCCACCTTCCGCCCCCATCGCGCCAACAACATCGCGGACCTCCGCCGCCTCGCCCGCCGCGCGCTGCCCGGTCCCATCTTCGACTACATAGACGGCGGCGCCGATGATGAGGTGACGCTCGCGCGGAACAGCGGCGCCTTCGCGGACTGCGAGCTCATCCCCGACGTGCTGACCGACGTGTCGCGCATCCGCACCGCGACCACCCTGTTCGGCCAGCCGGTCGCCTGGCCGCTGATGCTCTCGCCCACCGGCCTCACCCGCATGTTCCACGGGGGAGCCGAGCTCGATTACGGTGACAGCTCGATTACGGTGACAGTGCACTAATTTCTGCGATTACGGTGACAGTGCACTAATTTCTGGCGGCGTAAGCGAGCACCGCCCGCACGTCCGCTTCGGTCAGATAGGGATAGTCCGCGACGATCTCCGCCGCGCTCGCCCCGCCCGCCAGCATTTCCAGCACGTCCGTCACCCGCACCCGCGTCCCGGCCACGACCGGACGTCCGCCGCAAATGGCGGGATCGACTGCAATCCGTTCGAAGCCGGCAAGGGTCATAGGCGGGAATCTGTTGCCTTTCCCGTCTCCCGTCAAGTTGGGCGTGCTGCCGCGTCAACCCGTTCGGTTCGTGACCTTCAGCCGCCCCGCTGCGAGCCTTTCCCGCACCGGCTTCAGCAGCCAATCCGGAATGGCGCCGTAGATCGGGTCGCCATGCTCCAGCGGTCTCACGTCGGGTCCGACCCAGTGGAAGCGGTTGATCTCGCTGGTCACGATCCAGCTTCGCTCCCGGTCCAGCCCCAGGTCTCGCTTGACGATAGCCGGCATTGCGACCGCATCGCCGCTGCGTTCCGGGGCGCTATGGATTACGGTGACAGTGCACGATTACGGTGCGATTACGGTGACAGTGCACTAATTTTGGTGCTCCGCCTACGCCGCCTCCGCCCTCTCGATCGGCTCCACCGTCAACCGCAAGCCCATCGCGCTCAAAATCGACCGCACCGTCTCGAACGACGGATTCCCGTCTTCCCCCAGCGCCTTGTAGATCCCCGGCCGGCTCACCCCGCTGCGCCGCGCGAGATCGGACACGCCGTGCGAACGCGCCACCGTGGCCAGCGCCTTGCGCAATTCCTCCGGCGTCGCATCCTCCAGATAGGCTTCAAGATAGGCGGCGATCGCCTCGGCGCTGTTCAGATAGTCGGCGGAATCGAACTTCGTGGTTTCGATCTTGCCCATCATTCGATCTCCTTCGCCATCGCCTTGGCTTCCGCAATGTCGGCGCGCTGCGTCGCCTTGTCGCCGCCGCACAGCAGCACGATCAGTTCCGATCCGCGCTGCACGAAATAGACGCGGTAGCCGGGGCCATAGAATATCCGCATCTCCGACACGCCCTCGCCGACCGGCGCGACGTCTCCGAGATTTCCGTCCGCCGCCCGGTCGAGCCGCTTCAAAATGCGCGCCCGCGCCCTTTCGTCCCGCAAACCGGCGAGCCAGGTGGCAAATCGGGTGGTCTGGCGCACCTCGATCATATGTCTCCTATAGTTGACATATCAGGATATGTCAACTGCGGTTGTCAGGCGCGGAGGGGAAACGCTGCACCTTCGGCGCAGGAGCCTCGGACACCCGGCATGCCAATGCGTCGGAAGGCCGCAGACCCCGCTTCTCCGCGCCTCCGCGTGACCACCCTTCCTTCCCCGCCACCAAGCCCTTGCCCAATAGGATTCCATCTGTCCTACCCTCGTGGATGAAACCGCCCCCGCACATCATCGCCGCTCTCGTCGCCGCGACGCACGAGCCCACCTCCACCCTCTTCTTCACGCCGGTGAGGCTGCGCGCCCGGATCGACGGCTGGTCGCCGGACAAGCAGCGCCTCTACGTCGCCGGGATCGCCGCGACCGGGCGCGCGGATCGCGCCGCCGCTTTGTGCCACGCCAGCCCGCAGAGCGCCGCGCGGCTTCGCCACCGGCCCGACGCCGCCTCGTTCGTCGCCGCCTGCTGCGCCGCCTTCGGCCTCTCCAAGCAGGCCCGCTGGGACGCCCGCGCGCGGCAGCAGGAGGCGGCCCGCCTCGCCGCCGCGCGGGACGTGGTCCGCGGCTTTGCGGCGAGCCTGCGGGGCGAAGGTTCGAAAGGCGCGGAAGGTGCGAAAGGTTCGTTCTGATTTTTCGCCCTGGGGGTGTGAACCTTCGACACCCGAAGAAACTTCCGGCCGCGCGCGATGAACCTTCCGGCGGCGCTCAGAACCCCTCGGGCATCTCCGCCGGGCCGATCAATTGCTCGTGCATCCGGATCGCGAAGCGGTCGGTCATGCCCGCCACATAATCGCCGATCGCCCGGACCACCGTCACCGGATCGTCCCCGTCCGGCCGCCATTCCTCCGGCAGCAGCCCCGGATCGGCGCGATAGGCCGCGAACAGATTGGCGATCAGCTGCTGCGCCCGCCGCTTCACCGGCAGCACCGCCGGCGCGTCATACATGTGCCGGTAGAGGAAGGCCTTCAGCGCCCGTTCCTCGGCCGCCATCTCGGCCGAGAAGGCCACGAGCGCTCGCCCGGCCGCCCGCACATCGTCCGGGCTTTGCGGATCGGCCTCGGCCAGCCGCCGCCGCGTCTCGGTCAGCAGGTCGCCGACCATCACCCCGATCTGGTGCCGCACCAGTTCCGGTGCGAGCCGCGCATCGTCCACGTCCGGAAAGGCCGCCCGCACCCCGTCCCAGCCCCGCCGAACGAGCGGCACCGACAGCACCTCCTCCAGCGAGAACAGACCGGCCCGCAAGCCATCGTCGATATCGTGATTGTCATAGGCGATATCGTCCGCCAGCGCCGCGACCTGCGCCTCCAGGCTCGGCCAGGTCGCCAGCTCCAGATCGAAGGCCGCATTCGCCTCGGCCAGCGCCCAACTTGGCGCCGCGACCGGGCCATTGTGCTTGGCCAGCCCCTCCAGCGTCTCCCAGCTCAGATTGTAGCCGTCGAAGCGCGGATAGGGCCGCTCCAGCTTCGTCAGCAGCCGCAGCGTATGGGCATTGTGATCGAAGCCGCCGCCGTCCGCCATCGCCGCGGTCAGCGCATCCTCGCCCGCATGGCCGAAGGGCGGGTGGCCGATGTCGTGCGCCAGCGCCAGCGCCTCGGTCAGGTCCTCGTTCAGGCCCAGCGCGCGCGCCATCACCCGGGCGATCTGCGCCACCTCCAGACTGTGGGTCAGCCGCACACGGAAATGGTCGCCGTCGGGAATCACGAAGACCTGCGTCTTGCTCTTCAGCCGCCGGAACGGGGCGGAATGGATGATCCGGTCGCGATCCCGCTGGAAGGCGTCGCGGGGGCCGCGCGCGCTCGCGTCGCTCTCATGGTGGAGCCGCCCGCGGCTCGCCGCCGGCCGGGAGGCGTAAGGTGCGGAACTCATCGCCCGGCGGGCAGGCGCTCGACCTCGGTCCCGGCGCTGCTGGTCCAGGCCATGGACTGGATGTCCTTCTGGCGCAGCGTGTTGATGAACGTCCGCGCCGCCGCATCGGTCGGGAACGGCCCGACCAGCAAGCGATGGCTGCTGCCCACCGGTGCGGTGTGGGCAGTCTGCCGGGCCAGTTCGGGCGCCAGCCGGCGCATGCGGGTCATCTCGTAATTGAAGCCCGCGCGGTTGTTGGAAACGCCCAGCTGCACCCAGATGCGCGACGGATGCGCGGTCCGCGGGTTGGCGGCGCGGGCGGTGGCGGTCCCGGTGCGGGTCGCGGCGTTGGTGGCCCGGGCCGGTGTCGTGGCGGACGGTGTCGGCGTCGGCGTGGCCGCGGCGGGGCGGTTGCGCGTCGTGGCGGGGCGCGCGGCCGGAGGCGCCTGGCGCGGCGCGGCGGCCGTCGGCGTTTCGGTCTGCAGCGACGAAACGGATGCCGCCACGTCCGAGAAGGCAGGACCGGCGGGCGCGGCGGCCGCGGGCGTCTCGCGCCGCGTTACATTCCGGACGGGCGCAGCCTGGACGGGCGTGGCGCGCACCGGCGGCGGCGCGGCGGCCTCGACCCGGGCCGGAGCGGCGGGCGCGGCACCGCTGTTCCACACCGCCAGATTGGCGGCGGCGCCATCGACCGGCTCGTCGTCATTCTCGGGCTGGGCATCGCTGGCCGCCGGATTCGGCTCCGGCTGTGCCGCCGCCAGCCGCACCGGCTGGGCAATCGTCTCGGCCTCGCCGATGCGGGCAACAGGAATGCGGGGCTGGGCCTGCTCGGAATTGGCCAGAGTGGGCTGTTCGAGCGCGGCGCTGCTGATCCGAAGCGGTTCGTGCGGATGCGGCTGCAGAAGCGCAGTCGTGGTGGTCGCCGCCGGGGTTGCCACCGGCCCGGCCGGCGGCCGCACGGCTGTTGTGCTCGACGCATTGGTCCAGCCGCCCCGGGGCCGTCCGGCATCGCGCGCGGCGGCATTGCGGTCCTGCGTCGCACCGGCTGGCGCGGAGGCATTGCCGGTTACACCGCCCGGCCGGCGGCGCGGGGTCGAGGCATCGGCCAGAGCGACCGGCAGGCGGGCTGGCAGCGCCGTCGCCCCGCCGCCCGCGAAAGCGAGCGCCCCGGGATCGGCTTCGGCACGGGCCGAGGCCTGGCGGACCGCATTGCCGCCCGGCACGCGGCCGAGATTGGCGGCGGCGGCCATATCGCCCGGCGAAAGCGAAGCCATGCGCGTCAGGAAGGGCGCGAGCGAACTGGCCTGCTGCGGCGTCAGCGCATCGTTGGCGGCGGCGCTGGCGCCCCGCGCATCGCCGGCCAGAGCGAGCACCAGGATGCGGGCGCGCTGCCCGGCCCGGTCGCCGCTGCGGATCTGCGGCTCGATCAGGCGCAAGGCGGCCTCGCGCTGGCCGCTGATCGCCAGGCTCAGCGCCAGGCGGCGCCGCACTTCGGCATCGTCGCGATGACGCAGGCTGGCGAGATAATCCTGCTGCGCCCGCGCCGTCTGCCCGGCCATGTCATAGGCAAGGCCGCGGTCCGCGAGCAATTCGTTCACCGGCGCACCCGCGGCGATTGCCTCGGCGAACAAGGTCAAGGCGGTCTCGGGCCGGCCGATGCGGACATTGGCCGCGGCCATGCCCGCCCTCACGCGCGCATCGTTGGTGGCAAGCTGCTCGGCGCGGGTGAAGAAGCCCAGCGCGCCATGGCCGTCGCCCATCGCCAGCGCGGCGCGGCCGGTGGCGATCAATTCGTTCACGCTCTGCGGATTGGCGGCCAGATCGGACAATTGCTGACGAAGCCCTGCGCCAGGCGCAGGCGCCGAAGCGGCACCCTGCGCATGCGCCGCGCCGCTCAGCACGAACGTTCCCGAAACCGCAGCGACAAGCGCGCCACGGAAGCCCCATCCCCGGTGATGCCTCATGCCCGCAATAGAACCGGATTCATCCTTGGCGGCAATGACTTGACGTCCAGGGTTGCGGTCAGCCGGTACTGGAAAGGGATGGGTTGTCGTCGCACGGAGCTCCGGAGTTCCGGCGCGGGTCTGCTATTCCGTATACTCGCCTTCGGCGTTGATCTCGGCTTCCTCTTCGACCAGGTCGGGGGCCGGGACGGGCGCGGCGGCCGGCGGCATGGCAGGGGCGGGCTGGGCTGCCGGCGTCTGCCCAGCGCCCAGACGCTGCTGGACGCAGGTGGCCAGCGCCCGGGCGAAGGCCTGCTGGCCCTCCGGCGACTGGGCATAGGTCGTCACGCCACTCTTGTGGGCGAAGGCCGTTTCGACGCCGCACGAACAGGCCTGCCGCACATCCACGCCCGCCGGAAATTGCGGATTGGCGCGCATCTGCTGCTCGCACTGGCCGATAAAGGCAGTGCGATATTCGGCATCTTCCGACTTGGCGCCGCCGCAACCGGCCAGCGCCACCAAGGCAGCGAATGCGATCGGACCAGCGAATTTCATCTCATGCCCCCCGAAATTCCCGGCGCAACCTAACCGCTTCGGGCGCGCAGATAGTCGAATGCGCGGCACAAAAGACAGGGGTCCCGATCCGATCGTTCCGCGACCGGATGGGGACCCCGCCATTTTCTCATGAGTGCCGCGCCCTGGGCCGGGCAACGGCCTCTATGCTATTGATTATTCTGGCGATTGAGGAAGCGCGGAATATCCAACCCGCCGCCGCCCTCGCGCTCACGGCGCATACGGGGGCCTTCTTCCTCGACCTGCGCCTTGGCGGCGCCGCGGGCGATGTTGGACATGCGCTCGAACAGTGTGCCGCCGCTCGGCGCAGGCGCAGGCGCCGCCTCTTCCTCGGCTGCCACGCTCTCTTCGGCCGCCTCCGGCTCGTCGGTCAGCATATCGACCTCGCCGAGCAGCAGCTCGTCACCACCCTCCTCGGCTGCCGGCAGGTCCTGCTCGAGCGACGCCGCTTCGGCCTGATCAAGCTGGGCCGCTTCCTCAAGTGCCGGCGCTTCTTCCAGCGCGGCCGGGCGGACCGCTTCGGTGGCACGGGCGCCGGGGAAAGCGAAGACCTTGGCCGGCGGCGCCATCGTCGCTTCCTGCGCGTCGATGCCGGTGGCGACGACGCTGACGCGGATCTTGCCGTCCAGATCGTTGTTGAAGGCGCTTCCCCAGATGATGTTCGCGTCCGGATCGACCAGATCCTTGATGTGATTGGCGGCCTCGTCCACCTCCATCAGGCGCATATCCTCGCCGCCGGTGATCGAGATGATCACGCCCTTGGCCCCCTTCATCGACACGCCGTCCAGCAGCGGGTTGGCGATCGCCTGCTCGGCCGCGGCGATGGCACGATTGTCGCCGTCCGCCTCGCCCGTACCCATCATCGCCTTGCCCATTTCGCTCATCACCGAGCGGACGTCGGCGAAATCGAGATTGATCAGGCCGGGCATGACCATCAGGTCGGTGATGCCGCGCACGCCCTGCTGCAGCACCTCGTCCGCCATCATGAACGCTTCCTTGAAGGTCGTGTTCGGATTGGCGATGCGGAACAGATTCTGGTTCGGGATGACGATCAGGGTATCGACATGCTGCTGCAGCTCCTCGATGCCCGCATCGGCGCTGCGGCCGCGGCGATTTCCTTCGAAGCTGAACGGCTTGGTGACGACGCCCACCGTAAGGATGCCCTTGTCACGCGCCGCCTTGGCAATGACGGGAGCCGCGCCGGTGCCGGTGCCGCCGCCCATGCCGGCCGCGAGGAAGCACATGTGCGCGCCTTCCAGCGCCGCCTCGATCTCGCCAATGGCCTCTTCCGCCGCGGCCTTGCCGATCTCCGGCCGGGCGCCAGCACCCAAACCTTGCGTGATCTTCGAGCCGAGCTGAATCTTGCGATCCGCGAGGCTGTGATTGAGTGCCTGCGCGTCCGTATTGGCGACGACGAAATCGACGCCCTGCACGTCCGACTGGATCATGTTGGCGATGGCGTTGCCGCCCGCGCCGCCGACGCCGATCACGGTGATCCGCGGCCGCAATTCCTCGACTTCCGGACGGATGAAATCGATGCTCATGGCAACTCCCCTTCTCGGCCCGAACAGGGCTGGTAAATCAGTCGTAAAGCGTTTTGCACGATGCGATTCTTGGGTGCGAGCAAAATCGTCACAATCGCTCCTCGAACCTGTTAATATTCACCACGAAGCGCCGCGATCATGCGGGACAAAAGCCCTCCGGACGGCTTCGCAGCGGCCTTCGATGCGGACTTGGCGAGGCCACGGCCCAGGTCCAGCTCGTCGCTGGCCGCATAGAGCGCCAGCCCGGCCAGCGTCGTGAAGCGCGGCGAACTGTGCGCGCTGGGCATGCCGGGCAGGGATGGCCCGCCGACCCGCACGGTGCGGCCGAGCGCGCCCTGCAGATAGTCGGCAATCCCCTTCATCTCCGCGCCGCCGCCGGTGACCACCACTTGCCGGCCCACCGGACCGGAGAAACCGAGTTGTTTGAGCGCTTCGGCGATCTCCGTCGTCAGCCCCTCCAGCCGCCGGCGGATAACCGCGACCAGTTCCGCGCGGGTCGTGCGGATCGATTCCACCCCGTCCGCACCGCCCGCGATCGGCGCCAATTCGACCATGTCGTGATTGTCGCGCGGCGAAGTGTTGGCCGAGCCATATTTGGCGAGGATGCGCTCGGCCTCCGTGCGGCGCGTGCCGAAAGTGGAGGCGATATCGTCGATGATGTCGCTCATGCCGTGCGGCACGGTCTTGAGGCCGGCCAGCTGCCCGGCGGCAAAGACTGACACGTTGATGACGCCGTGGCCGAGCTCGACCAGAGCGACCCCCAGCTCGCGCTCCTCCTCGGACAGGCAGGCGCGCCCGGTCGCGACCGGCGAGGCGACGATCGCTTCGACGCCCAGATAGGCGGCCTCGACACAGCGGCGCAAATTCTCGACCGGCGCAGGCGTCGCGGCGACCACATGGATGTCGACCGCCAGCGTCTGGGCCTGCAGGCCGAGCGGCTTCTTCACGCCGTTCAGTCCGTCCAGAGTGTAAAATGCCGGCACCGCGTGCAACACCATGCGCTCGCCCGGATTGATCCCGGCGCGGCCGCCCTCGAGCAATTGGTCGATGTCGCGCTGAACGATCGACCGCCCGCCAATCTCCACCGCGACATCGGCGACATCGCTGGTCATGCCGCCGGCCGAATAGCTGACGAACACATTCTCGATCCGGGTCGCGGCAATACGCTCGGCCTGCTCGACTGCCTCGCGGATCGCGGTTTCGCAGGCCGCCATGTCGGCGATATAGCCACGCTTGACCCCCCGGCTGAGCCGCTGGCCGGTGCCGAGTATGTTCAACGTCCCTTCAGGGCCGGCCTCCGCGATCAGCGCGCAGATCTTCGATGAGCCGACGTCCAATGCTCCGACGAGCTTGCGCTGGATGGGTTGCGGGGAACGCGCCAATTCAGATTGTCCTCGAAAGATCTTGCGGCGGCTCGCCTGCGGCGGGGCCAGGCGACGATGCGGGCACACGCGCGTCCGGCGTCTGCCGGAGCTGCACGATCATCTTGCCCGCGACACGCATGTCGAAACGCAGGAAATTGCCGCCGAGCAGACCGCGCCGCTCGCTCATTTCCGCGAAGCGACGAAGCGCGTCGGCGGCTTCACGCTCGCCTTCCGGCAGCAGCAACGTTTCGCCCGTCTTGAAGCGGAAATCCCAGCGGCGGCCGCTGATCCAGGTCGCGCCTGCGAACCGGTCCCGCAAATTGGCCGCGGCGTCGAGGAGGGCATTCAGTTCGCCGAGCCGGTGTTGCGCGCCCGGGCCGACGACCAACGGCAGATCAGGCAAGGCGTCGCTACGCAGCGCCTGGAGTTCGACGCCTTCACCGTCGACCAGCCGCAATTCGCGATTATGCTGCCAGACCGCGGCCGGGACGCGCTCCTCGATCTCGACCACGAGCGTGTCGGGAAGCCGGCGATGGACGCGCACTTCCTTGATCCAGCGATATTTGGCGATCAGCCGCGCATGAATCTCGTCCAGATCGATCAGCGGCATGGCCTGCGACGGCTGGTCCAGCGCGGTCTTGGTCACGTCGGCGGGATCGAGCCGGTTGAGACCGCGCAACTCGACGCGGGTGACGGCGAAACCGGCGGCGCCGACCCGCTCGCCCACGAACGTGCCGATCTGCTGCGGCAGCCGGAAGGCGAAGGCGGTCGCGACCGCGACGACGATCAGCGCCAGGACGAACGCCCAGGTACCGAGCTTGCGCAACGTCTTCGGGCTGATCGGCAGGTGATCGAGCAGGCCGGCGGGTTTCGCCTTGCCCTTGCGCTTGGCTCCCGACGAAGCGCGGGCGGGATTGCGGCGGGTGGTGGCGGCACCACCTCTGGCGATGCGGGCGGTCATGCGCCAGTCTCCTCGTTCAGCGCCTCGGCGACGATCTGTTCGACCAGTTCCGGATAGGAAATGCCGCGATAGCGCGCTTGCTCGGGAACGAGACTGAGCGGCGTCATACCGGGCTGGGTGTTCACTTCGAGCAGATAAAGCCCCTCGACGCCCTTTTCGTCATCCCAGCGAAAATCGGACCGCGAGGCGCCGCGGCAGCCGAGCTGACGATGGGCGGCCAGGGCCATCCGCATCGCCTCGTCGCGCACCGCATCGGGAATGTCCGCCGGGCAGACATGCTCGGTCAGGCCATCCGTATATTTCGCATCATAATCGTAGAAGCCGGACTTGGGCCGCAACTCCGTCACCGCCAGCGCCTCGCCGCCGAGCACCGCCGTGGTCAGCTCGCGGCCCCGGATGAAGGGTTCGGCGAGCAATTGCTCGAAATGCTGCCACGGTCCTTCAACGTCGCGCCCGATCGGGTGGCCATGATTGCCGCCTTCGGTGACGATGGCGACACCTACCGACGAACCTTCATTGACCGGCTTCAGCACATAAGGCCGGGGCAGCGGATCCTCGACATACAGGCTTTCGCTGGCGACGACGCGTCCGGCCGGCATGCGGATGCCGTGCGGCACGAGCACCTGCTTGGTCAGCTCCTTGTCGATCGCGACAACGGAAGTGGCGAGGCCGGAGTGTGTGTAGGTCAGACCCATCAAATCCATCAGGCCCTGGACGGTGCCATCTTCGCCCGGCGTGCCGTGCAGAGCATTGAACACGACATCCGGCGCCGCCTCGGCCAGCCGCTGAGCAACATCGCGGCCCATGTCGATGCGAGTGACCCGATGCCCCCGGCTCTCCAGCGCATCAGCCACACCCGCGCCGGTGACGAGCGACACTTCCCGCTCGGCGGACCAGCCGCCCATCAACACTGCGACGTGGAGGGGATTCATGCCGGGTCTCCCACGCGCTGAATCTCCCATTCCAGTTCGACGCCGGAATGCGCCCTCACCCGCTTGCGCACTTCCTCGCCCAGCGCCTCGATGTCGGCGGCGGTGGCGTCGCCGGTGTTGAGCAGAAAGTTGGTGTGCTTCTCGCTCACCTGCGCGCCGCCGATCCGGAGCCCGCGGCAACCGGCGGCGTCGATCGCCGCCCAGGCCTTGCCCCCCGACGGATTCTTGAAGGTCGAGCCGCCGGTCTTGGAGCGCAACGGCTGCGAGGCTTCGCGCTCGCCGGCGATACGGTCCATCTCGGCCTGGATTGCGGCAGGGTCGCCCGCATGACCGCGAAACAGCGCGCCGGTGACGATCGCGCCTTCCGGCAATTCGCTGTGGCGGTAGGTATAGCCAAGGTCAGCCAGCGGCAGCGTCCTCCGCGCGCCCGAGCGGAGCACGACCTCCGCCTCGACCAGCACGTCCTTGACCTCGCGGCCATAGGCGCCGCCGTTCATGCGGACGAAGCCGCCGACCGTGCCGGGAATCGAGCGGAGGAATTCGAGGCCAGCGATGCCCGCATCCCGCGCGGTCGAGGAAACGAGAATGCCGCTCGCCCCGCCGCCGCAGGTCAGGGTCATGCCATCTGCGACAACCTTGGCGAACGCCTTGCCGAGCCGCACGACAACACCCCGCACGCCGCCATCGCGGACGATCAGATTGGAGCCGAGACCAAGCCCCATCACCGGCACCGCCGGATCGAGATCGGCGAGGAAATCGGACAGATCGTCCACATCCGCCGGCTCGAACAGCCATTCCGCCGCTCCGCCCGCCTTGAACCAGACGAGCGGCGCCAGCGGCGCGTTCGCCGTCAGCTTGCCGCGCACGCGGGGGAGGGTGGCGACGTTCACCGCGCCGCCCTCGCCGCGCAAATGCCGTCGGCCAAACCCGCAGCCCATTTCGTGATGTCGCCGGCACCCAGGCAGATGATCATGTCGCCGGGCGCGGCGAGATCGCGCAGGGCCGCGCAGGCTTCGTCGATCGAGCCGACGACCTGCGCGGCGCGATGGCCACGCTCCTTCAGGCCCTCGACCAGAGCCACGCTGTCCGCGCCCTGGATCGGCTGTTCACCAGCCGTGTAGACCGGCGCGACCAGCACCACGTCAGCATCGTTAAAGGCGCCCTGAAACTCATCCATCAAGGCATGCAGGCGGGTGTAGCGGTGCGGTTGGACCAAAGCGATCACCCGGCCCTCCGCCCCCTCACGCGCTGCCGACAGCACGGCTTTGATCTCGACCGGATGGTGGCCGTAATCGTCGATGATCGTCGCACCGTCGATCTCGCCGACCTTGGTGAAGCGGCGCTTCACCCCGCCGAAATGCTCGAAGCCATGCGCCACCACTTCGTCGGAGATGCCCATCTCCAGCGCAACGCCGATCGCGGCCAGCGCGTTCTGGACATTGTGGCGGCCGGGCATGGGCAGCGTAACACCCTCGATCACCCGCACGTCGCCATGGCGGTCGCGCACCGACACATCGAAGCGGTTGCCGCCGGGATAGGGTTCGACATTGTCGCCACGCACATCGGCCTGCGCCGCGAAGCCGTAAGTCACGATCCGCCGGTCGCGCAGCCGCGGAATGATAGACTGCACTTCGGGATGATCGACGCATAGCAAAGCCGCGCCGTAGAAAGGCACATTCTCGACGAACTCGACGAAGGCGTCCTTCACCTGGTCGAAGCCGCCATAATGATCGAGATGCTCGGGATCGATGTTGGTCACCACCGCGACCGTGCCGTCGAGCCGCAGAAACGAACCGTCGCTCTCGTCCGCCTCGACCACCATCCATTCGGAAGAACCCAGCCGGGCGTTGGAACCGTAGGCGTTGATGATGCCGCCGTTGATAACCGTGGGATCGATCCCGCCCGCGTCGAGCAAGGCGGCGATCATCGACGTGGTCGTGGTCTTGCCGTGCGTACCCGCGACCGCAACGGTGCGCTTCAGCCGCATCAGTTCGGCCAGCATCTCGGCCCGGCGCACCACCGGCACTCGCCGCTCGTAAGCCGCCTCGACCTCGGGATTGTCGCGCTTCACCGCGGTCGAGATCACCACCACTGCAGCTTCCGCGACATTGTCGGCGCTGTGGCCTATGGTGACGGGGATGCCGAGCTTCCGCAGCGCCTCGATCCTGTAGCCCTCGGCTGCGTCCGAACCCTGCACCTGATAGCCCAGGATGTGCATCACCTCGGCAATGCCGGACATGCCGATGCCGCCAATCCCCACGAAGTGGATGATGCCGATCTCGGTCGCGAGCCGGTCGGCCTTGGCATGACGCAGAGCGATCATGCGGGCACTCCGTCGCCGATCGGCCGGCGGATCTTGGCCCGCACGTCCTGCTGGACCGGAATGACCTCCGACCCATCGTCGCCGATCCGCTCGACCAGATCGGCCAGTTTCTGGGTGGCGAGCGGATGACCGACCGACGCGGCGCGGCCGGCGGCATTGGCGAGCGCGGCCGGGGCCAGCCCAAGCTTCTGCATCTGCTTGCCGAGCTCAACCGGCGTGAAGCGCGACTGCGGGATGACGCGAGCGCCGCCGGATTTCGCCATTTCGCGCGCATTCGCGGTCTGGTGATCGTCCGTCGCACTGGGCAGCGGGACAAGAATGGCGGGCCGTCCGGCCGCGGTCAGCTCCGCGATCGTCGAGGCGCCGGCGCGGGCGATGACGAGATGCGACCAGGCCAGACGGGCCGGCAGGTCCTCCATATAGGTGGCGAGGTCGGCCGGAATCTCCGCCTTGGCATAGCGGGCGCGGACATCCTCGATATCCTCCTCCCGGCATTGCTGAGTGACCTGCAGGCGGCGACGGAAATGTTCGGGCAGCAGGCTCAACGCCTCCGGCACCACTTCGCCGAGCACCGACGCACCCTGGCTTCCACCGGTCACCAGCAAGCGGAAAATACCGTCGTCGCTCAGCAGCGGATAAGGCTCGGCCCGCAACGCCAGCACTTCCTCGCGCACCGGATTGCCGACCAGTTCCACCTTGTCCTGCGCCCGCGACGGCAGGCGATCGACCTGTTCGTAAGCGGTGGCGACCGCGTCGACCTTGCCCGCCATCAGCCGGTTGACCCGGCCGAGCACCGCATTCTGCTCGTGGATCGCGGTCGCAATGCTCATCTTGCGCGCCGCCAGCAAAGCCGGGAGCGCCGGATAGCCGCCGAAGCCGATCACCGCTGAAGGCTCGACCGTCTCATAGAGCCGCATCGCCATTGCCCGGCCGGTCATGATCGCACGGAAGGCCTTGAACGCCTTGATCGGATTCTTGCTCATCCGCCCGGCGGGCAGAACGTGGACAGGCACCCGGTCGAACAGGCCCGGGATGCGCGAGCCGCGCTCGTCGGTGATCAGCGCGACATGATGGCCGCGGCTCATCAATTCATGCGCCAGCGCATGCGCCGGAATCATATGACCGCCGGTGCCACCGGCGGCGAGGACAAAGTGGCGGGTGGGGCGAGTGCTCATGTGTCGGCTTTCCACCGCACGACGTAGGGCGAGCGGTCTTTGAACGGGTTGCGCCGGGTGAAGGCAAGCAGCAGGCCGAAGCCGATCGACAGCGCGATCAACGAAGAGCCGCCGTAGGAGATGAAGGGCAAGGTCATGCCCTTGGACGGCAGCAGATGCACGTTCACCGCCATGTTGATCACCGCCTGCAGGCCGATCTGCACGGCCAGGCCGCCTGCGGCCAGGATCGTGAACTGATCCTCCACCCGCAGCATGCGGATCAGCACCCGCGCGATGATCGCGAAATAGAGGATGGCGATGGCCAGGCAGGCGATCATGCCGAATTCCTCGCCGATCACCGAGAAGATATAGTCGGTGTGCGGCTCCGGCAGGGCAAATTTGCGCGTCCCCGCGCCCGGCCCGAGGCCAAACAGGCCGCCCGAGGTCAGCGTGTTCAAAGCCGCGTCGGTCTGGCCGCTCTCACCCTCGCCGAACAGGAAGCTGTTGATGCGGGTCGTCGCGACCGGATAGAAAAGATAGGCCGCGACCAGCACCCCGACGCCACCGCCCGCGAGCATGTAGAGATATTTCAGCCGCGCGCCGGACAGCGTCAGCAGGGCCACGAAGGTGAGCGCGAAGATCACCGTCTCGCCGAAGTTCGGCTGGCGCATCAAGGCGAAGGCGATGATGCCGGTGATCGCCACGCTCGCCCACACCATCGGCTGGCCCAGGCTGGCGTCGCGCTGCTTGAGCGACAGCAGCCAGGCGATCGAGACGACGTAGAGCGGCTTCAGGAACTCCGACGGCTGCACGAGCGTGAACTTCAGGTCGATCCAGCGCACCGCGCCATTCCGCTCCGCGCCGATCAGCGGCACGGCGATCAGCAGCAGCACACCCAGCCCGGCCCCGATCAAGGCGAGCCGGCGCGCCCATATGTTGGGCAGCATCGACACCGCGATCATCACCGGCACGGCGATGGCGAGCCACATCAATTGCTGCGTGAAAAAGCGCAAAGGCGGATATTGCACGTCGCCGTGCGACAGGCGCTCCGACGCGGCGGGCGAGGCGGCGGCGACGGCGATCAGGCCGATCGCGATCAGCATTGCCACCATCAGCAGCAGCACGCGGTCGGTTTCCCAGAACCAGCGGCCGACCGCCGTCAGGTCCGAACGATCGCCCCAGCGCTTGCGATGCGGCTTGCGGGCGCGTTCCGCCGCCGGGTCCACAATCTTCATGGCAGAGCCTCAACAGCGGCGCGGAAGGCATCGCCGCGCGCCTCGAAATCCTTGAACTGGTCGAAAGAGGCGCAGGCCGGGGACAGCAGCACCACCTCGCCCGCTCTAGCGGCGGCGGCGGCGTCCGTCACCGCCCGCGCCAGCGTTTCGGCTTCCGTAACAGGCACCCTGCCGCGCAAAAGCTGCGCGAACATCGGCCCGGACGACCCGATCGTGTAGGCGGCGCGGACATGGTCCAGATGCTGTTCGCACGGGCCGAGGCTCTCCGTCTTGGCCAGCCCGCCGAGGATCCAGTGAATATGCGGATAGGCCGCGAGCGCAGGCGCGGCGCTGTCGGGGTTGGTCGCCTTGCTGTCGTTGACGAACAGCACGCCATCGCGGTCGCGCACGCGCTGCATGCGGTGGGGGAGACCGGGATAGGTTTGGAGGGCCTCCGCGATCTGCTCGACTGCCACGTCGAGAAACTGCGCAACAGCCGCGGCAGCTTGCGCATTCTGGAGGTTATGCGGGCCTTGGAGGGCAGGCCAATGGTGCTGATCGCCGTCGATCATTCTCTCCAGAGCCGCCATCGCGTCGCTTCCGACCAAAGCGAGCGTCAGCTCTGAGATATGCGCGCGCATCGATCCTTGGGGGCGCTCATCATCCTCGTCGAAGATAATCGCGGTTCGGTCTCTGCGCTGCATCTCGAACAGCCGCGCCTTCGACGCAGCATAGGCCTCGAAGCTCTCATACCGGTCGAGATGATCCGGGGTGACATTGAGCAGCACCGCGACGTCGCAATCGAGGGTGCGGGTCAGGTCGATCTGGTAGCTGCTGAGCTCCAGCACATAGACGCCGCCTTCCGGCAGTGGCTCCTGGCCGAGGATGGCGAGGCCGATATTGCCGCCCATCAGGCTCGGCACGCCAGCAGTCTCAAGGATGTGGTGGACCAATGCGGTTGTGGTGGACTTGCCGTTGGTGCCGGTAATGCCGACCACCTTGTGCGGCGGCAACTCCGGCCGCGCCTGCGCGAACAGTTCGATGTCGCCGATGATGGGCACGCTGTGCGCGGCGGCGTGGGCGGCTATCGGATGGCGATTGAGCGGCAGGCCCGGCGTGACGACGACCGCCTCGAAACCAGCGAGGTCGAGGGTGAGCGGATCGGCGAAGCTGAGCTTTTCCCTCTCCCCTTCAGGGGAGAGGGTGGTGCCGAAGGCTCCGGGAGAGGGGGAGTTGGAGGCCGCAGCCCCCTCTCCCGGCTCGCGATGCTCGCAACCCTCTCCCCTGAAGGGGAGAGGGTTGAGTGAAGCTCGCGCTCCCTCATCCGCATCCCACGCCACCACTTCCGCGCCGCTCGCCAGCAGCGCGTCCACCGTCGTGCGCCCGCTGCGGCCGAGGCCGAGGACGGCATATTTCTTTCCGGCCCAGGCGCGCGCCGTGATCACCGCAGCTTCAGCGTGGCGAGGCCGGCCAGCGCCAGCACGAAGGCGACGATCCAGAAGCGGATGACAACGGTCGGTTCGCTCCAGCCCTTCTGTTCGTAATGATGATGGATCGGCGCCATCTTGAAGACGCGGCGGCCGGTGCGCTTGTACCAGAAGACTTGGATGATCACGCTGACCGCCTCCAGCACGAACAGCCCGCCGACCACCGCCAGCACGATCTCATGCTTGCTCGCGACCGCGATCGCACCGAGCGCGCCGCCGAGCGCGAGACTGCCTGTGTCGCCCATGAACACCGCTGCCGGGGGCGCATTGAACCACAGGAAAGCGAGGCCCGCGCCGACGATGGCCAGGCACAGCACAGTCAGGTCGCCCGCCCCCGGCACATGCGGGATGCCGAGATAATTCGCATAGATCGCGTTGCCGACCAGATAGGTGATCAGCACGAAGGCCAGGCAGGCGATGATCACCGGCATGGTCGCCAGCCCGTCAAGTCCATCGGTCAGGTTCACCGCATTGCCCGCGCCGACAATCACGAAGGCGCCGAACACCACATAAGGGAAATTGACGAGCCAGGCCGGTCCGTCGAACGGCAAAGCCAGGCTGAACAGCGGCTCGCGCAGGAACGGCACGTACAGGTCCGGCCCGGCATTGTGGACGATGATGCCCACGCCCACGCCCGCGACCAGGAATTCGGCGAGCAGGCGGACCTTTGCGGAAACGCCCTTATGGTGGCTCTTCGTCACCTTGGCGTGATCGTCGAGATAGCCGATCCCGCCGAAGCCGGCGACGATGATGATGCAGGCCCACAGATACGGATTACGGAAGTCCATCCACAGCAGCATCGCAATGGCGACGCTGGTCAGGATCATCAGCCCGCCCATGGTCGGCGTGCCGCGCTTGGCGAGGTGACTTTGCGGGCCGTCGTCGCGGATCGGCTGACCCTTGCCCTGACGAACGCGCAGCCAGCCAATGAACTTGGGGCCGATCAGCAGACCGATGACAAGCGCGGTGACGGTGGCGCCGCCGGCCCGGAAGGTGATGTAGCGGAAGAGGTTCAGCACCCCTTCGAACTCGAAATATTGGGCGAGCAGGAGGAACATCAGGCCGCCTCCTCCGCCAGTTCTTCGACCAGGCGGGAAAGCCCGATGGCGTTCGAGCCCTTCACCAGGATCGCATCGCCAGGCCGGATGCGACCGCGCAGAGCTGCGATGGCGGCCGAGGCGTCGGGCACCTCTTCATGCTCGATCCCCTCGGGCAGCGCGCGGGCGAGCGGGTCCATTTCGTCCCCCACCAAAATCGCGCAATCCACTTCGGCGGCGGCGATCGGCGCGGCCAGCGCGGCATGTTCCCGCGCCGAATGGGCGCCCAGTTCGCGCATCGTGCCGAGCACGGCGATGCGGCGCCCCCGCACCTTTTCCGCGCCCAGCACCGCGAGCGTCGCGGCCATCGACGCCGGATTGGCGTTGTAACTTTCGTCGATCAGCAACGCCTCGCCGCCCGCGACCGGAATGAGGTGGCGCGCGCCGCGGCCTTTCAGGCCCGGCAATTCGGCCAGCGCCAGCGCGGCGAGTCCCAGATCGCCGCCGGCCGCCTGCACTGCCGCCAGCACCGCCAGCGCGTTCAGCACCATATGCTCGCCCGGCTGACCGATGGTGAAGCTCAATTGCGCGTCGCCGATTTTCGCGGTGGCCAGGGTCCCCGCGGCGGTCGGTACGTGATAGGTCACGCGTGCATCGGCGCCCTCGCCCAGGCCGAAGGTCACGACCCTCGCACCCGCGCGTTCCGCCGCCGCGCGCAGACGGTCATAATAGGGGCTGTCGAACGGGATGATCGCCGTTCCGCCCGGCTCCAGCCCCTCGAACACCTCCGCCTTGGCGTCGGCGATCGCCTCCATGCTGCCCAGATGCTCGATGTGGGCGGAAGCGATGGTGTTGATGATCGCGACATGCGGCCGCGCGAGCCTTGTATGGTCCGCAATCTCGCCCGCATGGTTCATGCCCATTTCGAACACGCCGAAGCGGCTGTCCGCCGGCATCCGCGCGAGGCTCAGCGGCACGCCGGTATGATTGTTGTAGCTCTTCACCGAACGATGCACTCGATCCTGCGCGCCGCGCTCGAGGGCAGTGTAGAGCGTCTCCTTCACGGTGGTTTTGCCGACCGAGCCGGTGACCGCGATGATCGTCGCATCGGTCCGCGCGCGCGCGGCGCGGCCGAGATCGTTCAGCGCCTTCGTCGTGTCGGCGACCAGGATATGCGGCGCATCGACCGGCTCGGAAACGAGCAGACCGGCCGCGCCGGAGGCGATCGCCTGGCCGGTGAAACGGTGGCCGTCGGTCGCCTCGCCCTTCAGCGCCAGGAACAGGTCGCCCGGGCCGATCTCGCGGGAGTCGAAGGCGACGCCGGTGACCGCGAAGTCGGCGGAGGCACTGCCGCCCGTCGCTGCGGCAAGGTCTTGGGAAGTCCAGAGGGGAGTCTGCCGGGTTCCGCGCCCGTCATGATGCACATTCCCGCGCCACCGCCACATCGTCGAATGGCAGAACGCGGTCCCCCACGATCTGTCCCTGCTCATGGCCCTTGCCGGCGAGCAGGACGATGTCGCCCTCGCCCGCCGCCTCGATCGCGGCGGCGATGGCTTCGCGGCGCCCGCCGACCTCGCGCGCATCCGGTGCGCCGCGCAGGATTTCGCGGCGGATCTCCGCCGGCTCCTCGCTGCGCGGATTGTCGTCGGTGACGATCACCAGATCCGACAGCCGCGCCGCGACCGCACCCATTTCCGCCCGCTTACCGACATCGCGGTCACCGCCCGCGCCGAACACGGTGATCAGCCGGCGCGCGGTATGCGGCCGCAGCGCCGCGATCGCCGCCTCGATCGCGTCCGGCGTGTGCGCATAATCCACATAGACCGGCGCCCCCGCGCGGGTGATCACGGCCCGCTCCAGCCGCCCCCGCACCGGGTGGACGCGCGACAGATTGGCGAGGGTCTGGACCAGTTCGCCGCCGGTCGCGATCACCAGGCCCGCCGCCGTCAGGGCGTTCGACGCCTGGTAGGCCCCGATCAGATTGAGCGCGACCTTGTGGCGCCTGCCCTCCGCCTCGACGATCATCGTCTGCCCGAGCTGGGTCGAAACCCGCTCGATCAGGCGCAACGTTTCGCCGGCAGCGCCGACGGTGATGATCTTCAACCCCCGCGCCTGCGCCCGGGCGATCACGTCCGCCGATTTCGGATCGTCGGCCCAGATCACCGCCGTTCCGTCCGGCGCGACGACCTCGTCGATCAGCCGCATCTTCGCGGCGAAATAGGTCGGCATGTCGCCATGATAATCGAGATGATCGCGGCTGAAATTGGTGAAGGCGGCGGCGTCGATCCGCGGCCCTTCCGTGCGATACTGGTCGAGGCCGTGGCTGGAAGCTTCGAAGGCGGCATGGGTGATGCCCATCTTCGCCAGCCCGGCCATGTTCGACAGGAAGGTGACGATGTCCGGCGTGGTCAGGCCTGTCGTCACCTGCTCGTCGGCCGTGGTCACGCCCAGCGTCCCGATGCTCGCCGACGGATGCCCGGCCATCCGCCACAATTGCCGGGTCAACTCGACGTTCGACGTTTTGCCGTTGGTGCCAGTGACCGCGACGATCGTCTTCGGCAAAGGCTGGAAGAAGCGGGCGGCGAGATCGGCGAAGGCCTTGCGCGGTTCGTCGGCGGCGATGTGGACCGCCCCTTCAACCACAGCCTCCGGCCGCGCGACCACCGCGACTGCGCCGGCCCCAACTGCCGCCGGGATGAAATGCTCGCCATTGAAGCGCGCGCCGCGAAACGCGCCGAACACCGTCCCGCGCGCGACCTTGCGGTGATCGATGGCGAAGCCGGTGACCTGCGTCCGGTCATCGGTGCCGGTCAGAGCGCCGAGGCGCATCAGTCCGCCGAGGCCCCCTCCACGAGGTGGCGCATTCCGGAAAGGTCGATGTCCTGCGTCGCGCTCGGGATGATGCCCAGCAAGCCGCCCACGCGCGCGATCACCCGGGAAACGACCGGTGCGGCGGTCCAGGCTGCGGTGGTCTGGCCCGCGGTTTCGGCATTGGCCTGCGGCGAATCCAGCATTACCACCACGACATAGCGGGGACGGTCCATCGGGAAGGCGGCGGCGAAGGTGGAGACGTTCACGGTCCGCGAATAGCCCGCACCGCCCTCGCCCGCTTTCTCGGCAGTGCCGGTCTTGCCACCGACGCGGAAGCCCTCCGCCTCCGCTTTGCGGCCGGAACCGTTGGTCACGATCAGGCGCAGCATCTGCCGCATCTTGTAGCTGGTTTCGGCGGTGAACACACGCTCGCCCGCCGGAATCTGGTCGCCGGTCCGCTTCAGCAGGGTCGCCGGGCGATAGACACCGCCATTGACCAGAGTCGCATAGGCATTGGCGAGATGCAGCGGCGTCACCGCGATGCTGTGGCCGAACGAAGTCGTCAGGATCGTGCCCCGGTCCCAGCGCCGCGGGTAGAGTGTACCGGCGCGATTATGCAGCTCGATCGCGGGTCGCTCGTGGAAGTGCAGGCTGCGGAACAACGCGTCCATCCGCTCTCCGCCAAGCCGCTCGCCCATCCGCGCGGTCGCGACGTTGGAGGATTTGGTCAGGATTTCCGGCACGGTCAGCCAGCGCCCAGCCGGGTGGCTGTCGCCAATGCGGTGGCGGCCCAGCGTCAGCGCGGAGACGGCATCCCAGCGTTCGCCCGGCGTGGTCACACCTGCATCGAGCGCTGCAGCGACGGTCAGCGGCTTGAAGGTCGAACCCAGTTCGTACACGCCTTCGATCGACGGGTTCGGCAGGCTGGCCTGATCCTCCGGGCGGATCGCATTGGGATTGAAGGTCGGGGCGGACGCCAAGGCGACGATCTCGCCGGTATCGACATCGAGCACGATGCCGGTGCCGCCGCGCGCATTCAGGCTGGTCATCGCCCGGCCGAGCTCTTCCTCCATCGCCGCCTGCACGCGCGTGTCGATCGACAATTCAAGTGCGCGCCCGCTCGCCGCCCGCGCCGTCAACTGGTCCGCCTGCGTCCTCTCCAGGCCGCCACTCGGCTGACCGTCGATACCGACCCAACCCAGCACATGGCCGCCCAGCGCGCCCTGCGGATAGAGCCGCTCCGGCTCGCGCCCGAAGGTGATGCCCGGGTCGCCGAGCGCGTTCACCGCCTGCACCAGGGCCGGCTCGGCGCGGCGCTTGATGTAGGTGAAACGGCCGCCGTGATTCAGCTTGTCGAGATACCAGGCCGCACTCTGCTCGGGCATCAGTTCGTTGAGGCGCGCGGCCAGTTCGGTCTTGTCGCCGATGATGTTGGCCGGCTGCACGCCGATCGTCCACGTGTCGATCGTCGTCGCCAGCACGACGCCATTGCGATCGACGATGTCGGCGCGCGGTGCGTTCGCGGCCGCCGCGGCCCTGCCGCCTTCGCCACCGCTGAAAATCTGCAACTGTGCAAGCCGGGCGGAAATGAGAAAGATCGCCCCGGCGAACAGCAGCATCACCAGCATCAGCCGCTCATAGGCGATGCCGGTGCGCGCCTCCTCTTCCGGCGGCTCTGCTGCGATGACGGAGGCGGCGAGCGTCGCCATCAGCGTGGACGGCCGGCCGTGCGCTCGCTCCCACGCTCACTGCGCGCGCGACTGTCGAGGTCGCGCAGCGTGCTTTCATTCACCAGGGAAGCAGTGCGGCGGGTCGGCGCCGCAGCCTCGACGCGCGGAGCGCGGGCGGCGGTACGGATCGGCTCGCGCGGCTCGGCATTACCGGTCACCGCCGCGCGGCGCAGCATCGGCTCGGCCGGACGCTCGGCGGAGCGTTCGGCACTGGCCTGACGGACGGCCGGGCGCTGGGGCGCGGCAGCCGGTGCGGATGCCTGGACGGCGCGCGGCAAGGCGGGCGCGGCTGCGGGGCCTTCGGCCATGCGCACCGGCGCTTCCATCGCCGGGGTGCTGGCCGGCGCCTGCAGGCTCGCAAGGCTGACCTCATCCTCGATGAACTGGCTCGCGGTCGGCGCGGCGAAGCCGAAATCGGCCGAAGCCCAATGCTGCAGCTGGTGGACCCGGCCGCGCGTGCCGATCTCCGTCTTCAAAATCTGGATCGAGCGCTCGGTGCGCTGAATCTGCGCGTCCAGCGCGGCAAGCCCCGCGCGCTCCTCCGCCACCTTCGACGACAGGATGTAGCAGGTAAGCGCCGCGCCACCGATCGCGGCCACCCAGACCACCGACGTGAACCTGCGAGCGATCATGACCTCGTCTCCTTCGCTGGGTTGTTATGCGATGGCGCCCCAGTGCGCCGGGCCGCGCGCAACGTCGCCGAACGCGCGCGCGGATTACTCGCGACTTCCGCCTCGCCGGGGCGAACCGGCTTGGCGACGTCGCTGAAGGTTGGCTCGGGTCCCGTATCGTTGAGGGGGAGATGCCGGGAACCCGAACCGGTGAGACCGCCTCGCGCCTTGAGGAAGCGCTTCACGATGCGGTCTTCGAGGGAATGAAACGTCACGACCGCGAGCCGGCCGCCGGGGCGCAGCACTTGCTCCGCCGCCTCGAGGCCCTCTTCCAGCTCGCTCAATTCGTCATTCACGGCGATGCGCAGCGCCTGGAAGGTCCGGGTCGCCGGATCCTTCTTCATGCCGGCATGATGGCCCAGCGCCTTGCGCACCACGTCCGCCAGCTCGCCGGTGCGGGTCAGCGGACGCGCGGCGACGATCGCGCGGGCAACCCGCCGCGACTGTTTCTCCTCGCCATAATGATAGAGGATGTCGGCCAGCTCAGCCTCGTCCGCGCCATTGACGATGTCGGCGGCGCTCCGGCCCTCCGGCGTCATCCGCATGTCGAGATCGCCGTCGCGCAGGAAGGAGAAGCCGCGCTCGCCCTGATCAAGCTGCATGGACGACACGCCGATGTCGAGCGTGACGCCGTCCACCGTCTCGACACCGCGGTCGCGAAGCGCCTGACGCATCCGGGAGAAACGCTCCGGAACCAGCGTCAGGCGCCCCCCGCTCGCAGCCACGACGTCTTCGCCGGCTTCGATCGCCTGGGGGTCGCGATCGAAAGCGAAAACGCGGGCCGCGCCTTTCTCAAGCATGGCCTTGCTGTAGCCGCCCGCGCCGAACGTGCCGTCGACATGCGTCTCGCCGGGGGCAATGGCGAGCGCTGCGACGGCTTCGTCCATCAGGACGGGGATGTGAGACGCGGTGGCGGTCATGCGCCCTTCCGTTCCTCGAGCAGATCGGCGGCCAGCGCGCTCAGCGCCTTCGACTTGCTCTTGAACGCGATCCACGGATTCCAGATCTGGAACTCGGCGCCCATGCCGATGAACATGGCGAGATCGTCGATATCGGCGCGGCGCTTCAGCCGGGGCGGCATCAGGATTCGGCCGGAAGTGTCGTAGGGGACGTCGGAGGTGCCGGCGAAAATGCCGGCCTGCATGTCGAGCTCGGCAAAGGGGTCAGGGTTGTCGCCCAGCCTGGTCTCGGCGCGATCGTACATCACCGCGCTGTGGTTGCTGTCATAGCCGACGAGGCACTGGAATTCAGGGTGAAGCGAGAGGACCAGAACCTTCTCGTCGGAGCGGCGCTCGATCTTCTGACGGATGAACGCGGGCACGGACAGACGCCCTTTGACGTCTACCGCGTTCAACGCGCTCCCCCTGAAGAACTGCTCCCGATCCAATTTGGTCTCGCCCCCAAACACGCGACTCTCCCGTCCGCAAGGCGAGCTTCGCCACGCGGCTCCACGCCGTTTTCACGAGATGAACGGGAAACGCCCCTGACTGGAGGTCTGGGGATAATGCAGAATGCTTAAGAAAAAAAGGGGATGGCGTGCCTTTTTTGGGGATTTCATGCACGCCTATGGGGAGGATTTGGGTATTCGCGGTCTGTTCCCTACAGATGTTCTTATGTTGTTCTCGCTGAATAGCCTTGTGGATAAAGTTGTTACTGGCCGATCCCCAGAATCGGCATGAGACTCGGCACCGGCCGTTCGCGCGTGCACATTACGCCGCTGCCGCCCGGTCATTTCGGAACCGGCTGGGTCTGGTTGAGGGCGGCGCCGTTGCTGGTCGTGTCAGCATTTCCGGGCGCCACGCCCAGTTCCGCGAGCGGCTCTTTGGGTGCATCCGCCTGGCCGTTCAGCGCGGCCCCACTATTGGCGGTGACGGGCAAATCGTTTTCGGGCGTTCCCGCCAGAAAGGTCGCGAGCAGCACCGCGACGAAGACGAAGCCGAGACCGGTCAGGCCGATGCGGACCCGCTGCATGCCGTCTCTTCCTCCGTCGCGGGGGCCGGGTGTTGGTCCGATCACAGGCGCCGTCATGGTGTTGCCACATGACGTAAACGGTTCGCAAGATCAACGAATCGCTTGACCTGACGCCGTTCGGACTCAATTGCCCCGCCCATGACTCATCTTCGTTTGCTCGCCGCGGCCCCGATTGCCGCCCTGCTCTCTCTTGCTGCCTGCAACTCCGAACCGGAGAAAGTCGGCCAGGCCAAGGATCCGATGGCCGAAGAGCTCAAGAACGCGCCGCCGGTCGAATTGCCGCCCGCCATGGTCGCCCGCACCTATCGCTGCTCGGACAACAGCCTCGTCTATGCCGATTTCTCGGCCGACGGTCAGTTTGCCCGCATCGGCACCAGCCAGACGGACCGCGTTCGCGTGAACGCAGCCGAGGCCAACCGCACTTATTCGGGCGAAGGCTATACGATCAGCGCCAATGCCGAGGATGCCCGCATCAAGGTGCCGGGCAAGTCCGAGCAGAGCTGCCGCGCGCACAACCGCTAAGCCGCGCTCCCTTATTTTCAAAAGGCCGGTCCGGATCATCCGGGCCGGCCTTTTTCTTGTCCGCCGCTTCCACCTCGCCGGACCATCGCCTAGAGCGCCCGGGCATGAGCGAAATCACCCCGCAAATCGTCGCCGACCATGGCCTCAGCCCCGAAGAATATGAGCGCGTCCTGCACGCGCTGGGGCGTGAGCCGAACCTGACCGAGCTCGGCATCTTCTCGGTGATGTGGAGCGAGCATTGCTCCTACAAGTCATCCCGCATCCATTTGAAGAAGCTGCCGACGACCGCGCCGTGGGTGATCTGCGGCCCCGGCGAGAATGCCGGCGTGATCGACATTGGCGATGGTGACGCCGCTATCTTCAAGATGGAGAGCCATAACCACCCCTCCTACATCGAACCCTATCAGGGCGCGGCGACGGGCGTGGGCGGGATCCTGCGCGACGTCTTCACCATGGGCGCGCGGCCGGTCGCCAATCTGAACGCGCTGCGCTTCGGCAGCCCCGATCATCCGAAGATGAAGCATCTGATCGCCGGCGTCGTCGCCGGGATCGGCGGCTACGGCAATTGCGTCGGCGTGCCCACCGTGGGCGGCGAGGTGAATTTTCACCCGGCCTATGACGGCAACATCCTGGTCAACGCGATGACCGTCGGCGTCGCAAAGGCCGGCAGGATTTTCTATTCGGCCGCGGCGGGGATCGGCAATCCGGTCGTCTATGTCGGCAGCAAGACCGGCCGCGATGGCATCCACGGCGCCACCATGGCGAGCGCGGATTTCGGCGAGGACGCCGACGCCAAGCGCCCGACCGTGCAGGTCGGCGATCCGTTCACCGAGAAATTGCTGATCGAGGCCTGCCTGGAACTGATGGCCTCCGACGCGATCGTCGCCATCCAGGACATGGGCGCGGCCGGCCTCACCTCCTCCAGCGTCGAAATGGCGAGCAAGGGCGGCGTCGGCATCGAACTGATCATGGACCAGGTGCCCTGCCGCGAAACCGGCATGACGCCCTATGAGATGATGCTGTCCGAAAGCCAGGAGCGCATGCTCATGGTGCTCAAGCCCGGCCGCGAAGCCTTTGCCGAAGCGATTTTCCGCAAATGGGAACTGGATTTCGCGGTGATCGGCACGGTCACCGATACCGGCCGCATGGTGCTGAAATGGCAGGGTGCGACCGTCTGCGACATCCCGCTCGGCCCGCTGGCGGACGAGGCCCCACTCTACGACCGCCCGTCCCTCACGCGGGAGGAATACAAAGCTTGGGCGCAGGTGAAGCCGCTCGGCGACATGCCGGAAAGCACCGATATCGCCGCGGACCTGCTGAAGCTGATGGCCTCCCCCGACATCGCCAGCCGCCGCTGGATCTACGAGCAATACGACCCGAAGGTCGGCGGGGACACCATCCAGACCGGCGGCGACGCGGCGGTCGTGCGCGTCCACGGCACGCAAAAGGCGCTCGCCATCACCACCGATTGCACGCCGCGTTATTGCTATGCCGACCCCTATGAAGGCGGCAAGCAGGCCATCGCGGAAGCCTATCGCAACCTCTGCGCGGTCGGCGCGCGGCCGCTGGCGGTCACCAACTGCCTGAACTTCGCCAACCCCCAGCGCCCCGAAATCATGGCGCAGATCACCGGCTGCCTCGAAGGCATGAGCGAAGCCTGCCGCGCCCTCGATTTCCCGATCGTGAGCGGCAATGTCAGCCTCTACAATGAGAGCAAGGCGACGGGCGGCGGCAGCGCCATCCTGCCCACGCCTGCGATCGGCGGCGTCGGCCTGCTCGGCGATTGGAGCCGGTCTATCGGTGCCTGCTTCAAGGAAGAAGGCCTCGCCCTCGTCCTGCTCGGCCATTCCACCGGCCATGTCGGCCAGTCGCTCTGGCTACGCGAGATCCATGGCCGCGAAGATGGCGCTGCCCCACCGGTCAATCTGGCGGTCGAGCGCCGCCTCGGCGAATTGCTGCAGACCCTGATCGGCGCGGGCCAGGTCGCTTCGGTGCATGACATTTCTGACGGGGGCGCGCTGGTGGCCATCGCGGAGATGGCGCTTGCCGGCGGCATCGGCGTCGAGACAGGCCTGCCCAATGTTCCCAATCCCGCCGCGATCCTGTTCGGCGAGGATCAGGGCCGCGCCCTCGTCGCCACAAGCGATCCAGAAAGCGTGATCGCGCAGGCGAGCGCCGCAAACCTGTTCTCTGCACGGATCGGCACGACTGGTGGCGACACCGTCTCCGGTCCTGGCTTCTCGGTGTCACTAACCGACCTCCGGCGCGCGCATGAAGGCTTCTTCCCGGCGCTGATGGACGGCTAGTTCCTTCGCGCCCATCAAGCCTGGCTTGGCGGCAAGGCCCGGCTTGACCTTCGTGTAACAAACGGACAGCTTGCGGGCGGGCCGGCTCGATAGAGAGAAGCCGCCATGCGCCTCGCCCGCCCAATCATCACCGCCACCTTCGTGGCCGGTACGCTCGACATCATCGCCGCGATCGTGATGACAATCATCAACGGCCGCCGCGGCGTCGACCAGATGCTCGGGGGCGTCGCCTCCGGCCCCTTCCCCAGCGCACCGGACAGCGGCCCAGGCGCCGTCGCGCTGGGCCTCACCGTCCACTTCGCGCTGATGGCGATCATGGCCGCCATCTACGTCGCCGCCGCATCGCGCATGCCCGCGCTCCGGCGCCAGCCGATCCTCTGGGGCGCCCTCTACGGCGTCGCCACCTACATCGTCATGAACCTGCTGGTCGTCCCGATCCGCTTCACCGGCGCACCGGCTTTGCCCGCAAGCTGGCTCGGCTTCGGCTCGCAATTCGCCTTCCACATCTTCCTGGTCGGCATCCCCATCGCCCTGATCGCGGCGCGGGCCTTGTCCGGCGGGTCGCACGGCGCCTTGCGATGAACCCGCTCGACCTGGACCGGCTCGCCATGCTCGAGGCGGCGGCCACGCCTGGCCCCTGGCATGTCGCCCGCGCCGATGACATCGGCTCCATGCCCGCCATCGATCTCGTCTCGGGCGAGACTGATCGGGAGGAACGGATGATCGCCGCGACGCTTGTCCGCCTTCCGCCCTATCTCGCGCCAAGCGACCGGCGGCACACCGAAAATGCGCGGCTGATCGCGGCGATGCGCACCGCTCTTCCCGAATTGTTGCGGCTTGCCGCGATCGGGAAGGCGGCCGAAAGAGGGGAATGACCGAAGGCTATTCCGGCACGCCATTGGCGAAGAAGCTGGGCTTCAAGCCCGGCATGCGAAGCTGGCTGGATGGCATGCCGGAGAGCGTCACCGACGAGATCGGCGAGACCGGCGTCACCACCCTGGCCGCCCCGGAGGCCCCGATCGACGCTGCACATATCTTCGTCACGGAATATGCCGACATGGAAGCGAAGCTCGCCACGCTCCGCCCCCTGCTCGCACCCGCCGGCTTCATCTGGGTGTCCTGGCCCAAGAAGGCGTCCAAGGTCCCGACCGACATCACCGAGGACCGCATCCGCGACGCCATCCTGCCCGCCACCGATCTCGTCGATGTAAAAGTATGCGCGGTCGATTCGGTCTGGTCAGGCCTCAAGCTGATGATTCGCCGCTCAGCGCGCTGATCGATTTTGCCGATCAGACTGATCGCAAGCTATTGCGAACGATTATCACTATATTATATGCTCCTCACCAAGGAGATTCGCGTGGTCGTTTGCATCTGCAATGCAATCAAGGAACGGGACGTGCGGGCGGCGGCCCGTAGCGGCGCTTCCTGCCCGGCCAGCGTCTATGCCGCCTGCGGAAAGCGTGCGCGGTGCGGCCAATGCTTCTCATTCGCACGTGAGATCATCGCCGCAGAGCGTGCGACCGCCTAGCAATAGCGCACTGATTTTTCGCAGTTTTCCGCCGTTTTCTACTGTCGTTTCGCCTTCGTCTGCGGTAATGTCCGCGGCGAAAGGAACTTCCCATGCAAGGCGACCCGCAGGTCATCCAGCACCTCAACGACACGCTCAAGAACGAGCTGACCGCGGTCAATCAATATTGGCTGCATTACCGGATGCTCGACAATTGGGGCATCACGCGGCTGGCCGAATATGAGCGGCACGAGAGCATCGACGAGATGAAGCATGCGGACACTTTGTCCGAACGCATCCTCTTCCTCGACGGCCTGCCCAATTTCCAGATGCTGGGCCGCCTGCGCATCGGCGAGAATGTCGAGGAAGTGCTGCGCGCCGACCTCGAACTGGAACGCGAGGCGATCGCCCAGCTGAAGGAAGCCATTCCCTATTGCGAGAGTGTCGGCGACTTCGTCTCGCGCGAGGTCTTCCGCCGCATCCTCGAGACCGAGGAAGAGCATGTCGACTTCCTCGAGAAGCAGTTCGTGATGATCGAGCAGATGGGTCTGCAGAATTACGTCCAGCTGCAAAGCAAGCCGGCGGGCGAGGAGTAAGCTCCCCAATTTTCCAGGCCCGCTCAGCCTGAGCTTGTCCCTTCGACGCCGCTCGCGGCGGCGCTCAGGATAAACTTTGGCCTCTGGCCAAAGGCCTGTCTTTTCTTTTAGCTAGGAAACGAAGGGCAGCCCTTCGACAAGCTCAGGGTGAGCGGTGCGTGGGCTCGTGGCGGGGGGCAGACATGGCAAGCACCGCAACAGCCGACCGCATCCCGACGCTCGACGTCGTTCGCGGCATCGCGGTGATGGGCATATTGGCGATGAACATCGTCGCCTTCGCCATGCCCTTCCCGGCCTATATGAACCCGGTCGCCTATGGGCTGGAGAGCGACGCGGACCTCGCCTCCTGGGCGTTCAGCTTCGTCTTCATCGACGGCAAGATGCGCGGCCTCTTCTCCTTCCTGTTCGGCGCCAGCACTCTGCTGGTGATCGAGCGCGCCCGCGCGGCCGGGGTGAGCGCGGCTCGCGTCCATTATGCCCGCATGTTCTGGCTGCTGATCTTCGGCCTCCTGCATTTCTACTTCATCTGGTTCGGCGACATCCTCGCCGCCTATGCGATGGCGGGGCTTCTGCTCTTCTTCTTCCGCAATTGCCGGGTGTGGACCCTCATCATCTGGGGGATCGTGCTGCTCTTCGTGCAGATCGCGCTGATGGGCGCCGGCGCCGGGAAATTCCTCTATCTGGCTTCAGCCATCGCGAGCGGCAGCACGGATCCCGCGCTGATCGAGGCCTATGACGGTTTCGCGAAGGGTTTCGGACCGCTCAGTCCGCAAGCGCTCGCCGACGATCTCGCGCTCGGCCGCGGCCCGTGGACCGGGCTGGTGCATGAGCGGCTGATCGAGCAGACGTTCATGCCGTTCATGCAGCTCGTCTTCATGCTCGCCGAGACTTTGGCCTACATGCTGTTCGGCATGGCCGCGCTGAAATCGGGCTTCCTGACCGGAGTCTGGGAGCCCGCGCGCTACCGCAAGTGGATGCTCACCGGCTTCGCGATCGGCATCCCGGCCTATGTCGCGCTCGCCTGGCTGCTCTTCCGCGCCGATTTCACCCCCGAAGCCGTGTTCGCCTACGCCATGGCCGGGGCGACGCCGTTCCGGCCGTTCATGATCGTCGCGACCGCCGCCTTGATCATCCTGGCGACCCGCCGTGGCGGCTGGCTGGTCGATCGCATCGCCGCGGCCGGGCGGGCCGCCTTCACCAATTATCTCGGCACCTCGATCCTGATGACGACTTTGTTCTACGGCTACGGGGCCGGCCTCTACGGCTCCCTCAGCCGCATCGAACTGTGGCTGCCGGTGATCGCGATGTGGCTGCTGATGCTCGCCTGGTCGAAACCCTGGCTCGACCGCTACCGCTACGGCCCGCTGGAATGGCTGTGGCGCAGCCTGTCGCGGGGACGGCCGGAGCCGATGCGCCGCTAGAGCGGTTGCGAGGCAGGTGGAATCACCTGCCGGCCCGGCAAACGCGCCAAACAGAGATCAGAGCGGTTCCACGCAAGTGGAAACCGCTCTAGCCGCGGTTGCCGAAGCCCCCGGCACGGCGCTGCTGCAGCGGATTGGCGCGCTCCATCAGCAGGTCGATCGTCTTGCGATAGAGCGGGCGCAGCTCCGCGACCTGCGGCAGAATATCGTCGGGGAAGAGTTGCATTTCCACGGCATGGCGGGCGGCATTCTCGATATCCTCAGCCAGCACCGCCAGCGGGATCGCGCCGAACTGCCGCGCTTCGGATTTCATCGTATGCGCCGGAATGATCATCGCCGCGGCGTCACGGGCATGCATCGCCGCCTCGATCCGCGTTACCGCTTTCTCGCCATCTTCGTGGAAGTAGCCGAGAATCCGCACGAAGTTCGCGCCCAGCTCGAAACGCACCGACGAATAGACGGACCAGTCGACAATTTCGTCCACAGTCTCTTCCGACACGCTTCGCACCCCTGGTCAAATGTGCGGGGAGGCTATGCCCCAAGGGTAAAAAAGCGATTGACGCGACACGCTTTCCGTAAGGAAATCGCACCGGTTCCGGTCAGGGATCGAACGGGTTGCGCGACGAGCGGAAGTTCAGCCGCACAGGCACCGCGCCAAAGCCCAATTCCTTGCGGATGCCGTTGATCAGATAGCGGCGATAGCTTTCCGGCAGATCGTCGGTGCGGTTGCCGAACACCACGAAGGTCGGCGGGCGATTGGCGACCTGGGTGATGTAACGCAGCTTGATGCGCTTGCCGCCGGGCGCCGGCGGGGGATTCTTCTCGACCGATGCCTCGAACCAGCGGTTCAGCTCGCCGGTCGGCACGCGCCGCGACCAGGCCTCGCGCACTTCGAAGGCCACCTTGAGCAGGATATCGAGGCCCTTGCCTGTCGCCGCCGAGACGGTGAGCAAAGGCACGCCGCGAACCTGCGACAGGCCCTCGTCCAGCGCGCCGCGAATGCCGTTGAACAGGCCGCTGCCGCCTTCGGCCACATCCCATTTGTTGATCGCGATGATCAATGCGCGGCCTTCCTGCAGCACCTTGTCGGCGATCTTCAGATCCTGCGCTTCCAGCCCCAGCGTCGCGTCGAGGAGCAGAACGACCACTTCGGCGAAGTCGACCGCGCGCAGCCCGTCGGAGACGGCGAGCTTCTCGAGCTTGTCCTGCACTTTGGCACGCTTTCGCATGCCCGCCGTGTCGATCAGCCGCACGGGCCGTTCGCTGCCGTCCGGCGCGGTCCACAGCCAGTCGATCGCGATCGAATCCCGCGTGATGCCGGCTTCCGGCCCGGTGATCAGCCGTTCCTCGCTGAGGATGCGATTGATCAGGGTGGACTTGCCCGCATTGGGCCGGCCGACAACCGCCAGCTTCAGCGGGCCGGTCTCGTCATCGCCTTCCGCCTCGTCCTCGCCCTCCGGCCGGTCGAGATAAGGCAGCAATTTCTCGAACAGGTCGGCGACGCCCTCGCCATGCTCGGCGCTGATCGCGATCGGGTCGCCCAGGCCGAGTGCATAGGCTTCCAGCAGCCCGCTCTCTCCCGCCCGCCCCTCGGCCTTGTTCGCGGCGAGCACGACCGGGGTCGGCTCCTCGCGCAGCCAGCGGGAAATCTCCTCGTCGAGCGGGGTAACACCGGCGCGCGCGTCGATCAGGAACAAGACCGCGTCCGCCTCCCGCACCGCCGCCATCGTCTGCGCGCGCATCCGGCCCGGCAGCGTGTGTGCATCCTCATCCTCGTACCCGGCCGTATCGATCGCGGTGAATTCCAGCCCGAGCAGGCTCGCTTCCCCTTCCCGCCGGTCGCGGGTCACGCCGGGACGGTCGTCGACCAGCGCCAGACGCTTGCCGACCAGCCGGTTGAACAGGGTCGATTTGCCGACATTGGGTCGGCCGACAATGGCGAGCGTGGGAAGAGGCATGATGGGCTTTGCGGTGACGAACTGCAGGGTCGCGGTCAAGTGACCCGCTTTGATCGCGCTTTGCGCCTTCCACAGGGTTGCTAGTCGCGCGGTGGGCGCGCTAGCTACGCGCCGATCCGGGGGACAGTTCATGGCCGTTTTCGTCGACAGTGCGGGCAAAGGCGAGCATCACGAACTGTCCAAGCCCGCGCCCGGCGCCTGGCGGCTGGCCTGGCTGGTGATGGCGGTCGCGACCGTTTCCTGGCTCGATCGCACCCTGATCGGTATCCTGATCGAGCCGATCAAGGCCGAATTCAGTTTCACCGACACGCAGATTTCGCTGCTGACCGGTCTGGCCTTTTCGATCTGCTACGGTGTCGGCGCGCTGCCGATCGCCTGGCTCGCCGACCGGATGAACCGGGCGCTTTTGCTCGCCATGGGCGTCACCGTCTGGTGCTCGCTCACCATCGGCTTCGGCTTCGCCTCCTCCTTCTGGATCCTCTTCCTGTGCCGGATGGGCGTGGGTCTGGGCGAAGCGACGGCGGTCCCCTGCTCCGTTTCCCTGCTGTCCGACCGCTTCCCGCGAACCGTACTTCCACGCGGCCTCGGCATCTTCCAGCTCGGCACACCCATCGGCATCACGCTCGCCACCGCCGGCGCCGCGACCCTGACCGACTGGCTGACCCGCAGCGGCACCGCCGAGCAACTCGGCATGAGCGGCTGGCGCATCACCTTCATCTTCGCCGGCGCCCTGGGCCTCCTTCTGGTGATCCCGTTGCTGCTGACCAAGGACAAGCGCGCTCCCGCCCCCAAGAAGGCGGTCGGCGAGGAAACCCGCGAGGGGCTGATGGCGCACCTCTACAATGTGCGCGGCTACATCATTCCGCTGATGGCCGGGAACGCGCTCTTCGTGCTGTTCCTGAACGGCTATCCGCAATGGGTGGTCGTCATGTTCCAGCGCGTCCACGGCTGGTCGCTGCAGGATACCGGCATCGCCTTCGGCGCGGTAGCGGTCAGCACCGGCATTCTCGGCGCGCTTGCCGCGGGCTGGTTCACGCCGCGCCTCAGCCGCCGCATGGGCAAGGATGCGACGCTGCGGCTGAAGGTGATCTCCGCCATCGTCATCGCGCCGCTCGCCGCGATCGGCCCGATCCTGCCCAATCCGTGGCTGGGCCTTGTCGTGCTCTGCACGCCTTTGCTTTTCACCTACGGCGCCGCGACCCTGTTGCCGGGTGCCATCGTCAACGCCTCGCCCAGCTGGCTGCGCGCCCGCTTCATCGCGATCAACGTCTTCCTGGGCTCGCTGATCGGCGGCGGCCTCGGCGCGCTCTTCTTCGCCACGATCACCGACTATGTGTTCCGCGACGAGCAGATGGTTGCCTACTCGCTCTGCCTGGGCACGCTGATCATCTACGCCGCCGTGATCCCGCTGTGGCTGCTCGCCAGCCGCCGCTATCACGCCGCCATCCACCGCGCCGACGAAGTGGAACGCGCCGCCGGCCGGCCGAGCCATGATGACGGGCTGGAGGCGGACACGCCGGTGGTGGAAAAGCCCTAGCGGGAACGAACCTGGTTTTCTCGCGGTCAGGCTTCGGCGGCAAAGCCTATCGCTGTGACCAGCAGGAACGTGCCCCACTGAACGACTGGCAGCAGCATCAAGCCCAGTACCGCCGTGCTATTCGTCGCGCTGAAGACGCTACCGACGATCAACGCCGCCAGAAGAAGCGCCAGTACAAGCCCGACGAGCAAGGCGATGTTGAGCCGCGGCTTGGACTTTCGCGCGACAAGGATCGGCAGAGGGAGGCCCGAGCAAAGGCATCCAACAAACGCGAACGCGACGATGTCGCGCTCGCCGCCGACTAGAAACCAAAGAGCCGCAAGCTGCGCGACGAAAGCCGCGACCGAAACCCCGCGTACCCAATCAGCCGATTGCGTCATCCGGTCCCCTGCGGCTTTCCGATCAACGATAGGCGGTCAGCATGCCGTTATCGTCGAGGATGTACATCACGCCGTTCGCCACCACCGGGGGCAGCGAAACGGGCGTCGTGTGCGCGATCGTGCCCCGCACGGCTCCGTCGGCCGGGTTGATCAGCACGATCTGACCGGTCGAACTGGCGAGCACCAGATTGCCGCCAGCGAGTATCGGGCCGCGCCAGAAGATCGGGCCGGTGCCCGGCGTGACGCGGATGTTGCCGATCCGGTCCGGCGCGCTGCGCCGCTCGGGAGAACGGAAACGCTGCAGCTGCGACTTCCAGCGGATCCGGCCCGAGCTGCGCGCAACCGCGAGCAGCTCTGCCCGGTCGGTCACCACGAACACCCACTCACCCGACACCCACGGCGTGGAGATGCCGGCAATGTTGATTTCCCAGGCACGCTGGCCGCTGACCAGTTCCACGGCGACCATACGGCCGCCCTGGCCGACCGCGAAAACGCGCCCATTGTCGATCACCGGATCGGCGTCGATATCGGAGAGGTTGCCGACGATGGTGCTGATGCCGGTGCGCGCCAGCGCATCCTGCCACACCACCTGGCCATTTTCGTAGCGATAGGCGGTGAGCTCGCCGCTCGAGAAACCGGCGACGATGGTCGATTGCGCGAAGGCCGGAGCCGCCGCCCCGAACACGCCCGCCAGCTCGACCGCGCCAATGCCGTTCCACTGCGTCTGGCCGGTCGCAGTGTTCAGCGCATAGATCTGATTGTCCTGGCTGACGACATAGACGCTGCCCGGCACCACGGTCGGCGCACCGCGCAGCGGGCCGCCGGGGCGCACCATCCAGATCTGCGCGCCGGTCGCCGCGTCGAGCGCGGCGGTGTAGCCGGCGCCGTTGGTGGCGTAGACCCGGCCCTCGTCGAAACTCACACCCCCACCGAACAGCACGTCGCCGGTCGCCTGTTCGCCGCGCACCTGCGCTTCCCACATGCGGGCGCCGCTATTGGCGTCGAACGCGCGGACCACGCCGGACGTATCCATCGTATAGACGCGCCCGCCAGCGACCACAGGCTCGGCGGCCAGGCGGCCACGGCCGCTGCTGCCGGTGCCGATGCTGACGCTCCACTGCCGCGCCGGCGAGGCGGACAGATTGACGTGGATCATCGAATGGGAGGCATTGCCGCCGGGCTGCGGCCAGTCGGCATTGGCGATCGGGCCGGGCACCATCACCGGCGTTCCGGCCAGCGAGGCATCCACCTCGACCTGCGCCTCGGCGCCGAGCACGACCTCGCGCGCGCCGACCGTGCCGGTGCGCGGGCCGCCATCGCCCTTGAAGACGCTGCAGCCGGCGAGCAGGCCGCTCATCAGGGCCATTGTGACGATCGGCTTCATACGCGCGCTCTTCCTTGCCAAGTCGGTTCTTCCCACCAAGTCGGTTCTTCCCGTCGGGATCGTGTTTGCAATCATTGCTGCGGCGCGGCCGTATTGCCGGAGGCAACCGCTTCCAGTTGCGGATCGAGCTGGACCGCGTCGATGCCAAGCGTGCTCGCCATCTGGATTGCCCGCTGGCGGATCGAATCCGGCACCGCCTCGTCGCGCGCAATCGCTTCGAACACGCGCCCCGCATCCTGCGGCTTGTTCTGCTTGATATAGGCGGCGGCGAGCAATTCGCCGGCCGTGCCATGCCAGGCATTGCCGCTTTCCGCGAACGGCCGCATCCGCTCGACCACCTGCTCCGGCGGAACAGTCTCGAACTCCAGCAGCGTCTGACGGATCAAAGCGGCGTCGCGATAGGCCTGCGGCGCATCGCCGTCCGCTACGATCTGCTTCAGCGTGTCGATCGCGGCCGGAACCGCATTGGTCGAAATCTGCGCATTGGCGCGGGCGAAAAGACCGGCGACCCGGAAGGCCGGATTGCCGCTATCGACCAGTTCGTCGATCGTCGCGGCCGCGCCCGCCGCATTGTTCCGCTCGATCTGGTCGCTGACCTGGATGACCTTGCTGGACAGGTCTCCGGCCTGCACATTCTGATTGTGCTGATACCAGATCCAGCCGCCAACCGCGCCGAGCAGGGCGACGACGCCGACGATGATCCAGGTGCCATAGCGGGTAACGAAATCGCTGACGCGCTCGCGCCGCAATTCCTCGTCCACCTCGCGCAGGAAAGTATCGCCTTCGCTCTTCGGCTTGACCGCCAAAACCCTGTCTCCATTTGCGGATGAAGGCGCCGCTTCGAAACCCGCTTGTGATCCCTGCACGCCCTTGCGGCAGGCTCCTTACCGGCCCGGGCGCGTGAACGAAAGCTGAAACCGCTTTGGCCGTCCAGCCCTTCTAGCGCCAATCAAGGCGTCATTTGGGCCGGTAGACCTGCTCCTCGCCGGGAAAGGCGCGGGAACGGACGTCGGCGGCATAGGTGGAGGCGGCGGCGGAAATCTCCCCGGCCAGATCGCCGAACTTCTTCACGAAGCGCGGCGTGCGCTCGAACAGGCCCAGCATGTCCTCGGTCACGAGGATCTGACCGTCGCATTGCGCCGACGCGCCGATGCCGATCGTGGGACAGGCCACCGCCTTCGTCGCCTCGACCGCAATCTCCTCCATCACGCCCTCGAGCACGAGCAGGAAGGCGCCGGCATCGGCAACGGCGCGGGCATCGGCCATAATCTTGGCGCTCTCCGCGTCGTCACGGCCACGCGCGCGATAGCCGCCGAGCGCGTTGACCGCCTGCGGGGTCAGGCCGACATGGCCGACCACCGGAATGCCGCGCGCGGAAAGGAAGGCGATCGTCTCCGCCATCGCCTCCCCGCCTTCCAGCTTCACGGCGGCCGCGCCCGTCTCCTTCATGATTCGCGCGGCGCTGCGGAAGGCCTGTTCCGGGCTTTCCTCATAGGAACCGAACGGCATGTCGACGCAGACGAGAGCATGCCACGACCCGCGCACCACCGCAGCGCCATGCGCGCACATCATGTCGAGCGTCACGGGCACCGTGGACGGCAGGCCGTAAATCACCTGCCCCAGCGAATCGCCGACCAGCAGCAAGTCGCAATGCTCGTCCAGCAATTGCGCGGTGCGCATCGTATAGGCGGTCAGGCAGACGATCGGCTCGGCACCTTTCCGCGCCCGCAGCGCGGGGACGGTGAGACGCTTGCCCGGCGCCGGCGAGGGATTGGCGCGGCTCGTGCCGCTGTCGATGGTGAAGGTGGACATGCACGCCGATTAGCCGATCGCCGGAGCGCTGGCAAAACGCTCAGGGGATCGTGGCCGCCTTCATCGCCGCGACGAAATCGGCGACCGGCTGTCCGGCCGCGACGCGGGCCACGATCGCCGAGCCGGAAATCGCACCCGCCGCGCCCGCCGCCAGCGCCGCGCGGACATGGTCCGGCTGCGAGATGCCGAAGCCGAAGACGGGCGGCGGCGCCCCGGCGGCGCGGAGAGCGGCCAGCATCCCGGCATGCTCGAACCGGACCGTCTCGCCAGTCCCGGTCACGCCCGCGCGCGCGACGCAATAGGTATAGCTGCCGCCCAGCGCGGCTATCTCGCGCAACCGCTCGGGCGGGGTGTTCGCAGCGGCGATCAGCACGGGGTCCACGCCGTGCGCGCGCGCGGCCGCGGCATAAGGCGCCGCCTCGAACAACGGCACGTCGGCGACCAGCACATTGTCCACGCCCGCTGCGGCAGCGCGGCGATAGAAATGGTCCCGTCCGCCGCCAAGCACCAGGTTCGCGTAAGTCAGGATGCCGACAGGCGTGTCCGCATGGCGCGCGCGAAACGCCGCCAGCAACGCGAAACAATCGTCCGGCGTCGTGCCGGCCCGCAGCGCGCGCTCGGCGGCCGCCTGAATGACCGGACCGTCGGCAACCGGGTCGGAGAATGGAATGCCAAGCTCCAGCATGTCGGCGCCACCCGCAACCAGTTGTTCGAGGATGGCGGCGCTGGTCGCCAGATCGGGATCGCCGAGCATGACGAACGCGCCGAACACGCCGGGTTCGCGCGCGAACATGGCGGCGCAGCGCTTCACAGCAACGCCTCCGCCTGCGCCACGTCCTTGTCGCCACGGCCCGAAAGATTGACCACGATCAGGTCGACCTCGTCCGCCAGTTTCAGCGCATGGGCCAGCGCATGCGCGGATTCGAAGGCGCAGATGATCCCTTCGGATCGCGCCAGCAGCGCGAACGCGTCGAGCGCCTCGCGGTCGGTCACCCCGACATATTCCGCACGGCCACTATCCTTCAGGAAGGCATGCTCGGGACCGACGGCGGGATAATCCAGCCCCGCCGAAACCGACCAGCTCTCGCTGATCTGCCCGTCTCCATCCTGCAGCACATAGGTCTCGGCGCCATGCAGCACGCCGGGCCGGCCGCGCAGCAGGGTCGCGCCATGCTCATTGCCGTCCAGACCCTTCCCGGCCGCCTCCACGCCGATCAGGCGAACGTCCGCATCCTCGATGAAATCGGCGAACAGCCCGATCGCGTTCGATCCGCCGCCGACGCAGGCGATCGCCGCGTCGGGCAGCCGCCCTTCTTCCTCCAATATCTGCGCGCGCGCTTCCTTGCCGATCACCCGCTGATATTCGCGCACCATCAGCGGAAAAGGATGCGGCCCGGCGACGGTGCCGAGCAGATAATGGGTGTCGGCAAAGCTCGCCGTCCAGTCGCGCAGCGCCTCGTTGACGGCATCCTTCAGGCCCTGTCCGCCGCTTGTCACCGGGATCACCTCGGCGCCCATCAGCCGCATCCTGAACACGTTCAGATGCTGCCGTTCCACGTCGTGCGCGCCCATGTAGATGCGGGTCTCGAGGCCGAAGATCGCCCCGGCGAGCGCGGTCGCGACGCCATGTTGTCCGGCGCCTGTCTCCGCGATCAGGCGCGTCTTGCCCATCCGTTTCGCCAGCATCGCCTGACCCAGCACCTGGTTGGTCTTGTGCGCGCCGCCGTGCAGCAAATCCTCGCGCTTCAGATAAATGCGCGCTTTGCCCGCGCCGAAATTGCGGCAGCGGGTCAGCGGCGTCGGCCGCCCGGCATATTTGGCGAGCAATTCGGCAAGCTCGGCCTGGAACGCCTCGTCCGTCTGGGCATCGAGAAAGGCGGCCTCGAGCGCCTCGAGCGCCGGCATCAGGATTTCCGGCACGTAAGCGCCGCCATAAGCGCCGAAGCGGCCATCTTTCAGCATGCGGCCACAGCCTCGCGCGCAGGCGGACGGAGCGCCTCGAAGAAGGCAGCGGTGCGGTTCGAATCCTTCCAGCGCGGCAGGGCCTCCAGGCCGGAACCGACATCCAGTGCCCAGGCGCCGATCCGGGATGCCGCCCGCGCATTGCCGGGGTTCAGGCCGCCGGCGAGCAGCCCGCTGCCGAGTTCAGGCCGATCCGCCACACGCGTCCAGTCGAATGCCCGGCCGGTCCCGCCGCCGCCCGTGTCGAACAGGGTCCGGTTCGCCAGGGGCCGAACGGTCAGCGTTTCCCGGTTCGCATCGGACGCGGCCCAGATTTCGACCGCGTCCGGAAGTATCGGTCGCAGCGCCCCGGCATCCTCGCACCCGTGCAATTGCACCGCATCCAGTCCCAATTCCCGCGCGGCCATGCCGACATGAAAGGGGTCCGCATTCCGGAATATGCCGACGCGCTTCGGCCTGTGCCTGGTCTGTGTCAGCAGAGCGGCGACCTGAGCCGGGGTGACGGCGCGCGGCGTGCCGGGCACCATCACGAAGCCGACATGGGTCGCGCCCATCGCGGCGGCCATGTCATGGTCTGCGGCGTTCGTAATGCCGCACACCTTCACCCGGCCAAAGGCCAGCGCCCGCGCCGCTTCCACCGGATCGTCCGCCCGCATCAGGGCCGAACCCACCAGGAAGGCATCGGCATAAGGCGCCAGCCGCTCGACATCGGCGCGGCCGGATATGCCGGATTCGGCCACAACCAGCCTGTCCTTGGGCACCAGGGGCGCGAGACGCTCGGTCGCCGCGAGGTCGACCTTCAGCGTCCTGAGGTCGCGATTGTTGATCCCGATCAGCGGCGCACCGAGCGCCACGGCCCGGCGGGTTTCGGCCTCGTCATGCGCCTCGACCAGCGTGTCCATGCCGAACCCGGAAGCCTCGGCGATCACCGCGCGCGCGGCAGCATCGTCCAGCACCGAAAGCATGACCAGCACCGCGTCGGCCCCGTGCAGCCGCGCCTCCACCACCTGCCGCGGATCGACGACGAAATCCTTGGCGAGGATCGGCCCGTCATACACCTGCCGGACCGCGGCCAGATCGGCCAGCGAGCCGCCGAAATACGGACCGTCGGTCAGCACGCTGATCGCGTCCGCGGCACCGGCATAGGCACGAGCCTGCGCCGCCGCATCGACCGTCGCCAGCCGCCCGGCGGATGGCGACGCCTTCTTCACTTCCATGACGAAACGCGCGCCCCGCCTGCCGAGCGCCCTGCCCAGTTTGCGCGCGGTTGCGCTGGCCTGCCCGCGCAGGCTTTCGAGGCTCACGCCGCCGAGCCGGACGGCAATGTCGGACTTCTTCCGGGCGACAATCTCGCCGAGTAGGCCTTCAGCCATTGCTGATCTCGACCAGGGCGTTCAGCGCGCCGAGCGCCCGCCCCGAGCCAAGCGCGGCGAGCGCCTGCTCCGCCCCCTCCCGCAGCGTCCCTGCCATGCCGGCGGTCAGCAGCAGCGCGCCGGTATTCAGCGCCACCGCCTCGCGCTCCGTGCGCGTGCCATAGCCGGCCAGCAGGTTGCGAAGCCGCTCCGCATTCTCGTCCGGCCCGCCCCCGCGCAGGCCCACGAGCGAGGAACGCTCGAACCCCGCTTGTTCCGGCGACAGGGTGACCGGCTCGATCCGGCCGTCCAGGAGCCGCACGGCCTCGGTCCCGGCATGGAGCGCGACTTCATCAAGTCCGTCGCCATGCACGACCATCGCTCGCTTCACGCCCATCGCGGCAAGGGTCAGCGCGACCGGCTCCAGCAATCTCTTTTCGGCCACGCCCAGCAATTGCACTTCCGGCTCGGCGGGATTCACGCAGGGACCCAGGATGTTCATGATCGTCCGCACCTTGAGCGCGCGGCGCACCGGCCCGGCGTGGCGCAGGCCCGGATGATAAGCCGGCGCAAACAGGAAGCAGACCCCCGCTTCGTCGAGCGCCCGCCGCGACACGGCCGGCGACACGTCGAGCTTCACCCCCACCCGCTCCAGCACGTCGGCGGAGCCGCAACGCGAGGTGACGGAGCGATTGCCATGCTTGGCAACCGGCAGCCCGGCCGCAGCCGCGACGAACGCGACTGCGGTGGAAAGGTTGATCGTCCCCGATCCGTCGCCGCCGGTGCCGCACGTGTCGGCGAAGAGATAATCCGGGCGTTCGAACGGCACGTCGGCCGCACGGAGCGCGCGGGCGGCGCCGATCAGCTCATCGGTGGTCTCGCCCTTCAATTTAAGCGCGACCAGCATGGCGGAGATAACGGGTTCTTCGAGCCGGCCAGCGACGAGCTCGCCGAACAGCAACTCGATGTCGTCGCTGGCAAGGGACTGTCCGGCAAAAAGCACGGCAAGCGCCTCTTCCCGGCTTTGGGCTGCGACATTCTGCGCGGCCGGAAGGGCCAAAGCGGCATTAATGGTCATGACTGAAATCCTGTGACGGTAGAGATAGGCGCAAAGAAAAAGCCCGCCGGAACGGCGGGCCTCATGCGATGCGAAGGTGTTGGAGGTCTTAGGAGACCGTCACCATCGATCCGGGCGCGCCGCGTCGGCAGGCACACGCCACCAAAGCCAGGCCTGCGCGCGCAGGGCCGGAACGGGCTTCGGCTGGATCGTCTCGTTCGTCATTGCCGCCATTCTCGCTTTGGCCGGGGACGCCGTCAAGTCCCCGCCCGGAACCGCTAGCGGCTATCGTCGCCGATCAATGCGAAGGGCGCCCAATAGAATGGATGCGCCCATTCGGGGCGATCCGCGCGCGTGCGGATTTCGCGCATCGCCTGACGAAAGGCGTCGGCACGCCGCGTGCCCGACCGCTCCAGCTCCAGCGTGCGGGCGATCAGCACTGGCGCGACCTCGTCGCTCACCGGCCAATGGGATGCCAGCATCCCCCGCGCGCCGGCATAGAAGAAGGCCCGGGCAAGCGGCCCAAGTCCGCCACTCCCCCGGCTGTCGCCGGTGGCGGTGTTGCAGGCCGACAGGATCACCCAATCAGCGCTCAGGTTCAGGGTCGTGACTTCCGAGGCGGAGAGATAGCCGTCATCCTCCTCGCTCGCCTCGTCGGGCGGTGTGAGCACCAGCCCGGCTTCGCCGATGCCCGAAGCCTCGGCCGCCGTCAGCCCGTGGGTCGAGAACAGGATAACGGCTTCCCGCGAGAGGTCCGCGGTCCGCACATTGCGTTCGGTCGCCCGCGAGGCGAGCAGCAAGGCGGAGGCCGGTGCGTCGAGCGTCCGGCGAACCGTTTCCAGTTCGATCGCCGTCCCGGGCAGGCGCGCCATGCGCCTCAACTCGTCAGGATCGGCCATCGGCGGGGCGCCACGCACGGTGGCCTGCTGGAACATGCCGCTCGTCGCCGGCGCCCCGCGCGTCGCGCCTCGGCCGCGCGTCGAGGAACTGCCGGTCAGCACCGGATCGCCAATCCCGAAGAAGCCGCCACCGCCAGACGTTTGCGGCGCATCACGGAGCAAAGCGAGCGATTGCAGCGAGGGGATATGCACGAGCGAATATTCGTCGCCGAACCAGCGCGTCTCGCGCAGCGCCGCCGGATCGTCGTCCGCGCCCTCGGGCGGCGCGGTCACCAGCAGTGAGAAAGGCAATCCGGCCAGAGAATCGCCGGCGGCAACGTACAGTCGCGACTTGCCGGCAATGGCGGCGCTCACGGGCGCGATCAGTTCGCGGTACAGAGCGTAGGCCGGCGCACGTTCGAAGCGCGGACTGTCGCCATCGCTCTCGTCCCGCGCCCGCAGCCGCGCCAGTTCCCGCTCGGTCCCGTCGACGCTTGCCCCCGCATCCCAGCGCAGATGCTGCACGGCAGTGCGGATGTCGCGCAGGTCGCGGCGGGAACGATGCCAGGTGATGCCTTCGCGGGTGACCACAACGACGTGAGTGCCGTACGGCGATGGCACCACCAGCAACGCAGCCTCGTCCGGCCGCATCAGCGCCCTGGCCTGTTCCCGCGTCAGCGGCGTCGGCTCGATCAACGCGAAATAATCGGGCGCATCCACGGCAAGACGCGCGTCAATCTCCGCAATCCGCTCCTGCAACCTGCCCAGCCGCGCGCGAATGGCGGGAACCTCGCCGCCTCCGCCTCCGGGAGCGCCATATCCCGCCGTGAGATCGCCATCGAGGACAGCCCATTCGCGTTCGAGCTGCTGGCGTTCGCGCATCAGGTCGGCAAGTTCCGGACGCTGGCTGGTGACATAGCGGCGCGCGGCCTGCTCGGCGACCGACCGGTCTGCGGCACCAGCCACCGCATCCTGCAAGGCGCCGAACACCTCCGCCTGGTGAGTCGCGGACAGCGACGGATCGGCCGCCGAAGCAGCCCAGACCGCATCGGCGAAGAGGCCGAGCCGGTCATAGCCGCGCACGGCCTCGCGCTCGAGTTCTTCGCGTCCCTGCTGCCCGGCGACGCTGGCAGCGCGACGCCGCTGCCGCACGCCCTCGACCAGCAACCGTGCCGTGGGGATCGTGCTGCCGCCATCCGGCCGGTCTAGACCCGCGACCACAAGGTTGGAGGCCGAAACCAAAGTGAGCGGATGCGCGATGCCAAAAGTGCGCGACCGCGTCTCGAACGCACGGCGGTAGAGCGCTTCCGCCTCCGCGACACGCCCTTGCTTGTTGTAGAGCGCGGCGAGATTGTTGACGATGGTCAGCGTGTCGGGATGCTCCGCGCCGCGCTGCCGCTCATATCCCCGCAGGGCCTGCTGCACCAACGGCTCGGCCTCGGCGAAACGGTTCAGATCGGTATAGAGGCTGGCCAGGTTCGTCGCCGCCCGCAGCGTGGAAGGGTGATCGGCGCCCAGCACCCGCTCGCTGTCGGCAAGCACGCGGCGAAAGCCCCGCTCGGCCTCCTGCGGACGGCGCAGATTCAGGTGGATCGAGGCGAGATTGTTGGCGGCAGTGAGCGTCGCCGGATGATCCGCGCCATAAATGCGCCCCGCATCCTCCAGCGCCCGGATCGCCAGCGGTTCGGCTTCGGCATAGCGGCGCTGCGACCCGTAAAGCGCTCCCAGGTTGTTGAGCGACTGGAAGGTGCTGCGATGTTCGCGCCCGAGCGTCCGCTCGCGCTCCTCCAGCGCGGTGCGATAAAGCGGCTCCGCCTCGGCATAGCGACCCTGATCCCGGTAAAGCGCGCCCAGATTGTTGATCGAGGTCAGCGTGTCCTCATGCGACGGGCCGAGCTGGCGGCGGCGTTCGTCCAGCACGCGCTGATACAGGCGTTCCGCCTCCGCATAGCGCGCCAGTTCCTGATAGATGGTCGCGAGATTGCTGGCGGCGACGAGCGTATCGGGGTGCGTCGAGCCAAGCGTGCGTTCCGCGCTCGCCAGGGTTTCGGCGTAGATCGGCTCCGCCTCCGCCGCCCGCCCCAATTGCTGATAGACGAAGCCCAGATTGTTGCGTGCCGAGCGGGCGGCATTGTGATCCCGCCCGAGCAGCCGCTCCGCCAGTTCGGCCGTCCGCCGCATGAAGGGTTCCGCGTCGGCGAAGCGGCCCAGCTGGACGAGGATCATGCCCAGGCTGTTGGCGGCGCGCACCACCTGCCGGTGATCGGGGCCATGCTGGGCTTCGGCCGCGGCCAGCGCCCGTCGCGCCACCGGCTCCGCATCGGCCGCACGGCCCGCTGCCAACAGCGCATCCGCTTGCGCGATCAGTTGTTCGGCGGATTCAGCCTCGCCAAGGGCGGCCGGAGGAGCAGTGCCGTCCTGCGCGAGCGCCGGGGAGCTGCTGACAAGAATGCCGAAAGTGGCCGCGAAGAACCGCGTCCGTCGCCGCCAGCACTGCCAACGCAGCAAAGTCATGACGATCTCCCCAGCTCTACGGCCTCATAGCAGGCCGATGGGCCGACAGCGAAGGGCCGGTGGGGAGAACCGGCCGCGTGCAACAAATCAGCGGTAGAAAATATGCAGGCCGATCTTGGTGGTGCGGTTCAGCCGCGGACCCCAGGCCGGGGAGACATAATCGGCATGATACCAGAGCGTATCGGTCGGCAGCAGGCGCGCGGCGGCACCGGCCTGGACGAGGCGCGCGACGCCGACGGCGCGCCGCCAGTTTTCGGACGTGCGGTCGACGCGCGGGATGCGCCCGCCGCGAACGTAGGAGAATTGCGCCGGCTGCAGCACGACGCCGCAGATCGTCGTCGGGTAGCGGCCGGAATTCATCCGGTTCAGCACGACCTCGGCCACCGCGACCTGACCCTCGAGTGGCTCCAGGCCGGCTTCGAAATAGACGGTGTTGGCAAGGCAGTCCTGCTCGGCATCCTCGGTCTCGAAGCGGGCATGCGCCTCGATCGCGCGCTCCAGCTGGGCCGAAGGATCATTCTGGGCGAAGGTGCGAACCGGAACCGAAGCGATGGCGGTCACGCCGCTGGCAGGGGCGGCGGCGGAAGCAATCTCGGCGGCGGCGGGATCGGAAAGCGAAGCGGCGACAGCGGCCAGACCGAAAAGGATGCTCATCTTGGGAAATCGCTCCTGCATGCGAAGCCGGTTCGGCGGGGCGCACGACGCTCCGGACCCAGGCCTCGAAATCTGAAAACCCCCTGTGGAACCGGGCTTTTGCCCAACTCCGCTTGAACTCTGTGAGGGGGTGTGCCGCGCGAAATCGCGGGCATCAACCTGTCGTACGCATGCTTTCGATGAGCCGAGCCGATGACCGCGACGAACCGAGGAACCTATTTCGGCTGGGCGGTATTTTGGCTCGGCTGGGCGGCTGGCGTTTCGACGCCGGAGGTCATCCTGACCTGCGCGCTCGGCACCCAGCCCGATTTGCAGGGACCGTCATAGTCGCGTCGCGCACGCACCGGCGCGGACACGCCGCAGGCCCGATCCGCCCGGCCGCTGTCGCTATAGACGACGCCGAACCAGCGCTGGTCGAGCGAGCGCGTGCAGATGAAGAAGGTCGTGCCGGGATTCAGGCTGCCGGTCTCGTGCGATTGTTCGAACGGCGCCGCTCGCACCTCGACCGCACCCTCCGCGGCACGCTCATTGACCTGCCCCTGCGCGTTGCAGGCGGCGAAATTGGGTCCCAGTTCGCCGATCCGCACCGGCGTATCCGTCTCGCCCAGGACGGACTTGCCCTCCGCCGGGCGCTCGATCGACGGCGTGGTCGATCCATAGCCATTGACGATCGGCTGGTCGTTACAGGCGCCGAGGAACACAAGCGGGGCGAGCGGCAGGAAGCGGGCGATCATTCGCGAAGCTTAGCCGCACGGATGCGATTGTGCGAGACCCGTGCGCGGTCTTATAGGCCCTCGCCATGGCATATTGGCTGATGAAATCCGAACCCGAGGCATACAGCTGGGACGATCTGGTCCGCGACAAGGGCACGGAATGGGACGGCGTGCGCAACAACGCCGCGACCCTGCACCTGAAAGCGATGCAGGTCGGAGACCGCGCTTTCCTGTACCACAGCATGAGCGACAAGGCCGTGGTCGGCATCATGGAGATCGTCCGCGCCGCGCAACCGGATCCGAAGGCGAAGGAAGGCGAACGCTGGGTCTCCGTCGCGGTGAAGCCGGTGGAGAAGCTTCCCCGCCCCGTTACTCTTGCCGAGGTGAAGGCCGAACCGAAGCTCAAGGACATGGAACTGATCCGCCAGTCGCGGCTGTCCGTCGCGCCGGTCCGGCCGGAGGAATGGGCGCTCCTGCTCGAAATGGCCGGAGCGAAAGCGGTCGCATGAGGCGCGCGGCTGTCGCCCTGGCGCTGGCCATGCCCGGCTCGGCCGGCATCGCACACGCCCAGGCGATCCCGCACCTGACGCCCCACGGCTACGGCCCCGCCCGTATCGGCATGACCCGGGCGCAGGTGGAACGCGCGATCGGCACCCGGCTCGAAGGCGAAGCGCTCGACGATCCCTTCCAGTGCATCGAGTTGTTCAACGATCGCGGCCATGTCGGCCTCATCTTCATGTTCGAACGCGATCGCCTGACCCGCATCACGATCACTGAGGACAGCAGCGCCACCACCCCGCGCGGCATCGGCGTCGACGCGACGATCGCGCAGGTCCGCCGCGCCTATCCAAGGGGCCTGCGGAACGAGCCGCACCATTATACCGGCCCGCAAGGCCGCTACCTGACCTACTGGCTGCGCTCCGGCCGCGGCGTCCGCTTCGAAACAGACCCCAATGGCCGCGTCCGCAACATCCACGCCGGCACCGCCAGCATCCGCTACGTCGAAGGCTGCGCCTGATTCCTCGACCGCGCCGCGCCGCGCCGGAATCGCGCGCGAATATTTCGCCAACGGACCGAATTGACGCCCCCCTCCGGACGCGCCACTATTGCTGCAGTGCAAGAATGATCAGGCCGTGACCCTCCGCGATGCAGCAGGGCGCAAATGCCCGAAGGAGCAGGTTCGATGGTTGCTTTCATGCTTTCCGCTTTGCTGATCGTGTCGCCGCTGGATCAGGACAATCCGGTTCCGCCCAATGGCGCCGCCCCGCCCGCCGCGCCCGCGGCCGCCGAGGAGCCGGAAGATGACGATCCGGTGATCTGCCGCTCGCGCCTGGTGCCGTCCTCCCGCATCGGCGAGCGCAACCGCCGCGTGCAGACCTGCAAGGCGCGATCCGAATGGGCCGCCGACAGCCGCTCCCGGATGCGGCGGTAGACTTTGCTCCACTGACGTGGGAGCGGCACCGGCCCGCGCCCCCACCCGGCCTCCCGCAAAGCATCCTGGATGGGAGGCCGGGTGGGGGTGCGGGCCGGTGCCGCACGGATACAGCGTAGCTGAATCCGAATCTTGGCTGGGCCACTCCCAGCCTGAAGGGCGGCAGGAACGAGACTCAGCCGCCTTTGCGCGGCCGCCCCCTTGCGCCGCCGCGCTCCGGTTCCTGCTTTCCCTCCCCCGCTCCCGCCGCCGCCTTCGCCTCCTGCGCGTCGAGCCAGGCCGCATAGTCCGCCCGCATCTCCTCGCCGGCCAGCTCCCAATGGCTCTCCCCTTCGATGAACGGCTCGAACGTCTCGAGCGGCGCCATCAGCTCGAACGTGCCGCGATAGTCATTGCCCTGCGGTGAGCGGATGAAGGACTCGTCCGGATCGTCCTCCAGCGCATCCCCCGCCGCGATGCCGCCCTGGTCGATCGCCGCCTGCGCCGCCCGCGCCCGTGCCGCGCACGCCTCCAGCGCCGCCGCAATCTCCGCCTGCGCCTGCGGATCGAGCGCCACCCCCTCGAACCCCTCGATCGCCGCCGCGGCCTCATCCCCGCTCAACCCCGGCGACAACGCGCGCCCGCCCGAAATCACCGTCCGCACCGAAGTCATCGACGCCTCGGCTCCACCTATTCCTCCCCGAGCTTTCTCGGGGAGGGGGACCACTCCCGAAGGGAGTGGTGGAGGGGCCGGCGCGTCAGCGGCGGAATTCTCGATAGACCCAGCCCCCGCCGACGCCCGCGTCGAGAAATAATTCACCGTCACCCGCTTGCCGTCGGCATCCTGTCCATAATGGCGCAGGATGAACATCAGCAGCCGGTCGTTAAACTTGCGCCGATAGCCCATCAGCTTGCCGCCGGAGAAAACCGGCACCAGTTCGCCCTCGATCGCCCGCTTGAAGGCGATGTCCTTCAGCATCGGCACGGTGAAATCGAGCGCCGCGTCCCACGCCCGCCGGAACTCCTCCGCCCCCGGCGCCCGCCGCAGCGTGTAGCAATTGGTCTGCGCGATATTCACCATCCGCGCCGCCCGGTCGACACACCCCGTCTCCGCCAGCGCGTGGATAAAGGCCACCTGCCGCTCGGGCGTCCAGCCGTCATGGCGGTAGCGGCGGGGGACGGGCGTGAAAGCGGGGATGGGCGGGCGGTCTTCCCGCTTCGGCGGCTCCAGTCGTTTGGTCATGGTCGATGCTCCTGATCGCGAGAACAAAAGGCGAATCGATCAGGCTATGACGCATTTCAGGGCTGTAGGAAAATGCGCCTGTCGCTCTTCCATGCTTGCTGCGCCTTGATCCTACCGTCAGAGTTTCCGCCTGCCACAAATTGGCCAGGTGACGCGTGACCAGACAGTTGCTGAAAGACTATGCGAAAGGCATTCGCGAACAGCTTCGCGCCAATCCGGCGGCGGCTGAAACAGCGCTCGCTCCACAGTTTCAGCGATTGGTGGAAGCGCTCCTGCCGACCCTTTCATCGGCAACCCGGCTCACCGTCTCTCCGGAGTTCAGCAAACCAGGGGTCGGGCGGCCCGATATCGCCCTGATCAAGCCGGGCGAAACGCCGCGCGCTTATGTCGAACTGAAGGCGCCGGGAAAATCCGCTGACCCGGCTGAATGGCGCCTCGGCCATGACAAGAGACAAGCTGAGCGCCTGCGGGAATTGGGATGTTGGGCGACCAGCAATTTCAGCGAGTTGAGGCTGTTCGCACACGACCAAGCACTCGGGAGCGCGGTCTTGGTGCCTCCGGCTGCGTTGTCGGCTGAGACGTCTGATGGCGTTGCCGACCGGGCGATCGACGGGCACGATCCGGCCGCTGCCCTGGACTTGCTCGACCGCATGGCACGCACCGGGCCGGAAGGGGCCGACAATGCCAAGCAACTTGCAGAACTGACGGCGCATTCCGCCCGGCTGGTGCGCAACACCGTCGAAGAGCGGCTGGCCGAGCTTCACGGCAAGGGTCAGCATGGCGATCCTCTCCTGCTCGTACGAAAGACTTTCCGCGAAGTCCTTTATGCGCACCCGGAGGCGGGCGGATATCCGTCGCGCGACTTCGATCAATTGTTCGCTGCGGCATTCGCGCAAACTTTGGCCTTCGGTCTGCTGCTCGTGCGGGAAGCCAAGAATGCGCCGGTGGACGAGAATGCCTGGCGGGATATGCCGGGCGAACATCCGCTGATGAAGGCGGCGCTGCGCGTCTTGAGCGAGCCGGAGGTGATCGGCTCGATCGGCTTCGGCTTCGAGGTGATGTGCGGAACCGTCAACGCGTTCGACCTCGGCATTCTGGCCATCGATGCCGCGGGGCGCGATCCGATCCTCTATTTCTACGAGGATTTTCTGGAGACGTTCGACCCCGAAGCGCGCGAGCGCTACGGCGTCTATTATACGCCGATCGAGGTCGTCCGTTACATGGCCGGCGCGCTCGATCGGGCGCTCCGCGATCACCTGGAAACCGATGGTCTGGGCGACGATTCGGTCACCATTCTCGATCCTGCGACCGGCACCGGGACGTTCCTGCTTGGCGTGGCCGAACGGGTGCGCGATCAAACCCTGGCTACCGAGGGCGGCATTGCCGCCTCGCGCGCGCTGCGCCGGCTCGCGGCCCGGATGTTCGGCTTCGAATTGCTGGTCGGCCCCTATGCGGTGGCGCATTACCGGCTGCACCATGCTCTGCGTTATCGCCCGCCGGACGACGATGAGGAGGGATTGCAGGCGGTCAAGCTGCCAAGGCTGGGCGTGTTTCTTGCCGACACCTTGTCGCGCCCGGACGCAGCGACCCCGACCGGGACGCTGGGCATCCAGGGCATTCCGATCGACGACGAGCGCGCGCGGGCGAACGAGATCAAGGCGCGCGCGCAAATCCTCGCGATCATCGGCAACCCACCTTACCGGCGGCTGCAGGGCATGGATCGCGAGACCCTCGTTGGCCGCTGGATGGCCGGCGGGCTTGACGAGGCCGGCCGGCGTGAGGCGGGCCAATGGGACGATCTGAAAGCGCCGGTGAGCGCGGCCGGCAAGGGCAACCAGCTGAACACGTTCGAGGAATTGTCGGTCGCCTTCTGGCGCTGGGCGCTGTGGAAATTGTTCGAAGCGGACAATGCGCCGAAGCGCGGTGTCATCGCCTACATCACCAATCGCAAATTCCTGACCGGCTGGCCCTATGCGGGCCTTCGCAAGATGATGCGCGAGCGGTTCGACCGGATCGAGATTATCGATCTGCGCGGCGACGTGCGCGCCGGGCCGCGCGGCGATGTCGCGAATGACGAGGGCGTGTTCAACATCATGGTCGGCACCGCGATCACCCTGGCGATTGCCGACGGCAGCAAGCCCAAAGGCGCGCTGGCGGAGGTGCGTTATCTCGACAGCTGGGAACATGACCTGTTTCGGCGCGGCTCGAAACTCGCCTGGCTGACGGCGGGCGCGGAACGCGGCGACCTAGCGGACTGGGTCGAGGTGGATCGCGGTCCCTTGGAGGACTTTCGGCCGAGGCCTTTCAGCAATGGGGAGTGGCTGTCGGTCGGGGAGGCTTTCGAATTCGCTAAATCAGGTATGAAATCAGGGGATGACAAGACCTTCGTCGCCTTCGACGAAGCCAATCTTCCCGAACAACTGGCACCCGTGCTGGCTGCTCGAGAGGACTCGGCTTTCAATGATACTCTCGTTCGGCGGCTTGCCTATAGACCTTTTGATAGCCGCTATTTCTATAATGACGTCGTGCTTCTCAATCGGCCGGGACCAGAAATGCAGAGCGCATGGGCTCGCGACAACGTCGGGTTCTATACCATGCAGGCCGGCGTCGGTGCTGGACCTGCCGTATGGTGCCACGGTCTGCTTCCAGACTATCACGCCTTTCGCGGTAGCTACGGCGGTTACGCCTTTCCGCTTTATGACCGGCGCGCCGGGCCGAACGCCACCAATCTCAACCCTGTGCTCGTCGCTGCGCTCAGCGCCGCTTACGGACGGCCGGTAACGCCAGAAGACGCGTTCGACGCCATCCTCTGCCTGCTGTCGGCGTCCACGTACAGCGTCCGCTTCGCCGAGGATCTGGAGGACGCCTTTCCGCATATCCCCTTCCCCGCTTTGCCTGCCGTGTTCGAGCGCGCGGTGGCGGTCGGGCGGGAGATTAGGGCTGTCGAGACCTTCGCGCGCAAGGCGGAGAAGCAGTTCCGGCCGAAAAGCTTCGCCAAGGAGAAACTGGAGCTGGAAGGGCCGGTCGGCACGATCGACTGGCGCGATGGCGAGATCGTCCGGGTCGAAACCACGCGCGCCGGCCGGAGCGCAACGGCCTGGCTGGCGGGTGTGCCGGAAGAGGTGTGGAATTTCGCGGTCAGCGGCTATCGTGTCCTGCCGCGCTGGATCGAGGCACGCGCGGCCTTGCCCGCCGATCAGGTCGTTGCCGACCTGAAAGACGTGGCGCAGCGCGTCCACGAGCTTATCCACCGTTTTCAAGAGGCCGATCTTGTCTTGGCCGACACGCTTGCCGATACTCTGACCCGAGAGGAACTCGGCTTTCCGGCCGAAATCGAAGGCGATGAAGGCGAAGAAACCGGCGATGACTGACCTGTTCGGCGACGGCCAGGCGAGCCTGTTTGGCGACGCCCCCGGGCGCATTCCGCACCCAGCGGGACCATCCATGCTGCCTGATCCCGCCGACATCCGCCAACGTCTCCAGGGATTGCTCGCCAAGGCGAAGGCGGCGGAGACCATGCCGTGGCCCGAAAAGAGGGCACGCGTGTGGGAAATCGTCTTCCCGCAAATGGCGAACTGGTTGCCCGAAGATGAGGCCAACCAGCTTCGCTTCGAATTTGCGCAGGAAATTGAGCGGTTGAAGCTCGCGGCCTAAGCCGCTTCCGCCTTCCTCGACTGCCGCTTCCGCTCATGCGGGTCGAGATACCGCTTCCTGATCCGCACCACCTTCGGCGTCACTTCCACCAGTTCGTCGTCCTGGATGTAGGCGATCGCCTGTTCCAGCGTCATGCGGCGCGGCGGGGTCAGGCGGATGCCCTCGTCCTTGGGACCGCTGGCGCGGAAGTTGGTGAGCTGCTTGGATTTGAGCGGGTTCACTTCAAGGTCGTGGATCTTGGCATTCTCGCCGATCACCATGCCTTCGTAGAGCTTGTCGCCCGGCGAGATGAACAGCACGCCGCGCTCCTCGATCGAGTTGAGCGCATAGGCGACCGCCTCGCCCTGCTCCATCGAGATCAGCACGCCATTCTGGCGGCCCTCGATCTTGCCCTTGTGCGGCCCGTATTTCTCGAACAGCCGGTTCATGATCCCCGTGCCGCGCGTGTCGGACAGGAATTCGCCATGATAGCCGATCAGGCCGCGGCTGGGCGCGCTGAAGGTCAGGCGCGTCTTGCCGCCGCCGCTCGGGCGCATGTCGGTCATCTCGGCCTTGCGGATCGCCATCTTGTCGATGACCGTGCCGCTATGCTCGTCGTCCACGTCGATGACGACCGTCTCATAAGGTTCCTCGCGGCCGTCAGGGCCATCGCGGAACAGCACGCGCGGGCGGCTGATGGAAAGCTCGAAGCCCTCGCGGCGCATCGTTTCGATCAGCACGCCGAGCTGCAGTTCGCCGCGGCCGGCGACTTCATAGGCGTCGGAGGTCGAGCTGACCGACAGGCGGATCGCGACGTTGGTCTCGGCTTCCTTCTCCAGCCGGTCGCGGATGACGCGGCTCTGCACCTTGTCGCCGTCGCGGCCCGCATAGGGGCTGTCATTGACGCTGAAGCTCATCGCCAGCGTCGGCGGGTCGATCGGCCGGGCGCGGATCGGCTGGGTCATGCCCGGCTCGGCGATGGTGTTGGAGACGGTCGCCTTGGTCAGGCCCGCGATCGCGACGATGTCGCCCGCCTGGGCCTGCTCCACTGGCACGCGCTCCAGCCCGCGGAAGGCGAAGACCTTGGTGGCGCGGCCGGCCTCGACCTCGTTGCCGTCCACGTCCAGCGCCTTGATCGGCATGTTGATGTCGAGCTTGCCGCTCTCGATCCGGCCGGTGAGGATGCGGCCGAGGAAATTGTCGCGATCAAGAAGCGTCGCCAACATTTTGAAAGGGCCGTTCGGGTCGAGGCCCGGGGCCGGGACATGCTCGACGATCTTCTCGAACAGAGGCGTCAGATCGCCCGAGCGGACATCGTCGGTCAGGCCCGCATAGCCGTTGCGGCCGCTGGCGTAGAGGACCGGGAAATCGAGCTGCTCGTCGGTCGCGTCGAGGCTGAGGAACAGTTCGAAACATTCGTCCAGCACTTCGGCGGCGCGCGCATCCGGGCGGTCGATCTTGTTGACGACGACGATCGGCTTCAGGCCCAGGCCCAGCGCCTTGCCGGTCACGAACTTGGTCTGCGGCATCGGCCCTTCGGCGGCGTCCACCAGCAGGATCACGCCGTCGACCATCGACAGGATCCGCTCCACCTCCGCGCCGAAATCGGCGTGGCCCGGCGTGTCGACGATGTTGATCCGCGTGTCGTTCCACTCGACCGACGTGCATTTGGCGAGGATGGTGATGCCCCGCTCCTTCTCCAGATCGTTGGAATCCATGGCTCTTTCTTCCACGCGCTGATTGTCGCGGAAGGTGCCGGATTGCCGGAACAGCTGGTCGACAAGGGTCGTCTTGCCGTGATCGACGTGGGCGATGATCGCCACGTTGCGAAGGCTCATGGGATGATAACTCGAATGGAGGGCGCGGGTTGCGGCGCGCGACATAGCAATGATGCTGCGATGCAACAAGCCGGGAGCTTTGGTTAGGACGGTTTTAACCGGCGCGGCGTATCGCTGCGCTGCTATGGATGCCTTCAGTGCCGGTTCCGAGTCTCCGCAGCCGACGGACGAACTGTCGCCGCGCAGCCCGCGGCGGCGCGTGCTGCTGGCCGGGCAATATCAGTCGCTGACCGGCACATATTCGGTGGACGTGCGAAACCTGTCCAATACCGGCGCGTCGATCATGTGCGCGGCCGACCTGAAGCTGGGCAGCGAAGGCGTTCTGATGGCGGGCGGGCTGGATTGCCTGTGCCGCGTTGTGTGGCACCGCGAAGGCGTGTTCGGGCTGAAGTTCGAAGAGCCGTTGCACAACAGCATCGTGCTCGATCTGCACCGGATCACCAGCGACGATGTGAAGCATGCCGAGCGCGCCGCGGCCCGCGAATGGTATCAACGCGACGCCCGCTGATCTGGGCTTGACGCTGGCCCAAAGGTCCGCGCTCTGTTGCAGGCAAGGAGCGCGTCCATGCCGGTATTCCCCCAGTCAAATCCGCTTTTCGGGTTGGTCGAGATGGCCTCCGGCCTGTGGGTGTCGCGCGCCTTGTGGGCGGCGGCGGAACTGGGCGTGGCGGATGCCATCGGTGACGAGCCGGCCGCACTTGGCGACATCGCTGCGGCGGCCGGCGCACGAGAGGAGCCGCTCCGCCGGCTGATGAAGGCATTGGTGTCGGTCGGGCTGTTCACAGCCGAAGAGGGCGGCCGGTTCGGACACAATGAGACGAGTCTGTTCCTCAGGAGCGACCATCCCTTGTCGCAGCGGCCCTTCCTCCGCTCGATCTTCGGGGGCGAGCACTATGCAGGCTGGGGAGCGCTGGGCCGCAGCCTGAACGAGGGCGGGACGGCGTTCGATCATCTCTACGGGCAGCCAGTGTTCGATTGGTATGCCGATCATCCGGTCGAAGCGCAGGCGTTCAGCCGGGCGATGCAGTCCACGACTGTGCTGGTCGAGACGATGCTGATGGCCGCCTGGACACCCCCGCCGTTCGAGATCGCCGTGGATATCGGCGGCAGCGGCGGGGCATTGGTGGCACGGCTGCTGACCCGGGCGCCTGAGGCGCGTGGGATATTGTTCGACCTGCCCGAGGTGGCGGATGCGGTGCGGTCCGGTGTCGTCGATCCGCGCATCGCAGTGATCGGCGGCGATTTCTTCGAGAGCGTGCCGGAAGGCGATCTCTATCTGCTCAAACTGATCCTGCACGATTGGGACGACGAGAAGAGTGCGACGATCCTCGGCAATATCCGCGCGGCAATCCGCCCGGGCGGGCGGGTCGTGATCATCGACGCGCTACTTCCGCAGATCGTCGGGAATCACCCGGGCTTCCTGATGGATCTAAACATGATGGTGATGACCGGCGGCAAGGAGCGGACGGCGGCGGAGTTTCAGGCGCTGTTGGAAACGACCGGTTTCAGGGTGGAAAGCGTCACGCCGACCCCAACACCCATGGGGATCGTGCAAGCTGTGGCGGCCTGAGGCCCGGACCATCCGCAATCGCGGCGGCGACCGTGTCAATTGCCCGCCGCAACCTGCCTGGCACGCTCATAGGCCCGGCCGATATTGAGGATGCCATTGCCATAGACCGGGTCCTGGCCGGGAGCGCCCGCATCATTGGCCGTTTCCAGCAGGATCGTGGCGATCTGATGCCCGGAGAGATTTGGGAAAGAAGCCGCCAGCAAGGCGGCAGCGCCGCTGACCACCGGTGCCGAGAATGAGGTCGCCCCGCCATAGGCGCTCAGATACCATTGTGCGCCATCTCCCGCGCGGGAGGTGGCGGACGCCACTTGTCCATTGGCGTCATGCCCGCCCGCGATGATCAACAGGCGGCTGTTGGTGAACTGCGCGTTCTGCAGGGCGAAACCTTCCGGGTGCGATCCACCATTGTTGCCCGCCGCGATGACAACGATCACGCCAGCCCCCGTGGCACGCGAGAGAGCGGACAGCAAAGGCTCGCGGCTGAAACCGCCGACCAGCGACAGGTTTATCACCCGCGCGCCCCGGCGCACCGCATCGTCGACCGCTTCCGCGACATCGTCCATCGAATGGAAGCAGTCGGATGAGCAACGCTGTGTATTGTAGGACAGAATGTTCGCTTCGAAGGCGACGCCCATCGCACCCCGCCCGTTTCGCGCGCCCGCGGCAATGCCCGCCACAATATTGCCGTGGCTGTCCTGAACGACGGAATGACCAAGCGTTGTCAGGCGGCCGGCAAATTCGGAATCTGCGGCCGACACACCAGAATCGATAATCGCGATCGTCACCCCTCGACCTGTTGCGCCCGCTTCGAAGGCAGGCAGCGCCATGTTTACGACGTTCCAGATCGAGGCGTTGAATTCCGCATCGTCGAAACCGCCGGTGGGCGGCGGCGCGGGGGTTGGTGGAGGCGCCGGCGGTGGCGCTGGGACGGGAGGCGGTGGGGTTATGACGCTCGAACCACCGCCGCCACCGCCCCCACCCCCGCAGCCGCCGAGCGACAAGGCGAGCAGGCAAGTCGACAGGATGAACAGGCCTTTTCCCGCCCTTGCCCTCACGGCCCCCGGAACCGGGCGATGCTCGTCAGGGTCCGTGCCAACAGCGTGGCGAGGGATAGCAGTCGATCCTTGCATGCGCGGGCCTCCATCGCGAGGGCTGCCCCCGCCCTCACTAAGGCCCAGCTACTTTATGTGGCGCCCGCGGTAGGATTGGCCAGTCCCGCAAAGACAGACCACCCGGTGCGTTCGACGAACTGCTCGAGAGCCCGCGCCCCGACCGCGCTGGTTCCGAATTCATTGAGGCCAGGCGACCAAACGGCGATCGCACCACGGCCGGGCGCGATAGCAAGGATGCCACCACCCACGCCGGATTTGCCGGGCAGACCCACGCGATAGGCGAACTCGCCGCTATTGTCGTAATGACCGCAGAGCAGCATCACCGAATTGATGCGGCGGGCATTGTGCCAGACGATTGCTTCCTCGCCGGTGACGGGATCGCGGCCGTCGAAAGCCAGAAACAGCCCGGCGCGCGCAAGCTGGCGGCAACTCATCGCGATCGCGCACTGGCGGAAATAGGCGTCCAGCGCCGTCTCCACTTCATTGTCGATAATGCCATAGGTCTTCATGAACCAGGCAAGGCTGCGATTGCGGCTGCCGGTCGCCGCCTCCGAAGCGGCGACATGTTCGTCAACTGCGATGCGATCATCCTGCGCCTGCGCGCGCAGGAACGCCAGCAGACCGGCGATCGCCGAGTCCCCGTCGCCATCCCCGATCAAGGCATCGGTGGTAGCGATGGCCCCGGCATTGATCAGCGGGTTGCGGGGCTTGCCGCTCTCGCGCTCCAACTGGACGATGGAATTGAAGGCGCTGCCAGACGGCTCGCGGCCGACGCGCTGCCACAAATCGGCTCCTACGCGGGTCAGGGCAAGCGCCAGAGTGAACACTTTGGAAATAGACTGGATCGAGAACGGCTCGTCACAATCGCCCGCACCGTGAACCACACCGTCCGCACCGGCAACGGCGATACCGAACTTGCCGGGATCGGCACAGGCCAGAGCGGGAATATAGTCCGCGACCTTGCCTTCGCCGCGATGAGGTTCGATCGCCGCCAGCACCTGTGCAAGCAACTGCTCCATGCCCGCTCCCTTCGTTCGCCTGTCTAGGGCTTCGCGGCGGCCATTTGAACACTTGCCATAAACGACATCCGGCGCGGGGAGGCCCGCGCCGGATGCACGCATCGCAGGGGTGATGCGCGGGAGGCCTTAAGCCGCCTCGGTCTCATATTGATCGGCATTGTCATCGATCTGGTAGGTGTCCGGATCCGGCGGGATGTCGCTGGGATCCACACCAGCCTCGATCAGCTCCAGACGGTCCTCGACCTTGCCCCACTCGCGGTCGGCCTGCTCACGCTCCCAATCGAGCGCGTCGTGAATCTTGGCGGGCGCTTCCTCCAGTTCCTGCTGCAGCTTCTGCACGCTCTCATGATCGCCGCCCGGCATTTCGGCGCGGGCATCGACGATCTCGCGCACATCGTCGATCGCATGATCGGCAATCATCTCGACGCCGTCGATGATGTCGCCATGTATCTCATGCAACTCTTCGACAATCGGGTGGATCACCCTGGCGCCTTCCTGCGGCGTCATGTCCTTAGCCAGAGCCTCAAGCTCGGCCTTGTCGGCATCGCTGAAGTCGCCGTCGGCGAGACGGCTTTCGAAGAAATTCTGCGTGTCGGGATTGCTGCCCAGGCCCTCGCGGATCGCATCCTTCATCTCACCGGACCATTCGGCGCCCTTTTCGGAGGCCCAGTCCTGAATGTCGGCGGCGAACTCGGCATGCTTCTCGTTTGCCATCGCCTCCAGCCGAGACATGTCCTCCGGACTTAGGTCTTTGAAGCCGGGATCGTCCTTGAACGTCTCATTGAGCCACTCGCGGGCATTCCATTCCTTGGCCTCGGCGCTGGCCGTGGCAGGTGCTTCCTGCGTCGCGGCCTGCTGAGGCTGGGCCTGGGCCTCGGCGGCGCGGTCGGCCTCCAGCTCCCGCTGCCACTGGGCGTCGGCATCGCGATCGAACTGACGCATCGCATCGTCGCCGGGATAATCTTCACCCATCGTCTCGCGGCGGGCGGCGAAGAATTCCTCGTCGCTCATGGTCTGCTGTTCACGGCCCTGCTGGTTCGGATTGGTCGGTTCCATCTTTCTTCTCCGCTCACCCGATTGTCCGGGTTTCGCTGCGTAGGCGAGGCCGAGGCGGAAAAGGGGTCAGGCCCGTTCAAAGGCCGAGAATGGCTTCCACCTCACGAAGGCGTCGATCGACCAGCGCCACCTCCGCATCGTCGCCCTTCCACACGGCCGCGGCGACGAGATCGGCAAGCTGATCGAGCACATCGGAGCCATAAACGTCGATCAGTTCAGCGCTCGAACGGGATGAGGCTTCGTGCAGCGTGAGTTTCTTGCGCGTCACACGGCCTCCTGGATGAACGGCGAGGCGGCGGGACTAGTGACCTGGTCCGGACAATATAGCTCGTAACCTTACGAGGCGGCAGAGTCGGAACCTTCGACTGTTGTTATGGTAACCCTAGAAGCGCGATGTGCAGCAAGACCGAGGCTATTGATGGCAAGTTCGAAGGCGTCTGCGACCGGGATCTGGGACTATGATGCGGATGCTGACATCCTGTTATGCGATCGACGTTGGCACGATTTGTTGCGCCTGGAATATGGCGCGGTCCGGCGGATCGCCGACTTTCGTCGCTACATCCATCCGGAGGACGTCGCCGGCGCCACCGAAGTGGACCTCGATCGTATCGGCGGCATGATCGAGCGTGACGAGCGCTATCACAATGATTTCCGGGTCATTCGCACTGACGGCCAGGTGCGACGCTGGCGGTCGATCGCCTGCTTGCTGATCGATCCTGCAACCGGACACCGGCGCGCGGCCGGCTGCGTCACCGACATTACCGGCCAGGAGCCGTTCGGACGGGACTATGCGCGCGTACCTGATGACGATGATGCGCCGGAGCAAGGCGCGTCGGCCCCCGTCCACCTGACCCCGCGTGAACTGGAATGTTTGCGCTGGGTCAGCGTCGGCAAGACGGCGTGGGAGACAGCGACGATTATCGGCCGCAGTTCACGAACGGTGGAATTCCACCTGATCAACGCCGGCCGCAAGCTGGGCGCGATCAACAAGGTCCATGCGGTGGTGCTGGCGGTGCGATTGGGGCTGATCTGAGCGCGGAGCGCTAGGCGGCTGGATGCCCGACAAGGATTCGAACCTTGATTGACGGAGTCAGAGTCCGCTCTCTTACCATTAGAGGATCGGGCAGCGCCGGACGGGCGAGATAGGCCCGGGCCGGGACAGTGTCAACTTGCCCGCGGGGCGCTCGCTTGCTCGCAAGCCATTGGCCATGTTACACCTCTCGGCAAGTCAGCGGTACGGGGTACCTCCCCGCGCCGTAATGAAAAGAGAAGTGTCGAGACATGGCGCAGCATGCTGCTCAAGCGCCGCAGGAACCGGACCGTGATCCGGGCGAGGCGGCCCTCCCCCAAGCAGGATCGCCCTCGCCTTTCTCCCTAGCGATGCGCCGCGCGCCGCGCCACACCTATGGTGCGATCGACCTCGGCACGAACAATTGCCGGCTGCTGGTGGCCCGGCCGGCGGAGGAAGGCTTTACCGTCGTCGATGCCTTCTCGCGCGTCGTGCGGCTGGGCGAAGGGCTCGGCACCACCGGGCGGATCAGCCAGGACGCGATGGACCGCGCGGTCGCCGCGCTCGGCGTCTGTTCTGAGAAATTACGGCGGCGGCGAGTCAGCCTGGCGCGCTCGGTCGCGACCGAGGCGTGCCGCCGCGCCGCCAACGGCCGGCAGTTTGTCGAGCGGGTGAAGAACGAGACGGGCATTTGTCTGGAGATCATCTCGCCGGAAGAAGAGGCCCGGCTGGCCATGCTCGGCTGCCACCGGCTGCTCGAGCCCGGCGACGGCCCGGCGCTCATCTTCGACATTGGCGGCGGTTCGACCGAATTGGTGCTGATCGACACGGACGACGACACGCCCCGCATCCGCTGTTGGTGGAGCGCGCCTTGGGGCGTCGCCTCGCTGACCGAAAGCGAAGGGACGATCTTCAAGGATCGCGAGGAGCGGCTGGCGGCCTATGGCCGCATGCGCGAGCGCGTGCGGCACGCCTTCCGCCGCTTTCAGGCGCTGCTGCCGAAGAACAAGGCGGACATCCGCCTGATGGGTACAAGCGGAACGGTGACGACCCTTGCCAGCGTCTATCTCGCCTTGCCCGCCTATGACCGCAAAGCGGTCGACGGGCTGATGGTGCCCACGAAATCCATGCGCGAGATCGGCAACATGCTGTCCGCCGCAAGTCCGGATGAGCGGGCGCAATTCCCCTGCATCGGCCATGAGCGGGCGGACCTCGTCGTGGCGGGCTGCGCTATCCTTGAGGCGATCATGGACATCTGGCCGGCGGAAACGCTCGGCATCGCCGACCGCGGCATTCGCGAGGGCATATTGCGCTCGCTGATGGCGCGCGACGGCTATCGCATCTGAGCGCCGAGATGGCCGAACGCATCCGCACCGCCAAGGGCCGCAAGGTCAGCTCGACCAAGTGGATCGAGCGGCAATTGTCCGACCCCTACGTCAAGAAGGCGAAGGCGGAGGGCTATCGTTCGCGCGCGGCCTACAAATTGATCGAACTGGACGAACGCTTCAAATTTCTCGCCGGTACGCGCCGCGTCGTCGACCTCGGCATCGCGCCGGGCGGCTGGACGCAAGTCGTGCGCAAGCGCGTGCCGAAAGCCGAGGTGGTCGGCATCGACCTGCTGCCAACCGACCCCATCGGAGGGGCGATCATCCTGCAGCTCGATTTCATGGACGACAGCGCGCCGGACCAGTTGAAGGCGGCGCTGGGCGGCCAGGCTGATCTGGTGCTGAGTGATATGGCCGCCAATACGGTCGGCCATCCGCAGACCGACCATCTGCGCACCATGGCGCTGGTCGAGGCGGGGCTGGAATTTGCAGGCGAAGTACTGCGCCCGGGCGGCGCCTATGTGGCGAAGGTGCTGGCGGGCGGCGCCGACAACAATCTGGTCGCCGAGCTGAAACGCCGATTCGCCAGCGTCAAACATGCCAAGCCGCCCGCGAGCCGGAAAGACAGCAGTGAGTGGTATGTCGTGGCGCAGGGGTTCAAGGGCTAGAAGCCGGTCGATGCCAGTCGCTTATCCTCGAACTGGACGTTCGGCGCTTCCCGCGGACGGGGCCGCCCTTTCCCCTGGTTGCGGATCGCCCCCGGCAACGAAATCACCCGCGCTCCCGCTTGTCACCTTCGCCCGCCTGCCGTCATAATGGCGCGCTGAAGTTTGGCTGAAGAGTGCGGGATGGACGCGGTCCGGGGGGACATATCGGGGCGGCGCCGGCAGAAAAGGCGCTGGCGGTTCGGGAATGCCGAGTTCGATGAGGGGCGCTGGGCGCTCAGCGTCGGCGGGCAGCCCGTCGCGCTGGAAACCAAGCCGCTGGAGCTGCTGCGCGTGCTGCTGCTTCGCGCGGGCGAGGCGGTGAGCAAAGATGAGCTGCTTGACGCAGTCTGGCCCGACGTGGCGGTGGTCGAAGCATCTCTGCCCACCGCAATCGCCAAGCTGCGCAGGGCGCTGGGCGACACCGACAAGGAGGTGCCGATCATCGAGACGGTGGCGCGGATCGGCTACCGGCTGGCCGTCAGGGTTGAAGAGACAGGAGAGTCTGCGCCCGCCCTCGCCATGAACGAGGCACCGATGCCTCAACGGGCATGGAAGCTCTGGCCCTGGGGAATCGCCGCCGGGGCCGCCCTGCTGATCGCGGGGCTTTTCCTGTTCCAGCAGCCGTGGCTGAACCGGGCCGGGATCGCCGTCGCAGGCGCGCCGCAGCGGGAGGCGGTCAGCGCGATCCGCAGCCTGGACGTCGCGGCGATCGACGCAATGCTGCGCGAGGGCTGGGACCCGAACATCGCCTTCGACACGGAGGGCAATGCTGCACTCGGCACGCTGGTACAGATATGCGAATGGGACCCGGCGCACGACCGGCAGAAACTGTTGCTGGCCGCGCGCAAGCTGATCGATGGCGGCGCGCTTTATCATAGCCGCAACAAATGGGGGGACACGCCTTATTCAATCGCACGCGCAGAACGCTATTGCGGAGCGGACCACCCCGTTACCCGCATGATGCATTCTCTATGCTACGCGGGAACGGACGCACCCCGGGACGATTGCCTCGCAGACTACGCCTCTGCTCGAACGAAGGACTAGCTCCCCCGCCGCGCCCGCGCTTCGTCGATCGCTTCCTTGAGCTGCTCGTACGGCACGGCGCCGTGGAAGATCTTGTCGCCGACTACGAAGGTCGGGGTGCCGCTGGCGCGCACAAGCTGGGCGAGTTCGACGTTGCGCTGGATTTCGGTCTGATGAGCCTGGCTCGGCGCCGCCGGTTGCACGCCGGCTTGCGCCATCGCGGCGCGGATCGTTTCAGGCGTCGGGCGGCCCGCAGCGAAGACGGCCTGGTAGAAAGGCCGGAACTTGCGCTGGTCGGCAGCCGCGAGGCTGGCCAGAGCGGCCTCCTGACTGGCGGGTCCGAGCACGGGCAACTCGCGCCAGACCACCTTCAGGCGCGGATCCTCGGCGAGCAGCCGGTCGATCGCCTCGTTACTCTGGCGGCAATAGCCGCAGGCATAGTCGAAGAATTCTACCAACACGACGTCGCCATCCTCGGCACCCGCCCAGGCGCCCTGATAGGGCGTCTCGAACTCGGCACGGCGCGGGCCGATCGCGGCGGCGGCTTCCTTGCGATTCAACTCGGCCATCGCGTCCGGCAGGATTTCCGGGTTCGCCATTATCGCATTGCGCACGCCATCCGCGAAACTTTTGTCGCTGAACCGGCCGCCAATCAGCAGCATCGCCAGCGCGCCGATCGCGATGCCAGCCACGGCCGCAATGGCCAAACCCATCCAGCCGCTGGCGCGGCGCTCCCCCTTATCGTTCATGCTGGTCTCAATATTGGAAAATGGAACGCGGCGCGACCGGTGCCGCGGGCGTATCGGTGGCGCGGCGGTTGCGGCGGCCTCGGCGCTCGATTTCGTTGCGCGAGACCATCAGGATATCCTGTGCGCGGATCCAGTCCGGCGTACCGGTGGGAATTCCGGCCATCGCATTCTGCGCGCTGACCATCGCCAGCTGCGGCTGGCGCATCAGGCTGTAGCGTTCGGCGGTGGCAAGACTCGCCCGGCCGATATCGCCCTTGCGGTCGTACACTACGCCGAGCTGGTACCAGGCGAACGGATTTTCATGATCGCGCTGCACGACGGTACGCAGCACCCGCTCGGCCTCTTCGAAATTCCCCGGATCCTCGGTCGCGATCAGGGCGTGCCCGAAAATCGACGCGATCAAAGGCTCGTTGCGTGAGCGGGCGACGGCTTCGCGTAGCGCCGCGAGCGCTTCATCGGGACGGCCGGATTCGAGCAGGATCTGGCCCTTCAGCTCAAGGAAATAAGCGTCGTGAGGTGCCTCCGCGAGCAGCGATTCCGCCGCCGCGAGCGCGCGGTCGGGGTGCGCGGAACGATGCCAGGCATAAGCGCGTGCATAGCGCGCGGGCACCGACTGATCACTTTCCGGATAGCGGTGGAAGACGCGCTCCGGCTCGTCGACATAGCCGGCGAGCTTGGCCCGGATGCGCTGGAAACGCGCTTCGAGCGCGGGTGGGGTCGGCGTGTCCCAGGCCGGATCGTTGCGATAGGAGTTTTCCAGCGCTGCCATACGCTCGCTGTTCAGCGGGTGGGTGCGCTGATAGCTATTCTCCTGCGGAATATTGTAGCGGAATTCCATGTTCTGCAGCTTGCCGAAGAATTCCAGGCTGCCCCGGCCGCTGATCCCCGCACGGGCGAGGTAGCTCGCGCCCGCCTGGTCGGCGCTGCTTTCCTGCGTCCGCGTGAAGGCCAGGAACTGGCTCATCGCGACCTGCTGGCCGAGGCCCATGATCGCTGCGCCCGCAGGCCCGGCCCCGGCGAGCATCGCCGCCGCGCCGATGATCAGCGACAGAATCGAGATGCTCGTCGCCTGCTGGATGCCTTCGGTGCTGCGGATGATGTGACCGCCGACGACGTGGCCAAGCTCGTGCGCGATGACGCCCTGCACTTCGTTCAGATTGTCGGCACGGGTGAGCAAGCCGGAATGGATGTAGACGATCTGCCCGCCCGCCACGAAGGCGTTGATCGAATCGTCGTGGATCAGGACAAGCCTGACATCTTGCGGGCGCAGACCGGCCGCCTGGATCAGGGGCGCGGAGGCGTCGCGCAGCAATGCCTCCGTTTCAGCATCGCGCAGGATCGATTGGGCTGCGGCCGGACGGGCGACAAGGGCGACAAAAGCCACTGCCGCGATCATCAAGAGACGGACGAGCAGGACACCCGGGGCGCCGCGCGCGAATGTTTGAACCATGCGCCTGCTGTCCCTCTCCGAATGTGAACGGCGGATGAAAGCGCCGCTCATGCCGAGGCTTATCCCCCGAAGGTCCGCTGCCACCAGCCGCGCCGCGCGGGCGAGGAATCGGTATCCTCACCGGTTTCGCGCTCGTCGCCGCCTTCCAGCGTCTGCCGTTCCAGCACCGGCGCTTCCGGCGAACCCGGATCGGCCGTTCCTGCACCCGCCTGGGCATCGAGCTTCGCGGCGAGCGGGACTGCCTTTTTGGCCGGACTCTTGGCGGGCGCCGCCTCGGGAACCGCTTCGTCGGCAGCGGCAGGCTTCTTAGCCCGGCTGCGACGCGCCTTCGGCTTGGGCTTCTCCTCGGCCTCCGCTTCGGCGGCGGGTTCCGGCTCGACAGCGGCAGGCGCCTCAACCGGTGCCGCTTCGGGCGCCTCCGCGGCGGGCGCGTCCGCTTCGTCCGCCTTGCGCGCACGCGGACGACGGCGGCCGCGACGCGGCTTTTCCTCTTCCTCGGCGGCAGGCACTGCCTCGGCGGGCGCTTCGGCGACGGCCTCGACTTCGACCTCGGCCACTTCCGGCTGAACGTCGGTCTCGACCGCCTCGGCGTCGGTGCCGTCCTCCTCACGCTGCTCCTGGCCTTCCTCGGCCGGACGGCGGCCGCCACGACGGCCACGGCGGCGGCGGCGCTTGCGGCCATTGCCCTCGCCATCTTCGCCACGGTCGCCGCGCTCCTCGCGACCGCCACGGTCGCCGCGACGCTGATCGCGGCGGGGCGCTTCATCGGCCTCCTCGGCCTCTTCGGCTTCCTCTTCTTCCTCTTCCTCGAAGGCCTCGTCGAGGTCGTCTTCTTCCTCGACCTGCCGGGCGACCGGGGCCGGGCGGAAGGCGGGCGGCGGGCCCATGGATTCGACGCTCATCCGCGCGCCTTCGAAGCTTTCGTCGATCACGACCTCGATCGACACGCCGTAGCGCGCCTCGACTTCACCAATCTCGGCACGCTTGCGGTTGAGCAGGTAGATCGCCGCCTCGCGGCCCGCACGCAGGCGAATGATCGAACCGCGGCCGCGCGCGGCCTCGTCTTCGAGCATGCGCAGCGCGGACAGGCCGGCGGACGATGCGGTGCGCATCAGGCCGGAGCCTTCGCAATGCGGGCACGGCTTGGTGGAGGCTTCGAGCACGCCGGTGCGCAGGCGCTGCCTGCTCATTTCCATCAGGCCGAAGCTGCTGATCCGGCCGACCTGGATGCGGGCGCGGTCGTTCTTCAGCGCCTCCTTCATCGCCTTTTCGACCTTACGAATGTGGCCGTTCTGCTCCATGTCGATGAAGTCGATCACGACCAGCCCGGCCATGTCGCGCAGGCGGAGCTGACGGGCGATCTCGTTCGCGGCCTCGATGTTCGTGGCGAACGCGGTCTGCTCGATATTGTGCTCGCGGGTCGAGCGGCCGGAGTTGATGTCGATCGAGACCAGAGCCTCGGTCGGATTGATCACCAGATAGCCGCCGGACTTCAGCTGCACGAGCGGCTGGTACATGCCGCTCAGCTGATCCTCGACGCCATGGCGCTGGAACAGCGGCACCGGGTCGGCATATTCCTTCACCCGCCGGACGTGGCTGGGCATCAGCAATTTCATGAAGGCGCGGGCGTGCTTGTAGCCTTCCTCGCCCTCGACATGGATTTCGTCGATGTCGCGGCTGTAGACGTCGCGGATCGCGCGCTTGATCAGGTCGCTATCCTGATAGACCAGGGCCGGCGCGGCGGACTTCAGCGTGTTTTCGCGAATCTCGTCCCACAGGCGGGCGAGATAGTCGAAGTCGCGCTTGATCTCGGTCTTGGTGCGCTGGAGCCCCGCGGTGCGGACGATCAGGCCCATCGTCGTCGGCAGATTGAGATCCGCCATGATCTGCTTCAACCGCTTGCGGTCCGAGCCGTTGGAAATCTTCCGGCTGATCCCGCCGCCATGCGACGTGTTGGGCATCAGCACGCAATAGCGGCCGGCGAGCGACAGATAGGTGGTCAGCGCCGCGCCCTTGTTGCCGCGCTCTTCCTTGACGACCTGGACCAGCAGCACCTGGCGGCGCTTGATGACGTCCTGGATCTTGTAGCGATGGCGCAGGTTCTGGCGCTTCCGGCGCAGGCTCTCCACCGCACCTTCGTCGGAAGCATTCTCGGCCTCCTTCGGCGCGACGGGATCGACATTTTCGTCGTGCAGCTCTTCGCCCTCGGCCGACGCTTCCGGCTCATCGCCATCGCGGTGATCGTCGTCATGATCGCCGTGATCGTCGTCGCCATGCTCATCGTCATGCTCGTCCAGCTCGGCGGCACGCAGGCGCGCTTCCTCCTCGGCATGCTCCATCTCCTCGCGCAGGAGCGCCTCGCGGTCCTCGCGCGGGATCTGGTAATAATCGGGGTGGATTTCGCTGAAGGCGAGGAAGCCGTGCCGGTTGCCGCCATAATCGACGAACGCCGCCTGGAGCGACGGCTCCACGCGGGTCACCTTGGCGAGATAGATATTACCCTTGAGCTGCTTGTGCTCGGCGGATTCGAAGTCGAATTCCTCGATCCGGTTACCTTTTACGACCGCAACCCGGGTTTCCTCCGGGTGGCGCGCGTCGACCAGCATGCGCATTGTCATTGATATGTCTCCACGCGCGCGGCGGGCCGCCCCTGCCCAGAAGGACGGAGGCGATCGCTTGCGCGCGCTCTGATGTTGCCGCCCGCGCGCGCCGGAGCGCCGCGGACGAAGTTCTGATGGTATGGAAAATCGAAGCGGATGCTGCGCTCTGGCTGCCGGCGACAAATGCCGGACGCGCCCCCGGGCCGATCACTTCCGCAGTGCGGAGGTGCATCAACTCAAGGGGAAATTGCCTCATGCAGCGTGAACCTAACGAAACTCTGCCGTCGCCTGGGTCTTGCAGGGCTTTGCCTGGGACGCGCGCCGGATTAGACTTGCTAGCATTCATGTGGGGTGCGGGCAATGGCCTGCAATGCATCGCAAGGCGGAGTTAGCGGCGGAAATGCGCGATTTTTCCGGTTGGGGAGCTTCTCCCGCTGACGCGGGACCGGTGCCGCTTCAGCAAGGCAGCCTTTAACGCATGAGCTACCTGCTCGGCCTAATCCTGTGGCTGTTCGGCTTCGGCCCGCCGTCGGACGCGCCCGCCGCCGCTGAGGCGGGCGGCGCGGTCGTCATTCCGATCGAGGGCGCGGCCGAAGGCCCTCCCCTCCCCGCCATCACCCCTGCGCGGGGCGACAATCCGCCCCTGGTGGTGATCGACGCCGGCCATGGCGGCCGCGATCCCGGGGCGCCGGGCGCGCTGGAGGGATTGCAGGAGAAGGACGTCACCCTCGCCATCGCCCGCGCGATCCGCGACGAACTGGCCGCATCGGGCCGGGTGCGCGTCGCCCTCACCCGCGACGATGACAGCTTCATCCCGCTGGAGCAGCGCTATGCCATCGCCCGGCGGATGGGCGCGGACCTGTTCATCTCGCTCCACGCCGACGCGGCGGAAGCCAACAACACCGCCCGCGGCGCGACCATCTACACTTTGTCCGAAGTCGCCTCCGATGCCGAGGCGGCGGAATTGGCCCGGCGCGAAAACGCCTCCGACGCGGTGGGCGGCGTGGCGATGTCGGACGATGCCGGCGTCAATCTGATCCTGATTGACCTGGCCCAGCGCGAGAGCATGGCGGTCTCCGCCGATTTCGCCCGCATCCTGCACCGCGAGGCCGCCCCGCTCATCACTTTCCAGCGCGACTGGCACCGCTTCGCCGCCTTCATCGTGCTGAAGGCCGCGGACATACCCTCTATCCTGTTCGAGGCCGGCTATGTCAGCACCGAGGAGGATGCCCGCTTCCTCACCAGCCCCGAAGGCCGCCGTGCCATCGCCACCGGCATGCGCCGCGCGATCGAAGCGCATTTCTCGCGGCGGTTCCTGGGGGAAGGCGAGAGCGCGGAAGCGCGCTGAAGTTGACGAATTTGACAGTCTCACGGCGAAGGCCGCCGGGATCGGAGGGAGTAAGGATCAGGTGGACATGGTTGGGCATCAGCACCCAGGCCCACACTTCCACCCCGGCCGCCCGGCAGTGCGTGCCGAGCAGATCAAGATAGCAGGCGTAATCGTCATCGTCGAAGAAGGTCTGCGCCCGCCCATTGCCGCGCTGGGTCACGTGGTGCGGGTGACCAGGAAAGACGGCGCGGGCGAGACGAGCCATGAGGCCAGCCTGCCACGCGCCGTAAGCGGGGTCAAATTAGTGCACTGTCACCGCAATCCACCGCAATCGCACTGTCACCGTAATCCGTAATGCCGTTATTGACTGTCACCGTTATTGAAAATTTACTCGATATCGCTGAGTTTATCAAAACCATATATTTCTCCGTCACTACGGAAAATTTCGACTTCCACATCTCCAGATTGGGAGACTTCAATTTCCCACCGCTCTCCTGGCACAGCAGCCGAGATCATAACCAAACCATCCCGATGGTTGGATAGCTCAAAACTCACTGATTTCCTCTTGAGAAAATCAAGGATCTCAAAGACTGACATGTTATCGTCCGAACCTCCCATCCGTTAGCAATTTGTGTATCTGCCTGAAACCAGGCTCGTTTGCTTGCGCTCTGGATCTGATTTCATCCATGGTCATATCCAGAATGCTGTCCCAGCTTGGCGCGCCGCGTGGCAAAGGCGCATTTCTGATGCTGCCACGCCGAGTCCTCATGACTTCCGCAACACGCCTGCAATCGGCATTATGCACCACCGCGTGCTTTTCGCCCACCATAAAAGTAGGCCAATTTTCTACCGTCAGGCTAAAAGTCGACTCAACCCTTGGAGTTTCGCTAACTCTTGTTACGACGAGATCATCATCAGAGACGGTGTCAATGCGGTCACCGGGGGTAAGATCCACGGTCGCGACCCATCCCCGACCGTGAACTCGCCAAGAGTGATCCTCGGTCGCGTGAAACGACTCAGCTTCACCTTGCGCATCACGGAGATTTATCTAGAACAGAGGCTTAGGAGCGGGGCGAACTAGCCCAATTACTCGCTGGGGCGCTATCTCACCCGTTTGCTCGTTCATAGAAATAACAAGATTGCCAACAGACAAATCTTCGATACGAACCATACCGCTAGGCGTCGCAACTAATGTTCCTGCTTCGAAACAGCCACAACCGCCACGCAATAACCATCTGCCCCATCGAAATATTTGAAACGTCTTAGTAATGGGAGCAAAATCAACGAAAGCCCCGACGATGCACCCAAGGATAGTAGAACAATTAAAGACGCTCGGTTGCATCGTGCTCGTGAGACGAAGATATCCGCTGCCTTGGTTGTATCTGATAGGGATGGCCTCAACGACGGTTACATTTTCCTCGTCTTCGCCATTGTTATCGCTAGGTAGGCCCGAGCGGTCGATAATACCTGATTCGACGGAGTTTCGGCCAGCACCCAGTAGTGCCGCTGCGCCACTGATCGGGATCCCGGATAGCGTGTCGGCCCTGACAACTGTATTGCCATCGCTGTCTTCACACCCTCCGCGCCCATCGGGTTGGCTGCCGGGTTGACACTGGATAGCGCTTAGCCCGCTCGGATCGGTAAAGTTCACCGGATCCCCGCTCACATAGGCATACATGTTCATCCCATCCCCATATCCGATGGGATCAGTCTGCATGAACCTGCCGCGCGTGGGATCGTACATCCGGGCCTTGTAATACCACAGCCCATGCTCCGGCAGCCAGACCTGGCCGGTATAGCCGAACCTGCCCAGATTGTTGCTCATCGGCCGGCCATAGTCGTCATATTCGTTGAGCTGGTAGAGCGCGCCGTTCGGGCTGCCATCGGCGGAGATGGCGACGATGCTGCCCCGCTCGTCGGCGTGCAGGTAACGACGGTTATTGCCCTGGTCGTACCAGATCAGCGGCTCGTCCATGCCGGGACCGTGCACGTAGCGGTGCACGAGCGTGGTGTTGCTATACTCCTCCACCAGCGCCAGCCCGTCATAGGCGAACTTGAACCCCCAGGCCGTGCGCG